>Ga0316190_10002420_pt1 | contig 13530 bp, 8 predicted proteins | sample Eddworburrow2_MG_FD_204929 | JGI IMG/M metagenome (GOLD analysis project Ga0316190, IMG submission 204929) | Coastal sediment microbial communities from Maine, United States - Eddy worm burrow 2 | ecosystem: Environmental > Aquatic > Marine > Coastal > Sediment | place: USA: Maine | collected... | reverse complement strand
CGCCACCGCTTGAGATAGGTGCAGGTGGTGGTACTGGCACACCAGGTCCTACTGGGTCAAAGATTACTGCGTCGGTAAGTGGTGTAGCTGCGTCATGGTCTAACGATGATCCATCTGTTATCTGGTAGCTTATAGTAGTAACTGGAGTTCCTGCTAATACCCCATTGGCTAGATTCTCTGGAGCTATAGTTACTGCTACCACGGTATCAAGATCTGAATAGGTGTTGGTAAATGGATTGAACTTTCTTACTTCCCATTCACTCGTGTCGTAGTCTTGGTCGTAGTAGATAGTTATGTCTGCCGTGTCTCCTGGGCTTGCACATTGAATACGGAATTCTGTTAGTCCTACAGGGTAGCTGTATGAATCATCAGTTGAAAGGTCATCTTCATCTTGCCCTGCTACACTGTCTACTACAGTACATGATCCCCCGCTTGTTTGAATAGTAAGAGAGCCTCCTGTTACTGGGTTTATTGCACTAGTAACGTCTGCTTGAATACTATCTGCGATTCCGTCTCCATTACCATCTCCATTATTATAAGCGGCGTTTTCTACGGTGTCATCCGTTCCATCTCCATCTGAATCAGTAATAGCCCAACGCTGACTGTTCCCGATGCCGATATCTGACTCAGTACAACTTAGCCAGCCGATTTCATTACTCCAAAAGTTACCTAACAGCTCACCTGTAGGACTAACTGAAGCGGGATCTGTTCCGCCATGATCAGCAAACACCCAACCAATTTGATTTGAAAAAGCTTTCCCGATGATAGGAAAATTTCCATCACCGTCCGCTGTATTACTTAAGGTTAGGTTTAGGTTTGTGCCACCTTGAGCAGTAAAATCTATACTCCCGTTAGTGAAAGCTCCACCGTTATATACCCCATTTTCCCAGGTAGCAATTCCAGAAAACTCCCTGGCGACAGTACTATAATCTACACCAGACATGTCTATCCAACCTATTTTTTCATTCCAACAATGGCCTGGCCGAGAAACTGTAGCATGTGCCTTGGGAGTTAACACCCCTATACCAATACCTGCTATAAGAATAAACATGGTTTTATGTAAGATGGCTTTGGATTTAATCATACAAAAAGAAAAGTTAAGGAGTGGGTGAATTTTGAATTGGCACAAAGGTATCTGTTGGAGTATTGGGTTTTTTATCTTTAAATGTTTTGGTGACATAATCAACTAAGGTCTTGAGATTGACTTGATTTAACTCACCCTGTTGTCTGTTTTCAGCCATACCTTGAGAAACTGATTGAAGCCTAATTTCTAACTGGTGAATTTGATACGTGTTATAACCTGTCATACCCACGATGATGAGTACAAGTGTAGCGACAACAATTAGCTGTAGTGGCATTTTTTTCATAAGAATTTTCTGATTACTACTTCAAAACTATGGTTTGAGACCAATAGCTTGCCAGCTTATATCACCAGATGTAGACAAGGCTGTATTAGCCTCCCAAATTCTTGCATTAAACTGGGTGGTTGAAAGCGCCTGAGCAGATGCAGTCTCATTACCCAAAGCACTAGGTGAAACCGTAACCACATAACCAGTATCTGCAAAAGGAGCTGGGAATGTAATAGCTCTAACACCAGTATTTGCAGATGTGTCTATACCCCACTGCATACGCATGTTTCCGATGTCTATATACCCACTTGCTGATTGGTCGTCTGTCGCTAGATCTGCAGCATTGATGACAGTCTTACTAGGCAACTGCTCGATGGAAGCAGATGCCCCAAAGATTGAGTAGCTGCCATCTGTGACATGAAAGTCCACTACGTCACCAGCCAATAGGCTTCCCATGTAGTTGACGGAGTTCACAGGGTTGTCCGCTGTGATTCCCTCGGCAAGCACAGCTGACACCGCCGACCCGTTCACACGAATAGAGACAACGGATTGAGAAAGGCTATCGTTGAACGCGATGTTCACTTCGACGCTGTAATCACCATCTTGCTGGACAACGAAGGTGTCACCTGTTCGCATAGAAAACGGGTCGTAAATTGCATCAAAGTGACCATTGCTCAACGGGATCACGTTCGAAGTGACCGTAGGCCCAGCAGTGCCTGTCGACGAGTATGACGCACGATGCAAGTCCGTCACCTCAGTTGTGGTTCCTGTTACCCATTCAGGTGCGGTAGCGCCAGCGTCCATAACGAGGGTTTGCCCTGCCGTTCCCGCGGGTAGATCTACCCAGTTGGTACCGTCAAAGTAGTTAATAGCTCCAGCGACTACACCTGTCACATCGGTGTCGGTGAGGGAAGCAAAGTCTGAGGCGCCTCCTCCATTTCCAAAGTCAAAGGAAGAATAAATAAGAGTGGCTTGTACAGGACTATTGTCCGCGTCAGAAAGGGCAAATACAAACGTGTGTTTTGTATTTGCAGCAATAGAAACTGTTCCTAGAGCACTTCCGTCTGGGTGCACATATGCAGAGTCAAAAACAACATCACGACTCCCTCCGGATTGACTATCAACTTGAATCTCAAATGTTGCAGGGTCCTCATCATCACTTGGCAGATTAATTGGAGCATTTACGGTGAAACCGCCCGTAGAGAGTGAGCCACGATAACTGTCGTAATCGTCTGAGAAATCTGGAGTGATAGAGGTCATCTCAAAGGTGGATCTTCCAAGGTCTAATACTGAAGAACCTCCATTTAGGGTTACCCACTCAGGTGCCGTAGCACCCGCATTCATAACAAGAACTTGTTCCGCAGTTCCAGCTGGTAGTCTCACCCAATCTGTTCCATCAAAATACATTACATCTCCAGTAGCTTCAGAAGTGAGCGATATATCTGTTCCGTCTACTGCATCGTCGGCAATGGTAATAGCTCCAGTGTTATCCATAGTAACATCTCCAGAAAGAGCTACCCCTGTGGCGACATTAGATCCGTTTCCAACCAGAAGGTTTGCACTCGTAAGGCTAGTGCTAATCTTTTCTGTATCAAGCTCATCAATCGCTGCTTGCACATTAGTTGCTGCTATGTTTCCTGCTGGTGTGTTGTCTATCTGGTCAGCGTCATAATCACCTGCGGTAGCAGTAATCACACCCACTCGCCCGAATACGGATTGCACATCATTCACATTATCAAGTTTTTCCCATACTGATCCATTGTGAATCACCCAGTCACCTATGGAAAAAGTAATATTACCACTCCCAAGATCTATTGTTCCTGCAGTTGAAGCAACATGGTAATTACCCTGCGCTCCTGTTCCGTCAGAGAGAGTCGGGGTGTTTCCAGTAGCATCCCATGTACCTTGATACACCACAGACCCAAGAATACCAGAAAGGAAATCAGCTCGAGTCATTTTTTTATTAACACCTGCTGAAACATCATAAATAACCACTGAGTCACCCCCGTCTATTGCAGACTCTGCTGATAGTCCATTAATGTCTATTCCACTAGGTAATGAAACCCAGGAAAGAGTCCCTAACGCATTAGTAGAAAGCACTTGTCCATTTGACCCGTCTGAACTTGGTAGCGTCCAAGTCATATCAGCAACTACTGTTGCAGGCGCTTGAAACCCAACAAAATTACTGTCATCAGCATCTGTGAGACGCACATATTCCTTTGATGTTAGGTTTTTAAATGAGGAAGTAATCTCATCACAGTCACCTGGCGTTGAACATTCAACAGGTATATTTGCTGTAGCATAGGCAACAGCCCCACCAGTAATAAATAGTACGCCCAATAAGAAGGATATTCCCGACTTAGTTAGTAAACTTTTTATTTTTATTTGCATATATTGATAGATATAGTAAGTTATGTGTGGCATAAATTATACCACACCATACCATTTCTTAAAAACATTCATTAAAGAAACAACCACTTTTTTTGTACTGGGACTCAAAAAGTAAACCCGAAGATGTTAAGTAATTAAAACAGCACATGACCACAACAAGATATTTAAGATTAACACCTGTGCCAGATAGCCCGAGTATCTAAAAACGACTACAACAAGCGGCTGACTAGTCCAAAAAACAAAGACATATGAGGAATCACACGATATGATAAAAATATATAGATTATTATACCGACCCCAACTAACCCCTCAACCAACAGAAAAAATGATTTATCTCACAAACGCTCCATACCGCCACCACAGTTAGATGTATGGTATTGTGAGTTTTACCTCTGTACCGTTACTATCTCATTCATCCGAACGTAGTACTACTGAATGATTCTTTAAGATAATACGAAGAAAAACAGTTACTCATTTAAAACTCTTGATACACAAAAAACTCATCATTGAGATTATAAACAGATAGCATGCTGTCATTAGTTGTACACAATCACTGATTGGCTATGACTGGATTCTTGAACAGTGCGTGGTGGTTAGTGAGAAGTGGTATTATATGCCTTAGTTAGCCAAAAACAAAAAGTAGACATTTTAGTGTCTACTTTTTGAGGCCTTTTGTTATAGAGTTGCCACTGGCAATGAAAATGTACAAGTTAGCCTTTTTCACATGATCCGCAATGTGTCACATGATGATCCTGAATGTAATTCAGATTAATTAATAGCGATCCTTATAATTTGCCCAATTATTTCCTTTGAGTGGTAACTGAATTTCAACTGTCTGAGTTGCTCTATTACCATAAGCATCTTCTACTGTATACGTGAAACTGTCTCTATTTTTTCCAATTGGATCATAGGTAACGGTATTGTCATCATTGAGTATAACGATTCCCTTACCTTTTTTAGATTTACTTACTGAAACAATCTGAAGTCCATCTCCTTGGTCGTTTTGAAGCACTGGAATTGTCTTAGGTTCTTTGTTCTGGAAGTAAATTTTTTCTGATTTTAACTTGAGAACTGTTGGTTCTACAGGTGGCTCAATAGGAGTTGGTACCAAGTGGACCATTACAGTTCCAACTGCTTCACCTCCATTTCCATCACTAATAGTGTAAGTGAAAGTATCATCACCTTCGTAGTCTGTTTCTGGTGTGTAGGTGACAGTGTTGTCGATGTTTACTACAACAGTTCCGTATGAACCATTAGTAACACTTGTTACTACCAATGTGTCTCCATCGGCATCGGTGTCGTTACTTAGGACAGAGATAGTAGGATTCATGTTCGGCTGCGTAGTAACATGATCATCAACAGCTGTTGGCGTGGTGTTTGGTTCTGGTTCTATAACTTCTGTTACACTGACCGTAACCTGTGCGCTTGCCTCACCACCGTTTCCATCACTTACCACATAGGTGAAACTATCTTCTCCTGAGAAGTCCGTATATGGATTATAAGTAACGGTATTATCTGCATTTATTACTGTAGTTCCGTATGCTCCATCTGTAACTCCAGTTACGTGCAAGGAATCACCGTCAGCATCAATATCATTCATAAGTACATGAACTGTTGTTGCAACATTTTCTTCTGTTGTTGCTGAGTCATCAACCGCAACTGGTTCTGTATTTGGTTCTGGTTCTGGTTCTGGTTCTGGCGTTATTACCGAACCAATAGTTACAGTCCTTGTTTCGTAGTCTCCCATTCCGTTACTCACGGAAAACTCAAAACTCACATCGTCGATAGATCCTGCCTCAGTAGGTGTGTAGATAAGTGATCTGTTGAAGTTTCCTACTCTCACTTTTCCAGTAGCAGGCTGAGTAACATCTGTAACAACGATCATGTTGCCACCTTGTGAAAGAGGTGTTGTGATAACAACTTCACCTGCTTCATTAAATACCGCATTAGACTGGTCAACATGTATGTCCTCTATATTAATTTGTGGAATAGTAGCGCCAACAATTGGAGCCATAGCTGCATTTTTCCAATCGTCTGGATGGATAGCATCTTCTGGAAGCATTCTTCCTGCAAAAGTCACACCATATAGTTCCATCAATTGTGCATTAGTTTTTCCTTTGAATGCATTTTTAAAGGCTTTATATCCTCTGTTTACTACTTTTACCCCTGTTGGGTGAGGAATAAAGTCTGGTGATTGTTGTGCAACAGCATAAACACGATACACATTGTCATCTTTGTCTATGTAACGAAGATCTGGTGACGTAACTACACTGTGTGCCGTATCGTACCTGTGCACTCTTCTTCCAGATGCAATGTTTGCTTGTTTAAAACCATTTAATGCTTCTTCACTAAGTTTTCCAAACTTGATATCTCCTGAAATAACTGTTTGATTTTCTTGACCTACGTAGTTGTAAATACCTACAAGATTGTTAAAGTATCCTCCTTCTACGGTAGCTGGATGCCCTTTACCTCGTATAGGCATACTCCACCCTCCGTAAAATCCTTCTATATGAGGATTTACAAGACGGATATTAAATCCTCCTCTAGTTTGTCCCACTGCAGAACCTCTTCCGTTTACGGGGTCATCAACATTTCCTACGGCTACAAGGTTTTTAATGACGACTCTAATAGAATAGTTCATGGTAACAGCTCTATCTACATTGTAAGTAGTAAGGTCATTTACATGATTGTATCTTGTAGTAGTACCCTTTTTTCTAAAAAGGCTAAATGCTAAATCTCCACCATAAACCGTATTGTTTGATATAGAGTTTACAGGTAATTCTGATGAAACATTTGTTCCACTTACTGGAATACCGGTAAGAAATTTAGCTGGAACGATATTTCTCCCTTGTCTAAGTACTGGTTGACCAGTTTTAATATTTGTTGCAATAACGTCTCCCCAGAAGAAAATTCCTTTTTCATTAAATCCACTTACAACATTATCTCTTAAGTCTATAGCGGTTGCGTGGTTCCAGAAACCTGATCCTCCCCTACCAGTGTCCCCTCCTCCAGCAGTTCTAGATGGTTTAGTGAATGGCACGTTACGAATAGCTGTGTTTCCAATAAATGAACCAACTTCGTCTCCAACTTCGGTAACAAAAGCAGATCCACTTATGTCATACGAAATATTATTAAGCATGTGTACATAACTCGAATGGTTTACATATCCCCATCCTGGGCTATTTACCACTACATTTCCCACGATATGTCCTGGATCAGTTTCATGTCCTCCTTTATGGAAGTGTAAGCTGTAACGTGCACGAGGATTTGTACCTATACGTGTTGCATTGCCGTTTTCATCTAGTCTAGAATCATGTACAGCATGTGATTTTATAGTACGTCCAAAATGATTTATTTGAGTGTAGTACATTCCGACATCATTATTATGCATAAACATAAGATGTCCTCTTTTTCCGTATTTTTCTTCTTCAGTTTCAGCATCTTCGATAATTTGATTATCGATAGCTGTCTCCAACACGATATTACGAGTAAGGTTGACCACATGCACTTTCAAACCATCTTCGTGTACCGTTTTAGGTGGATTGTGATCATTTTCTAAAGCAGAATCGAGCACAACTTCATTTCCGGAGATTTCAGCTATTGTTCTAGTCTCATCACTTGCCTTTTTAGTAACACCGGCAACAACAAGTTCATCTCCCACATTCCAGTTTTCAGGAATTGTATCAAAGATTAATGTCGTGTCTCCCGCAGAAGCGCCATCCATAGCAACACGATCAGTTTTTTCTTCTCCATATGCTATAAACTTTCCGTGTGTGATAATCCCAAGTCCTACTTTAAGAGGGTCGTAATCTGGACTATCTAGATCTTCTGTTTCGATCCCTTCATTATTGTAGTCTTGAATAGTTATACGAGCTGTAACATCATCGTCAATTGGATTTTCCTCTGTTCCTATAATGAGAAAACTATCTGGACTAGTTACTAATGTATCTACCGTTAATTCGGTATCTACATCTGTTGCAAAACGCAACGTACCGTCAACCCGTACAGTCATAAGTGATTCCGGGATAACTGTATCCACTATAATGTCATGACCTGCAGCAATCTGCACTCGTGCACCGTCTGTAGGTATTGCTCCGCCCCAGGTAGAAGGGTCAGACCAGTTACCGTCTTGCACGGAAGCGTGAGTGACGTCAGAAACGTCTACTAACGACATGACCGCAATATGTTCCTGGCTCATTCCCGAATCACCATGTGTTTCCATGGCATCAGCAGGAATGACAGTAAAACTTGTGAAAATCATCGCAACAACCAACGTGTACGTTGATATGCGAGAAAAAATATGTCTTATCTGCATATAAAATATATCTGATTAATAAATATTAAAGTTAATTAGTATGTTAAGCGTTTTTGGTTATTAAAAGTAAGTTACCTCAGTCTAAGTAATTGCCTTAAACCTAATTACCTACCATTTCATACCTTTATATGGCAAATGAATAGATACGGTTGCTGACAATACGGTGCCGTACTTATCTTCTACAGAGTATGTAAAATAATCTTTATTCTTTTTACCTGCGTATGGTGTGTATGTAATTGTATTATCTGGGTTTAAAGTTACTTCTCCCTTTTTCTTACGCGCCTTTGATACTGATACTACCCTTAATTCGTCTCCTGAATCATTTTCAAGTACATTTATAACTTTGGCGTTTCTGTCAGAAAAATATACGCTTTCTCCTTTAACAATTATTTGAGTTTGTGGTTCTGGATCAACCACTTCACTAACCGTTGTGATTAGTAGTGGTGCAGGAGCTGATGCGAAGCCAACCACATGAGAATCTCCACTCACCTTAATATCAGTTCGACGGTGATCAAAGTTTATACCAGTTCTCCCGTAGGTTGGTTCATTAATAAACACTGGATCGATCAACTCTGTACCTTGTGCATATTTAGTGTTAACACCTGTATGTGAATTAACAGCAACGAATCCATCTATTTGGTGGTATGTATTTAGAGCTTTTCGAGCTGGTGATGAACTCCAAACAAACAAAGCAGAAACTCCTGAATATGCTGAATTATCTTCAAACAGTCGAATGTGATTTCTGTTAGCCTGAATGTATCCTGATGCTGGAGGGTTTTGATAAGCTCGTTCCACATAATTCTTTACTGAACCAGATCCCCCTTTTATGAAACCTGGGTAATCTATAGAAACACCATATATTGCATAAGCGTTTCCAGAGTACCCTGAAACCACATTGTCTTTTAGATCAACATTAAGTCCTTGAAGCCAGAAACCATCCCCTTGATGTCCAAAGTTCGTGGTACCTCTAAAATCTTGATGGTTCTTATACTTTCTTGGAGTGATCGTATGGAAAGATCCATTACGGTAAAAAGTTCCTGTTTCATTACTTGCTTCAGTTACAAATGAAGCACCTTGTGCACCATACGCAACGTTGTCAAGAAAATCTACATTACTGTTGTGATTCACAAAGGCCCATCCGGGACTACCAATCACAGAAACACCTTGTACCAAACCTGCCGCACTCCCAGGTCCTGAGAGATGAAAGTGAATTGGATATCGAGCTCTCACATTCGTTTTAGAAATCTGTTTATTTTTTTGAGTTCGACCCATTCCTTCTAGTTCAACATATTTGATATCAGTATTATGATCTCCCATGATCATGATATGTCCTCGGGAAATAACTTGATCAAAACTCTCAGCTCTAATATCAACATTACGTGACAAGTTACCTACCGGCACAGACAATTCCAGTTCGGGATGAGTGTGACTTAGTAAGACATGGTCATTAGCAAGGGCTGGTGTAAAGGTAACTTTTGATCCCTCTACAGAAACAACTTCTACTACTTCTGAAGATTTATAATCTTTACCTACAGCACCGATTACAATACGATCACCAGCACTCCAATTTGTCGGTGCTTCAAATAGAGTAATTTCTTCTTGACCTGCTTCTACCGAATAAGCTTTTGCAACAGTCGTCTTTGCCTCACCTTGTAAATCAATAGTTCCACCCATTACGATAATCCCATGCCCAACATACGCAGGGTCGTAGTCAGAGGTAGTCTCGTCTGTGGTATTAAACCCCTCATCATTTGTGAGGACGATCTCTACTTCGTCTCCATTTTCAGCAGCGACAACTAGAGAACCGGACTGTCGTACCCAGATGGTCTCTACAAACAATCGACCATCTACTTCAAGAGTTCCATCAACAATAATGTCTTTGATTCGATTTGTTGATGATTCTGTAACACGTGCTGTTACCCCTAATGGAATATACACGATAGACTCATCTGGCGCTCCAGACAAATCATATCCTTCTGTGACTATTAGATCTGCCCGGCTTGGGTCAGATAAGTTCATCGCAGTTGTGTGCGACGTGTCAGCAGACACATCCCCTGCTAAACCAAAGGTGACAAGCACCATAAGCGTAAGGAACGTAAGTCTCATAAACTTATTCTTCATAATAATTTTTTTGTTGTTAACTAATACCACTACATTATACCACAATTACACCGAACGACCCATACTAGGGTTTCACAATACTTATCACTTGTTCGTTTAAATCACACAATAGTCGTACGTTCAGTGTTCAAACACATGTGAATAACTCCTACCGGGTTTACTGAATTTCACACCACAAGACATATACTTTGGTTCAATTACTAAGAAAACAAATTCCAGATTGGCACCCAGCAAACGACAAAGCCCACCAGTATACCTGATGGGCTTAGCAAGAAAGCTGATCATCTTTTCTTGTGGTTACATTATCTTTAAAATACAGTTTCGGAAAAGATTACGAATCACGAGATCAGATCCTATGTGCTGACGGATAAGGCACACTGTTCAATAACCGACGTAACTATTTTGAAACATATGAGACACTATAAAAAAGTGTTTTGGCATCTTAATTATAATATTTATATCTTTCGCGCATTATATGCCCAGTGCAGCAGCACTTGGCGTTGTCTCGGACGACAGGACATATCACCTTTGTTACAATTCTTTTTAACTTGCGCGACATGTCTTTCAATAGCTTTCCAACGCTTAATTTGTCGTTCATCTTCTTCTAGCAAACGCCTTCCCATATAGTACCTGCAATACCATTGAAACCAACCTCTTGGGTCGTGTTGCTTATTGATCCATCCTTTCTTTCGCCAGACATCAAACGACTGAGAAGCTTCTACTTTAAAATAGTTTAAGTTCTTATCATGTCCAGATTGATCTAATGGATGAAACCTAGCTCGCACAAACCAGTTTTTTGGAAATTCTTTTGTACAGTCTCTCATGTACCTCCCACCAAATACCCCAAGGGTAAGCATCTGCTTTGGCGTCAATTCTGGTTTAAATGCAGGATCAAAATTTTTACCCATTGGCTCAGTGAGGGTGTACTTATAGTTCTTCTGTATTTTGTCGTTGACCGTAATAGTTTTCTTACGCATGGTATATATAAATTATTTTTTTGACATAAGCGGTATGAGTACACTGGTCCCTTTTTTGTACCGCTGGTAGTTTGGATCCTTTCCCCATCGTTTGTTGGCTGCTTTCTCCAGTAGTGGAATACCGCTTACAAAAATAATAAGTGATGCGATATACGCAGGTCCAACGAGTCCTAATAATGCTTGCCCTGATGACAATCCAAATATTGCATATACATACACCCCAACCCAAAGGAGTATCTCACCAAAATAATTCGGATGCCGTGAATACTTCCATAGTCCAGTATCAATCCACTTATCTTTGTTATTCGGGTTATTAATAAAGTGGTATTTCTGTATGTCTGCAAATGATTCTATGAGTAACCCAATCACCCAGATAATTACACCTATATATGCAAAAGGTACTATCTGTGTTGGACTATTACCAAAGAACAATGTACTTGGTATGAGTACAACCCAAACCGTAAATCCTTGCAGTAACCAAAAACGAATATACTTCCAAAAGTTGTTTCGCATAGTATCGAACCGTTTGTCTTTTCCAATTTTTCGAATTCGTGTGAGTAAATATCCACCTAGCCGAGCTGCCCAGATGGCAATCATTGCAAAGAGTATCAATGTATATATGCCCACCTCACCCAAACTGAGTCCATAGAGAGCAACAATTACAAATGTCACTGCATAAGAGATGTCAGTCAACTTGTCAGTTCGGAAGAAGTACGCAGGTATGAACATGAGTATGTTAATACCAAGTGCGATAATAAATGTGACATTAAGTATTGTGGTGGTCATGTTAAACGTTATTGTGTCTTTTTATTATGACGTGGAGTACGATAAAGCACTGGCGTTCCAGCAAAATCCACACCACGCTCATACGCTTTTTGTTCTAATGTATGAAACAGTGAAACCATTTCGTGCTTTGACATAGTTTTGGTTAATGGAAATGCATGAGGTTCGTTAACTTCCTTAGCATAATGCGCATAGTGTTTCTGTATATATCCATATATCCATATATCCGCCGTAGTGTTGATGGTTTTCGAACCAAATGCAACATACGACATTTAAACGCAGCTATCTCTTTGGAAGATAGTTTCTTTTTGGGTATGTGTGCTAAATCATGACCAATTTCATCTGCATTTTTTTGGTCGATTTCCTGACAGATATATTTATAGTGGTGCCAAATAGTATACAGTTCTTCTTTTTCAGTAATATGATATCGTTTTAACCAAACAAACGCATGCAATCTTCTGCGCCAATTCCACCACTTAACCGGACTGTCTAAATCTTGAGCTGGAATGAGAAACAAGTCTTCATTAAGAAGCAGTGAACCAAATGCTCCCGGCGGTTTACCAAGGCGCTTATCCCAAGATGAATCTTTTCAGAGATTATAAAATCCATAAAAATTTTGTTATCAAATATCAAAACCTACCAATCCACTTTCCAGAGTTCCTGTATATTTACATATACTGCAAGTAGAACTCAAAATCTTTGAGAAGTTATTTTTTTTCGAAACGTGCCAAGGTTAAAGCAATCCAATCCAATGTGTTTAATTTTCCCATAATCTTATTTATTAAATATGAATAAAACGACCTTTACTAATATTTAAAAAAGCAAAGCTAACGCGCTTCACTTCTTATTATAACTCTTTCTAACTTTTTTGAATCTTCCCAAAGTTTTTTATTTGTCCTGCGCGCAGTGCTCATATGTTTAAAGAATACCTAACTTTCTGGTTAAATTAAATATGTACAACATTAAAACATGTACGTTAATTACTGAGTACATACACTACTAACAAAAACAATCCTCCCCACCAACCTATATCTGAAACTATAAGACTGATTATGATTTTGTTTTGCCAGACTCGAGGAAGCAGTTCTTTATCTTTACCTTCTTTCTCACGCCTCAAGAGAAACGGGCTCACTTTAAATGAAAGGAATATGCCGTTTAGAATGAGAACAACAGCTATTATGGAGTGTATAAGCGGTATGCCCGAAAGTGTCTCATCGCGATAGAATGTCAATCCGCCGATTATAGCTAGAAATATCCCAGCCCAAATCATAGGTTTGGTTACTTTTTGCGTCCGTGTTGTTGCCTCAGTCCAGTATGAGGATTTTCTGCCGAGAAAACCATGTATATCAATAACCATGACTGCACCAAGACCAATCACAAAACCAGAGAGGAATATAAACAGTCCTATAACATCGACAACTTGTGCCGAGCTTGTCGCAGCATCAATTGAAAGTCCAAATAGCATAGCGTTTATTCAACCTCCACCATGACTTCATTTCTATTAAGCCATGGAGCGGTAAATGGTGCATCGTAACCGGCATACTCAGGAAATTCTTTTGGTGAAATGCCGTCTTGTTTTAACAACGTAAGAAGT
>Ga0316190_10002419_pt1 | contig 13533 bp, 12 predicted proteins | sample Eddworburrow2_MG_FD_204929 | JGI IMG/M metagenome (GOLD analysis project Ga0316190, IMG submission 204929) | Coastal sediment microbial communities from Maine, United States - Eddy worm burrow 2 | ecosystem: Environmental > Aquatic > Marine > Coastal > Sediment | place: USA: Maine | collected... | reverse complement strand
TGGCTGCTGCACTGGTAAGACTGGTACGTGCATCAATCAGCTCAAGTAACGAGGACTGGCCTTCAGAGTACTTCCGGTCGATCAATTCATAAGCCCTTATGGCTGATTGGGTTTGCTTCCCGGCCGACTGAACCGATTCATATGCGGCCTGCAGGCCATAGTAGTGGTTGATCACTTCCAGCCTGATCTGTTGCTCAGCTTCCGAGTAGAGCTGACCCAGCTTTTCTCCTTCAATCTTGGACTGTTGTACCTTCTGATGATTCGCATTTCCCTGAAAGAGGTTCCACTTCATAACCAGGGAGGCCAGTAAAAAGTCATCGTCCTGGGTGAAGCTGTACTTTTCTCCCTGGAAGCCGTAATCCACCACCCCGAACAAGCCGGGATAGTTGCCACCGCGATGAAGTTTGGTCACATGCTGATTGAGTTGCTGGTACTGTTCGATCTGCCGGAGTTCATCCCGATTCTGAATGGCCATCAGGCTGGCATCGTCCAATGAAACACCCGGTGGCACAGGATCCACACTTACCAGTTCAATGGGAGAATCCAAAGAGCGGTTTAACAGGAAATTAAAGTAGGCAAGAGAGGCCTGCATCATATTGTTGGCCTGAGCTTGCTGTACCTCCACCTTGCTCAATTCAGACTCCGAACGGTAGACCGCATCCTTGGTTACCTTGTCGTTCTCAAACAAACGTTGACTCACTCTAAGGTTCTCCTTCACCAGGTAGAAGGAAGTGTCGGCCAATTCGACCAGATTGTAAGCTTTGTGGTAGCCATAGTAGGCCTGGGTGATCTCTTTGATCAATTCCCTTTCGTATCGGTCCACCCCGATCCGGGCGATCTCAGCATGGTTTTGCTTGATCTTGTAATTCTGAATCAGTTCGGAGTTGAAGATGGGCTGAACCAGCGAAACCTTTGTTTCATGTTCCTTTGGGCGATAGAAGGCAAAAGTCTGATTCTCAATTTGAGGGAAGGCGTTGGAGGAAGTCAGCATGTTCAGAGTGCTATAGACCGGATTCAGCATATCCCCCACCGGGAATTCAATTTGCCGCCCCCCCTCTGCCACCGTGTAACGGGCGTTCAGGCTTACTCCCGGAAAGAACAAGCCTTTCGCCTCTTTAAGAGCTGACAGCTGGGCCGCATAGTCGAGCTGCCTCTGCTTCAAGGCCTGATTAGACTGCAGGCCTTCGCTGATGTATCTTTCCAAAATTGGATTCTGAGCGCTCAATGTGAATCCGGACAAACAGACCAGCCACAATATAATTACCACCTTTTTCATGATCGAATGCCGTTTAGTACCAGTTCAAAATGACTCGCAAATATCTGATCCTGGGAGAGCTCCAGAACCTCCAGAAGCCCATGTTTCATGGTCACAAAGCGGATTACGCTAAGTACCGTCATCCAAAGGGTATGGGCCACCAGCAAAGCCGGGATGTCAGAGCGGATCACTTTCTCCCGCACTCCCTGTTCCACCAGTTCAATCACCGTTCCCACGGTCGACTCCTGATAGATCATCTCCTGTACATCACTGGTAGATGCACTCAGCGCCATGGGCTCCAACTCCTCCAGAGTCATGATGGCTTTCATGTGGTCTGGATGTGCCCGGGAAAACTCAATGCAGGCGCGGCCCATCCGTCCCAGTTTCTCCAGAGCACTTCCTTCTCCTTCCGATGCTACCTGAGTATGATCTTTCAACAAACGAATCGCTTTTCTCGCTACCGCCATGTGAAGGTCCTCCTTACTTATGAAATAGAGATAGAGCGTTCCTTTGCTTAATTCGGCTTGTTCTGCAACATCGTCCATGGTGGATTGGTCAAATCCCTTGGAAAAGAAGACTTTCTCCGCTGCCTGGATGATCTCTTCCCTTCGCTGTTGCTTCTCTCTTTCTTTCCTTTCTGCAATTCCCATATACAGATTATTTGTTGAACATCTGAAATAATGACTATCGGTCATTTATTGAATCAAAGTTAATTTATTTAAATCTATTCAGCAAGTTTTAGTATGCAAAAAAACTTTAACTTGTATGTGATGAAACTTATACTTACCCTGAGCAGGCCCCTTGCTTTCTCGTTCTGCCTAAACATTTTCATTGGCATAGTTGCATATTCTCAGGATCCTTTTCTACTGGCAGAGAGTTACATATCTCAACATATTGCAGAAAACAAGATTCCGGGGATCGCAGCTTGTGTGGTGAAGGGCGACCAAATAGTCTGGTCAGGAGCCAAGGGCTATGCAAATATGGAAAGGGAGATTCCCATGGACACCGAAATGGTGATGAATATTGCATCCATCTCCAAAACCTTCACCGCCACTGCTGTGATGCAATTGTGGGAACAGGGAAGGATTGGTCTCGATGATGATATAAACGATTACCTCCCGGTTTCGATCAGAAATCCATACCATCCTGACCAAAGCATTACCCTCTTCCAGCTCCTTACACATACCTCCTCCATCGTGGATGGGAAATTTTACGATGCCAGCTACTCCGATGGCGATCCGCAGATCTCTCTGGAGGACTGGATCAGAGGCTACCTCCTACCCGGCGGATCCTACTATGATGATTTACAGAACTTCAGTGTGGCCGAACCGGGAAGCCAGCATGACTATTCAAACGTGGGATATGGACTTCTGGGCTACCTGGTGGAGCAGATCTCTGGAATGCCCTTTAATCTTTATTGTCAAAAGAATATCCTGTCCCCTTTGGGCATGAAACAAAGCGGGTGGTTTTTGCACGAGGTGGACACTAACCGGCACATCACTCCTTACGAATTTGAAGAAGGTCAAAACAAAGCGCTCAATCTCTATAGCTTCCCCAATTATCCAGATGGTTTGCTCAGGACCAGTGTGAATGACCTGTCAAAATTCCTGACGGCCATTATCAACGGAGGCAGCTATGAGGATGCCACGATCCTGAAGAAATCCACACTGAAGAAGATGCTTAAACTTCAACTGGATGGAGATCCTGGACAGGGCCTGTGCTGGCACCTTATACCCTTCGAATCCATGTGGGGCCATTCGGGAGGAGATCCGGGAGTCGCTACCTATATGTATTTCAGTCCAGGTACAAAAATCGGGGTCATCGCCTTTCAGAACAATCATAATGGCGATCTTTTCTCCGTTGTGAGAAAGCTCTATTACATAGCTAAGGATCTCTGAGGGCAATTGACCTAAACATTCTCCCCAATATGATGTTACGTTAACGGACTTAAAGAATTATACAATGAAAACAAAGACTGGTATTATCGCATTGATACTTTTGGCCTTTTCAATCGCATCTTTTTCGCAAAAAAATGATGTGGATGAAGCCAAGAATACCATCAAGGAGTTTAAAGAAAAAGATCCCGGGATGGAGGAGTTCTTTTCATCCTCAGTCGGATATGCTGTATTTCCGGGCATCGGGAAAGGCGGCCTGGGTGTGGGTGGTGCCGGCGGAAAAGGCACCTTGTTTAAAGGAGGAACGGCCGTAGCAGATACAAAGATGAGTCAGATCACGATAGGCTTCCAGGCCGGGGGCCAGAAATACGCAGAAGTCATCTTTTTCGAAGATGAAGAAACTTACAAGGACTTTGTATCTGGAAATTTTGAGTTTGCAGCCCAGGTATCTGCTGTTGCTCTTGCTTCCGGAGCCTCCGCCGATGCAAAATACAAGGATGGTCTTCTTGTAGTGACTATGAGCATTGGGGGCTTGATGTATGAAGCATCCTTGGGTGGCCAGAAGTTCAAGGTTACTTCCTACTAGCTATAAACCGTAGCTGACGATCTCAGAGAGGGGCTTTCTTTTCTCGTCGTGACGGTCTGGAACCACCTCATCCAAGGGATATCCTACCGGCAGAATCACTACCGGCTCCAAATGGGCCGGAAGCTTCAATAATTCCCTGGTCTTCTCCACGTAGAAGTTGCAGATCCAACAGGTGGCCAGGCCCAGCTCTGTGGCTTGAAGAGTCATGTGGTCCGTGGTGATGGCCACATCCACATCTGTGTGGTCCTTCCCATCGTCTTTTCGCTTCCAAGCCCTCTCATGATCCCCGCAAATTACAATGACACAGGGGGCGGTTCTGAACCACTCCCTATGGTAGGCCGAATAGAATTTTTTCAGATCTTCACTTTCCCTTATAACATAAAAGTGCCATGGCTGGAGGTTTACTGCTGAAGGGGCTACCCTACCCGCCTCCAGGATCAGATCCAGTTTTACCTGTTCCACGGGAGCGGAATCGTAGTTGCGACAGGAGTACCTCTTCTTTGCAATATCCAAAAAACTCATCATAAGTCCAGGGTTTTATGTTTTACAAAGGCGATAAGGGTTTTAAAAATAGCTGCCTATGCATATTCACGCAGTGAAGATTAGCTTCGCTGAGCTCGCAAGCTCGGTTTTAAGCAGCGGTTTTAATACCCTAGCGCCATTCTTTAAAGATAAAAAACCCGGTGCAGTGACCGGGTTTTTTAGAGTTTTTATTTTCCTAGTTGTCTGGGCTTCCCACCCTTTCTCCAGTGCTCCTCGATCTTCTCAAGAGAAACACCCTTGGTTTCCGGAATGTAGAAATAACCCCAGACCAGGCCGATCAAGGCGATGGCCGCAAAGATCCAGAAAACACCGCCCACACAGCTTGGACAAACTTCAGAAAGATCCTGTCCCTCCGGAACTACTACCTCTTTGGCATTTCCAATGGCACTGACCATTTTATAGAAGGTCCATACAACAAGGGTATTGAATCCCCAGTTAGACAGGGAACCAATGGAAGCACCCAATCCCCGAACCTTGGTGGGGAATACTTCTGTAACCATGAGCCAACCCAGAGGTCCAAGACTGATGGCAAAGAATGCAATGTATACCAACATGGAGATCACAAGGAACCATTTTCCAGCTCCGGGAAGCATAAATCCAAGACCCATGCTTATTAAAGCAATAGCTATACCTGTCAGTCCAATAAAGTATAGTTTTCTTCTACCCAGCCTGTCAATGACAAAAAGGGAGACAATGGTGAAGAATACATTTACCGCACCCACAATCACAGAGGCGGCAATGGCTGCTTCAGCACCTTCAAATCCAGCTGCCAGGAAAATCTTCGGACTGTAATAGATGACCGTATTGATCCCCACGAACTGCTGGAAGAACATGATTCCTGCTGCAATGATCAGGGCATTTCTCAACCAGGGTTTAAAAATCTCCTTCCAGCTGGCCTGTTCTTTATCAATGGCCATATCGTGTCTCATGGCTGCCATGGAATCATCGATCAGAGAGGGATCTTCAATCCTGCGAAGCACTGCTTCACCCTCTTCTTCGCGTCCCTTGCTCATTAACCATCGAGGTGTTTCAGGCAGGAAGAACATACCAACGAATAATACAAGTGCAGGAAAGACCCCAACCCATAGCATAGGTCGCCAGCTTTCCAGGTTGTTATTGTCAGCCAATGCATTATCACTAAGATAGGCTCCTAAAATACCTACTGTAATAAGCAGCTGAAACATGGATACCAGGGTTCCCCTGATTTTTGTAGGTGAGATTTCAGATATATACAGTGGAACAGCAAAGGAGGAAACACCTATGGCCAGACCAAGATAAAAACGGGAGATCATCAATTGAGTCACGGTTGGCGCAAAGCCTGTCCAGATCGCTCCCGTCGCAAATACAAAAGCAGAGGCCAGGATCACCTTTTTCCGTCCCAGTAAATCGGTAATTCTCCCCGTGACCAAGGCTCCTACAACGGCACCGATAAGACCCAGGGCTGTGAGATTCTCAACCTGTGAATCTGTTAATTCAAAATAATCCTGTAAAAATGGGATTGCACCGGAGATTACCCCCGTATCAAATCCAAATAGAAGTCCTCCAGTGGCTGCAATACTAGCAATCACAATGACCACGTTCTTGTTGTACTTACTCTTCGCGCTCATAGTATAGTTTAGTTTTCAAATTTTGGAAAAGGTAAATATAGTTACTTTCCCCTAAGTTGCTCCCCACCACGCTTTTTTATACTCATTCTATTTATTTGAATTCCTGAACATTGGTCCGGTCAACTGCATTTTGAAATCCGCGGAATTTTCTTATATTGCATGTAAGGCTGAATTATGGACTAATTCCCTCACCGCATGAAGACGAAATACGAACTTGAGTATACACTCAATACTTCCCCTAATATTCTGTTCTCTAGATTAAGTACTCCCGAAGGTCTCTCAGAGTGGTTTGCCGATAACGTAAACCTGAAAAGGGACAAGTACACCTTTATTTGGGAAGGAACCGAACAGGAGGCCTCCGTGGTACAGAAGAAAGCCAATAAATACATTCGTTTTCACTGGGAGGAGGATGAGGACGAGGATCAATTCTTTGAATTCCGAATCCACACCGATGAACTCACCGGTGACGTGGCATTATTAATTACAGATTTTGCCGAGGAGGATGAGAAAGATGATGCTGTCGACCTTTGGGATTCTCAGATCTCAGAATTGAAACATGCCATAGGTCTTTAGGCACTTTCCCTAAGCGAAAATAAATTAACTTTGTCTTCGTTGAAAGATAGACACGAATAGGGAGCGGTGTGAAAAAGCTACATCTACTGGTATTAAAGTCTTTTATTGGTCCGCTTTTCCTGACATTCTTCTTTGTGATCTTCATACTTCTGATGCAGTTTCTTTGGAGGTATATCGACGATCTCATCGGGAAGGGTCTGGAAATGAATGTGATATCAGAATTTCTGCTCTATACCAGTGCCAGTCTTGTTCCCATGGCCATGCCCCTGGCAGTGCTTCTGGCCAGCTTGATGACTTTTGGAAACCTGGCAGAAAACCTTGAGCTGCTGGCACTTAAATCGTCGGGGATTTCCCTGGTGAGAATCATGGCCCCTGTTATGGTGCTTTCAGCTGCCCTTGCAATCGGAGCTTTTATGTTTGCCAACTACGTGATGCCTGTCACCAATCTGAAGATGAGGTCTCTTCTTTACGACATACAGCAGCAGCGTCCCGAGCTTAGCATTAAACCAGGAGTTTTTGACAATAACCTGGAAGGCTATTCCATACGTATTGGGGACAGGGACAACAAAACAAACCTGCTTAAGGATATCCTGATCTTTGATCACACCAGAAAGGAGGGGAACATAAAGGTAACGGTGGCCGACTCGGGATACATGAAGATGTCGGCCGATGAAAAACATCTGCTGCTCACCCTCTACAACGGACGTACTTTTGAAGAGTTGCAGAAGCAAAAAACCGAGAACCGCACCATCAAAAGTTACCCCCATCAGAGGAGCCATTTTGATCACCAGGAGCTAATCATCGAGATGACAGGATTCGGTCTCAACCGCACCGACGAAAATCTCTTTCGCAACTCATTTCAGATGTTGAATGTTTCGCAGTTGAATCATTTTGAAGATTCCCTGGAAGGAGATCTTGATTTGCTGGTGGACAATTTTCGCGCCACCATTGACCAAACCCTTGTGCGGAAGTCAAAAAACAGTATGCTCAAGAGATCCCGTATTCTGCCCGATTCACTGAAAACTACCATGCGGGAGGAAGACAAGGAGGTGATTAAGTTTCACGTGGATTCTGCCTTTGCCCAGTTGAGTTTATTGGAGCAACGACGTGCCCTTACCCAGGCCATAAATTTTGCACGTAGCAACAAGGGATTGACCACCTCACATGCAAACTCCGCCGACTGGAAAATTTCAAAGCTAAGAAGGTATCAGATTGAGATACATAGAAAGTATACTTACTCTCTTCTCTGCCTGATCTTTTTTTTCATTGGTGCACCCCTGGGGGCTATTATTCGAAAAGGGGGACTGGGTGTTCCAGTGATTGTCAGTGTGATGTTGTTTCTGGCCTACTATGTGGTTTCCATGATGGGTGAGAAGGTGGTACGCGAGAATGTTCTTCCGCCCTTCGCAGGCATGTGGATTTCCACCATCCTCCTTGTTCCCATGAGTATCTGGCTAACCATCAAAGCTGCCAACGACTCAGTGATCTTGAATGTGGAAACCTATTTCCTCTGGATAAAGAAATTGTATCAGGGTACTCAGAAATTCTTCCGGAGAAAATGAAGATCCTGATTCTGGCCAATAAGCTTCCTTTCCCTCCCAGGGACGGAGGATCCATTGCGACTCTCAATATGCTTCTTGGCCTCCATCATGCTGGCAACGTGCTTAGCTGTCTGGCCATGAATACCTCAAAGCATCCCCATCCGGTGGAAGAGATTCCCGAGGAACTCCGGAATAGCATTCGATTCATAGGGGTAGATTGCGACATATCAATCAGGCCCTTTCGCCTGCTAGTCAACTTCTTGTTCTCAGGCTTGCCCTACATTGCCCAACGATTTAATATCAAAGCATTCAGATCAGTTCTTGCCACACTCCTAAGGGAAGAGAGCTTTGACATCATCCAGCTTGAAGGCCCCTATCTCTATCACTATCTGGATCAGATCAGGAAAGAAAGCCATGCCCGGATCGCTCTCCGGGCTCACAATGCAGAGCACCTGATCTGGAAGAGAATAGCACTCAGGGAAAAGACATATTTGAAAAGATGCTATCTGAGGAACCTGTCCAGCCGTTTGCAAACGTATGAGATGAGGGTAGCCAATGAGGTGGATTATCTGGTTCCCATCAGTGATCAGGACGAAGCCTGCTTTCGCTTATTGGGAGCAAATACTCCCATGCTCACTATCCCCACCGGCCTGAATCTGGAGGAATATCCCCTCACTGAAATTCCGGCCGCCCCCAGCCTTTTTTATATTGGGGCACTGGACTGGATTCCTAACCAGGAAGGTCTTTCGTGGTTCCTTGATCATGTCTTTGGCCTCCTGCTGGACCAGATGCCAGAGATCCGCTTACATGTGGCGGGAAGGAATGCACCGGCCAGTTATCTGAAAAAATTGAACCATCCGAACCTCACCTACCATGGGGAGGTAGAGAATGCCCTATCGTTTATGAAGTCCTATGGGATCATGATAGCTCCTCTTTTTTCAGGGAGTGGGATCAGAATCAAGATTTTGGAAGCTATGGCACTGGGCAGGCCGGTAGTGACCACCAGTACAGGAATCGAAGGGATACCCGCAGAGAATCTCAAGACTGTGTTGGTTGGAGACGATCCCCAGAGCTTTTCTTACCTGCTCCTGGAATTGATAAAAAATCCGGCTGAGAGCGCTCTTAATGCGGCTGAGGCACGGGAATTAATCAGCCGGGAATTTGATATCTTTAAGCTTTCAAAGCGTTTAAGTCAGTTTTATAAAGAAGAGGCATGATCACCATCCAAATCACATTCTGGTTTTGCCTGTTCCTGATCTTCTACTCCTACCTGCTCTTTCCTGAGATTCTCCGTTTGCTTGCCAGGAAAAGGAAGGAGAAAGCCCAAAAATTCCTCCTTCCCGAGCTGCCATATATCTCGGTATTAATTGCCGCGTTCAATGAAGAGAAGGTCATCGGAAATAAAATCCTTTCGGTCCTGGATGGTAACTACCCCCAGGGACAATTGGAGATTCTGGTGGGATCGGATGCATCTACCGACCATACCAACGAGATCCTGCAGCACCTGCAGGAGGAACATCCTTCACTTCACCTCACTGAATTTAAGGTACGCCAGGGCAAACCAGAAATTATTAATCAGCTGGCAGAAAAAGCCAGGGGAGAGATACTGGTCATCACCGATGCCAATGTGATGCTTGATAAGGATACTCTTCGCCAGTTGATCTGCTATTTCAAGGAGGAGCGAACGGGATTGGTCGACTCAAGAATGGTGAATACTATGCCGAAAAGTGAGGGAGTATCAAGACAGGAAAAGTTTTATATCAGCCGGGAGGTGAGGATCAAGCATTATGAAAGCCTGATCTGGGGATCCATGATGGGACCTTTTGGGGGCTGCTATGCCGTCAGGAAATCCCTGTACAAGCCTGTCCCCGAAAAATTTCTCGTGGATGATTTCTTCATTAACATGAGCGTTCTGAAACAGGGCTTTAACTGCATCAGCAATTTACAGGCCCTGGCTTATGAAAAGGCTTCCAGCCATCGTGGGGAAGAATTCCGCAGAAAAAAGAGGATCTCTGCTGGCAATTTCCAGAATCTATCCCTTTTCTGGCCCATGATTTTTTCAGGCAGGCAGGGAATCGGCTTTTGTTTTCTTTCCCACAAGGTGATACGGTGGTTCGCTCCCTTCCTGGTTCTCTTTACCTTTGCTTCGTCCATAGTTATGGGCTTAGAAAGTGTTTTTTACATGAACCTTGCCCTGGTGCAACTTGGAGTGCTTATCACCCCTCTTATTGATCAGTTCCTGAGGAATATTAAAATTCAAAGTATACCTTTGCGTTTCGTTTCACATTTTGTACTAATGAATCTGGCCCTTCTGGTAGGATTCTTTAAGTATTTGGGAGGAATAAAAGACAATGTCTGGCAACCAACAAGCAGAGAGCAGGACTAAACTCAATTCCATTGAGGAAGCCCTGGAGGATATCAAAAACGGTAAGATCATTATCGTGGTTGATGATGAGGATAGAGAAAATGAAGGGGATTTCATCTGCGCAGCAGAATTAGTTACTCCTGAAACTGTGAACTTCATGGCTACCCATGGCAAGGGTTTGATCTGTGCTTCACTTACCGAAGATCGATGTACTGAACTGGAACTTCCCTTAATGGTCAGCCAAAATACCAGCAGTCATGCTACTGCATTTACAGTATCGGTCGACCTGCTGGGACACGGTACCACCACAGGTATTTCGGCATCTGACAGGGCCAAAACCCTCCGCGCCCTGGTGGATCCGATGACCCGACCTGACGATTTGGGCCGTCCAGGTCATATTTTTCCCCTGAAATCAAAAAAACAGGGAGTTCTGAGACGGGCAGGACATACCGAAGCAGCAATTGACCTGGCTGTACTTGCAGGACTCAAACCCGGAGGAGTACTGGTGGAGATCATGAATGAAGATGGGAGCATGGCACGCCTTCCCGAGTTGCTGGCCTTGTCCGAGCAATTGGATCTGAAAATTATCACCATTAGAGATCTGATTGCCTACAGGCTGAATTCCGACAGCATTCTCCTGAAAGGGACCGAGGTCCATCTACCCACATCATATGGGGATTTCAAGCTGATTCCCTTTATTCAGAAATCCAACGGACTGGAACATGTGGCTCTGGTGAAAGGAGAATGGAATTCCGATGAAAGCGTGCTGGTCAGGGTACATTCTTCCTGTGTAACCGGCGACATATTCGGCAGTTTCAGGTGCGATTGTGGCGATCAGCTGCATGAAGCTATGAGGATGATCCAGAAAGTGGGACAGGGAGTGGTCATATACCTGAACCAGGAAGGCCGGGGCATAGGTTTATACAACAAAATGAAAGCCTATAAGCTTCAGGAGGAAGGTCGAGATACTGTACAAGCCAATGTGGAACTGGGATTTCAGGAGGATGAACGTGATTATGGAGTTGGAGCCGGAATGCTTCATTCCCTGGGTATCAGGAAAATCAGGTTAATCACTAACAATCCGGTAAAAAAGGCTGGATTGGAAGGCTATGGAATGACCATTGTGGAAACCATTCCACTTGAATTTGCCCCCAACAAACACAACCAGTTTTACCTGGAGACCAAGCGGGATAAAATGGGACACTTCCTGAATATAGCTCAATATGAGAATCCCAGGACCGATGAAGATTGATTCAATTCGCATTGTTTACATGGGAAGTCCAGGATTTGCGGTGGCTCCCTTGCAAAAGCTTCTCGAAGCAGGCTGCAAGGTGGTAGGTGTTATCACGGCCCCCGACAAACCTGCAGGCCGGGGTAAGAAGATCAGACATTCAGCAGTAAAAGAATTCCTGATCCAGAGTAAATATGATATCCCGCTTCTGCAGCCAGAGAACCTCAAGGATCCTGAATTTGTCACAGACCTGCAGGGGCTCAATCCGGATTTACAGGTGGTAGTAGCCTTCAGAATGCTTCCCAGGGTGGTGTGGAGCATTCCAAGCCTGGGTACTTTTAACCTGCATGCATCCCTCCTTCCACAATACCGCGGGGCCGCCCCAATTAATCATGCCATTATAAACGGGGAACAGGAAAGCGGAGTCACCACCTTCCTAATTGATGAACAGATCGATACGGGCAATATTCTACTCCAGGACCGAATGGCCATAGGCGAACAGGAAACTGCCGGGGAGCTTCACGACAGGTTAATGGAAAGCGGGGCATCGCTCGTGCTTGAAACGATTCGCCAGATTTCGGCCGGCAGCGTGAAAGCTAAACCGCAGGATCGCTACATGGATCCAGAGCTTCCCCTGAAAAAAGCACCCAAGATATTCAAGGAGGATTGCCGAATAAACTGGGACCTTCCTGGAAAGAACATTATGAACCTGATTCGCGGACTGAGCCCTTACCCCGGAGCTTTTACCCAAATAAGCCGGAAAGAGGATGAAGCGATTCTCTGTAAAATATTTTCTGCCTCTTTTGAGGCCATCCCCCATGAGGATCCTCCCGGCACCATAATCGGCGATGGCAAACGAAGGCTTGAAGTGGCAGTAAAGGATGGTGTCATAGATATACAAAGCATCCAATTGGAGGGAAAGCGGAAAATGGATATCAGGAATTTCCTGGCGGGATTCAGCCTTATGCCCGGACAGTCCCGGTTTTCCTGAGTTGCTTCAGGTTCAGATCAATCCCTTCGCATAAGTGGTAGTATAGCCTGAGCGCATTGATAAACTGAAGCTGATAGGAACGGGAGTACCTGCCGGATACAAAGAATTCAAAGTTATAGTCTTCAATCTCTCCCATGGTGATCTCCTGGGGTGCTATGCCTTCAAAATAATCAAAGAAACGCCTGACCATAAACAGGTAGCTCTTTCGGCTTTTCTCCGAATAGCCCTCTTTTTCAAGTTGCTGAACATAGAATTCCAGGTTGGCACCTACACTTTTTTGCCCGTGTTTGAACAGGGAAGAAATGGATTGCCACCAGTCAGATGAGTGCTTTTTGTAAGATTTATCCCCGAAAAAATCAATTCTTGTCTGTCTCCCGTCAGGCGGCAGAATCAACCTGCCAGGATATGCTTCAGCTTCGGCCATGTTAAGGATTTTTCATAAATTTACAACACAGGATACCCAATGTAAAGTTTTGACTGTCAAAATGATTAACACGTTTTGAACAATTACCCGAAACTGATGTCTTTGAAGAAGAGATAAGAAACCTTAAGCCATAAAAAAAATGAGAATCGGAACCATTATCCTCGTCACCATTGCCATGGCCCTCACAGGATGCGGAGCCTCATCTTCCTCCTCAGAAAGCGGACAAGCTACTTCCAGGCAGGATAAAAAAGCTGCAGAGTTTGAGAATTTTGCCTCGCTGCTTGAGAGCGGATCTTATCAGTTTGCTGTAAGGAGTGCCTCACCCACTGGTGGGAAAACCATCCAGATAACTTCCGAATACACCATGAAGGCCAAAGAAGGCATATATGAGGCCTATCTGCCTTATTTCGGCAGGGCTTATTCGGCCGCCTATGGAGGAGGTAATGGAGGCATTGAATTCAAAGGTGAACCTGAGAATCTTCAGAGTTCGAGGACTGACAAGAATAACACCCTTTCGCTTAG
>Ga0316190_10002417_pt1 | contig 13540 bp, 14 predicted proteins | sample Eddworburrow2_MG_FD_204929 | JGI IMG/M metagenome (GOLD analysis project Ga0316190, IMG submission 204929) | Coastal sediment microbial communities from Maine, United States - Eddy worm burrow 2 | ecosystem: Environmental > Aquatic > Marine > Coastal > Sediment | place: USA: Maine | collected... | reverse complement strand
AACCTTAAATCCAAATTCTAAAATCCAAAATTCAAGATTTATGAGGAATAAAAGTGGGATTACTTTTAGACCTCAAATTGCGAAAAAAAGCATGATTTTAACCATCCCAGTTTACACATGCCCGTAATATTCACGGTGTACGGCGACAGAATAGGCATAGTCCAGCAGCGTCCCCCAGCTGAAGAGAGGGATGTCGAGTTGTCGTTGTAGGGCTCGCGCAAATGGCTGCATGCCGGTGCACTCCAGGACCATTGCCCCCATGTTCGGATATTTCCGGCAGGCCTCGATGGCAAATGCCAAGAACTCTTTCTCGGTTTTTTCAAAATAAGCCCCCGGTGGGTCGGTCTTTTTGCCGGGCGTCCAGAGATGCTCAAACTCTTCACACGATCCGTCAACATCTCGACTACAAAAAATGACATAATTACTGCCCGACGTTATACCCACCGACTCCAATAGATGTTCGGTATATTGTCCGCTTTCAGCGTGACCCATGATGCCGATGACTTTATGCGGGCCGACAACCTGTTGGGCAATCGGAACTTGAAGCAGGCTTGAGAGAAAAACGGGCACATTGACGGATGCGGCTATCTCACGCTGAAAGTAGGCAAAAAACCCGCATTCTGCAGCAATAGCCCGACACCCCATCTGTTCTAAATTTTGCGCCGCCCTTTGAATCGACTCAAGACAAGCGGATTTATTCTCAGCATAGATCAATTTCGGCATATCGACATCGCAGATAATTTCATACTGGACAGGGAAGGGAAAAGCACTGGCATTGCGAACATCGCCGGGAAATCCGGGATAGACTTCATCCAGTATCATCACGCCCAGACCCATTCCGTAGCATTTGTGATTTTTGCGTGCCTGAATATGGTTGATGCCATAATCTCTTGCTTGATGCATAGGTAATCCCTCAATATACATGTTAGGTGGTCAGGTTTCCCATAAACGCCATATCGTCGGGTTTGCTGCCGCTTCGATAGGAGTTTTCAGCTAATTCCTGAGGAGGAAACTTCCATAGCCCTTGATGGGTTCGTAAACATTTGCCAGTTTCAGCATCGTCCGAAGCAACATCTGATTACTTGAAAGCGCTGGTTTACGAGTATCTTTTTCGATGACTTCCAGGGCTTCACAGGCCCTAAAGTCCGTGCAACTTATAAATATTGCCTGGGATTCGGAACAATCTACTTCCCGCGCCAGACGGTATATACGACCAGGGTCCTGGCTGGCAATCTCCTCGGCATTGCGGGTACCCAACCCCTTCATTTGAACGACCTCTATCCCATTTTCCTCGAAAAAAGACTTCTGTTTTTCATTGAGCCATTCTTCATACGGCGTCGCCAAACTGATGCGGCTGATATTGAGTTCGCGTAGCCCCTCGATGCAGGCCGTGGAAACGCTGGTTGCGGGTTTGCCAGTATTCTCTTTTATAATTTCGATGATTTTACGATCGTATTCCAGTCCTTTAATGAAGCTGCCGGACGTACAACCGAAACCATAGACATCAACCAAGGCATGGGCGAGCTCCTGGCAGGCCTTCGGAACGAAGTCGATCATTTTGCTGAGCTCTTCCGGAGAATCTTCGGCAATCCATACCCTTGCAAAGTGGGCCGTGACCCCGGAAGGAATCATTCGATACATGTCAGGCTCCAGCACGATGTTTGCCGAAGGCACCAACACGCCGAGTCGTGTGCGCCAACCTATCATCATGTCCTCCTCATTTATACAATTTTTCAATCGTTACCTGAATTTTGTACGCTTCTGAGGCTTTCATATCATGAATTGCATGCAGGATTCAGGTGGTAACTTTTTTTGACATATAAGTTAGGGCGATGCTGACCCCCTCTTCTGCGGTTTTAGCATAAGCATCGGCCCCGATTTCATCCGCCCATTCCTGGGTTACAGGTGCACCGCCCACCATCAATTTATATTTCTCCCTGACGCCTTGCTCTTTAAATAGGTTGATGACGTCTTGCTGAGCGGGCATGGTTGTGTTGAGAAGCGCGGAAAGTCCAACAATATCGGCATTAAAATTTTCAGCGGCATTCAGAAACTCGGAAGCGGGAACATCCTCTCCTAAATCATGAACCTCAAATCCCCTGGTTTTTAATAATAGCACCACAATATCTTTGCCGATCTTGTGAATGTCACCTTTAACGGTACCGATGACTGCGATTCCACTGGTGTGCTTGCTGACGCCCAGCTTAGCGATTTCCGGCTCCAAAACATCGACTGCTGCACGAAATACCTTGGCGGAACCAATAAGCTCGGGCAAAAAACATTCCAATTTGTCAAATTTATCACCGATGATTTCGACACCCGGCTGAAGGCCCTCTTCAATTGCTTTTAAAGGTGCCATGCCAGCGGCGATGGCCTCCTTGGCGGCAGCCACCGCTGCCTCTTGATTAAGACCAATAACTGCCTGTTTCAATTTTACTAAAATTTCACTTTCTCCCATTTTGTTCCCCCAATAACGTATTAAACCGAGATGCCATAATCGGCGATTACCTTTTTCATGTGTTCGTAGGTATGTAGACTCTCTGGTAGCGGTTTTCCTGTTTTAACGTCGTATGCCTGCTGATATGTTTTCCCTTTGGGAGCGTTTTCTAAGTTTCCCTTGTATTTTTCACATAATCTGCCAACGATGCTATCTGCTTCTTTACGATCTATTCCGACTACCGCATGGGCTACCTCGCCGGAGAATTGGGTAGTAAGTGGACCCAGCAGATCGGTGGTGGTACCACCGTGGGTGATGAGCCCTTCCAGGTTACTGCCGCTGGCGATAATCGCCGTTACGGCAGCTGCGGTCTCAAAAAAACACATCTCCTCCATGGGGCCTGCCGCCATGAAGGGGCTGATCATTAAAGGATTATGGCTATTTCGGGTTATGGCCTGGGCACCGATACTCAGTGCCCAAAGAACGCGAGGGTCGGTGGCACAAACATGCTTGATATGAAGCGGAGCGTGTAGCTGGCAATCACCTCTCAGGATCATAATTGCGTGCAAGTGGTAGGCAACGCTGGCCACAGCCACACCTTCCGGACCGCCACAGTATCCGCCCAGCAATGGTGTCGTCTCTGCCACTATTCTACCGCCTAATTCACGCACATAAGCGATTTCGTTAAGTCTGGGCGTTTCTATCTTGAGTTCGGCAGTCGAGCCCATCATCCATCCGTCAGTGGGTCGCAAACCGATGCTTCCCGCTACTTTGGCTATATCCGAAGATGCGCAAGCGATCGCATTCATTGTCGGCATCCCCGGTCGGCCGGCTCTAGTCAAACCTTCTCTCATCAACCGTGTCGAGTAGATGGCTGCCATGACTTCCAACGGACTGTTGGGTCGAACCCGTCTGCCATTTACCTGAATCATGGAGGGCATCGTTAGAGAATCCGCAATGTCAATTTCGCCGTAGGCTTGAACCAGTTTGATAAATAATTCATCACTGGAGACAGATACACCGCCGGCCCCAAGAAAACAAAAAGGCGAAAGGCTCGAATCCGGTTTACGTCCCACAAGTCGCCTGCGGTCTTTTCCTTCACCAAAGTAAACTTCAGCCGCAGCCGCTTTCAGGGCCGCCGATATTTCCGCTTCGGTAAACCGCACGACGCGTTCGGTGTCCACACAATAGGTCCCAACATTTTGATAAAATTCCAAACCAGCCTGAAACACACGGTCTGCAAGGTCATCATCGTTAGGAACATGAATATCCGGGTCATATTGAATCTTATATTTGTTGATAACTTTGCTTAGCTCCGGAACAAAAACCTCGAGGTCAAATTTTTCCTGACTCATGTATTGTCCCTCAAAGGTCCTGTCGATGACCTCCATAAAGGATATCTTACTCATTATGCTCAGCTCCCCTTTGCATTTTTAAGACAGATCCTCGATGAAACCTCATCGGACGAGAATGTGTCGTGGATAAAACAGGAATTTCCCCGAAACAATTTGGGGCAGTATGCCGAATGTCATGCGCTTGGTATCCTGAATTAAATCATCTGATTTTTTAAGCTTATGCAAACCACCAGCGTTCGACGATCTTGAATCCGTCAAACTCCCAGTTGGCCGCGACTTTTTCCGGCACATGAAGCTTTTTCGAGGCGGCGTGTAAATCGGCGGCAAATGCAAAGACAATTTCGCCACCTTCGTCATGGACAAGGCGCTGCATCTCAACATATATCGCACGGCGTTTGGTAGGATCGAGTTCGATTCGCCCCTTTTTCAAAAGTTCATTGAACCGTTTGTGATCCCAGAAGGTTTCATTCCAGGCGGCCCCCGCCGCATAAGCGTCGGAAAACATCCAATCCTCGGTGGGACGGCCGCTCCAGTAGGCTGCCGTAAAGGGCTTATTCATCCAGACACTGCTCCAGTAACCATCGTTGGGTGATCGGATCACTTCGATATCGATGTTCGCCTTCGCAGCATGCTGCTGGAACAGCAAGGCGGCATCCATAGCGCCTTCGAATGCTACATCGGCCACGTGATGGTCAATACTAAATTTACTCAGGCCTGCTTTCTGCAAATAGAACTTGGCCTTGTCCGGATCATATTTACGTTGCGGCAGTTCTTTGGCATAAAACTGGTTCAGCCGGCTGATGGGATGATCGTTGCCAACTTCACCGTATCCGCGAAGAACAGTTTTAAGGATATCCTCGCGGTCGATGGCATGCTTCATGGCCATACGGATGTTGTTGTCATTGAACGGCGGCATGTCGGTGCGCATCGGAAAGTTGTAATGTCGCATCCCTTTCTGAACGACAGATTGCACACCGGGTGCCTTGCTCAATAGATGGAAAGTCTTGCGTTCACAGCGATTGATGACGTCGATCTGTCCGGTACGCAGCGCACTGGTTCTGGCATTCACATCGTTGATGGCGGTGACCTCGACTTCATCGAAATGGGCAAAACCTTCTTTCCAATAGTTGGGATTGCGCTTTGTGAAAGCCCGCACCCCTGGTTCCCATTTTTCCAGTACGTAACCGCCGGTGCCAATGCCCTTAGAGAGATCTGTAGTGCCGGCGGGGAAAATAGACACGTGCTGGTCGCTGAGGGCATAGGGAAAATCTGCGTTGCCTGCCTCCAGAGTGAATACGACAGTATACTTGCCTTCGGCCTTTACATCGACAATTTGCTTGGCCAGAGATTTAAAAACAGATTTGGAGTCTTCCTTGCGGTGGTGATTGACCGAATCCAGCACGTCTTCAGCCAGAAGAGATTTGCCATCGTGAAACTCGACACCCTTGCGCAGATAGAACCGCCATACTTTCGCGTCGGGAGTCGGTTCCCAGCTCTCCGCCAATTCCGGTATCAGTTTGCCATCGGGATTGATCTCAACCAAACAGTTGCGCAGGAGGCCAAACGATACCAGCGGTGCCATAATGTCAGTCACCAGCGCAGGGTCTAGCGTGTCGGTCATGGAGGCACCCCCGCAGCCGATTTTTAACCGTCCACCTTTTTTGGGTTTAGCAGCATATGCCGGAGTTGTCAGCAGCACCGGCGATAAGGCAGCCGTAAGCCCTAAGGCAGATATCCGGGCCAAAAACTCACGTCGGCTGATTCTCCCTTGCGATAACATTTCTTCAAGTTTTTTTAAGGCGGTCATTTGGTTTCCCTCCTTTCATTGACAGGGGATATTGAATATTTATTTCAAGGGGCCGCAGAGAAAAAGTATACATTCTATATTCTATAGAATATAGAATTGTCAAGCAAAAAATTAGCTGAATTTCATCTTTAGGCTAAAATTTTCCAGATCCAAATGAGGGGAATTGAAATGGCGGGTACTTAAGAAATAGAAAAATTTACTGCAATAATAAGATATTATATAAAACAGAATGAAGATTGATTTAATTTTTAAGGCGGATTTTGCGATAAATTCAACTTGGAACTGATCGATTCTTTTCACAGTGAGTAGATTGCACTTTCAATTCTTCAAAGGAATTGAATCATAATATTTTAGGTTCGCTGAACAAATCTAAAACCCCGGCCATTATAGATTTCTCCTATCGAATCTACATACAGGGCCAATTTTATATTGCGTGCCCACAAATATACTAGATTATCTTCAGCTAAGTCCATCGATTCATAAATACGATCTCGTATTTATTCACTCAGGACTTAGTGCTGAGTGAGCATTATTACTGTAATTGCGAATGGTAGCACTAAGTCACCCATTGTATATTTGGAAGCATAATCTATAGGCGGCAATCGATAAAGAGGATTATGGACTGATAGCCGTTATGCCTCTGCCCAACGGGCTTTGCTAGTTTCGACAGCAAATCTAAAGTAAGCAATTCCTAATTCAGATTGTACGTTGATAGCCCAAACTGCTGCAACATCCCCAGCAGAGCAGAGGTGTTTAGCTACTTTTTAGCGGGAATGTTCGGACCTAATTGCCCGATGCTCGGAACGTCACACGGATGACTTTTATTGGCTCCCAGGTGTACGAACGGTGCCAGCAGTCCGAGTGGACCGACCGCAAGGAAGCTGAGTGCTTTAGCACCCTGGATTAATACAGAGGCCTTGTCCACGGCCACATGGGGTTCCAAGACACTGCCGCTGACCCGCAGATTGGTTAAAATGCTCAGCTCCGGATGTGCGGGCTTTGGTACGAGCAAAAAATTAATCTTTTCGGTGCCCAGGTTGATCTGCAGGGTGTCGAAGATATCGGTAATCGATACCTTACGGGTTTTGGCCTTGGTGCGATCCACATCCAGGTAACGCTGGGGCACCGCCGGGTTAAAAGTGGTGTACACGCCGGTCAGCTCCGGCCGCTTGCGGGCCTCTCCGATAAAGTTGTCAACCGCCTTCGAAAGCGCTTCAACTCCCTGATCGTTGAGGTCCTGGATTTCAAACTTAAAACCGCCAGTTGCCGACAGGCCCGGAATCGAGGGTGCATTGGCGATCAGCACCCGGGCCTGGGGAATTTCATTGGCTTTAGCACGCATTGCGGCCATGATGGCATCCAATTTTGTTTCCGGTTTCTTGCGTTCACCCCAGGGCTTTAAGATAACAAAGGCAAAGCCGGAAAAGGGCTGTTTGATCTGGCCGATGACATTATAGCCGGCAACCGCCACCACATTCGCCACACCGGGAGTTTGGAGTGCAATGTCGTTGACCTGCTTTATCACTGCCTGGGTACGCTCGATGGTCGCGGCGTCGGGCAGTTCCACCAGTGCCAGAAAATAGCCCTGATCCTCCTCGGGCACAAAGCCTCCGGGTATGGCGCTAAATAACAAAACGGTCAAAAGGCACAGGCCGTGATCTCCTTCATATTGCGCTGCCCGCCTTCCTCCAGCTTGCGCATCACGTTTTCCACCACCACGATGGCATCGTCCACCACCAGGGCCACGGCCAGGACCATGCCCAGCATACTGAGGGAATTGATCGAAAATCCGAACATTTTCATGAAGGCAAAGGCGCCGATCAGTGAAACCGGCACGGCGATGGTGGGAATCAGGACGGCACGAAAATTTTGCAGAAATATAAACACCACCAGGGCCACCGCCTCCAGCAAGGTCACGATCACTTCCTTGATCGATTCAGTGATAAATTCCGTAGTGTCATACCGCATGACCCACTGCATATCCTGCGGGAAATTTTTAGCCAACCGGCCCATGGTTTCACTGACGGCCGTCTTGATCTGCAGCCCGTTGGCGTCGGCCAGCTGGAAAACAATGAGCGTGGCGGTCGGTTTGCCGTCTAATTTGGTGTCCCAGTCATACTCTTCAGACCCCAGTTCCACCCGGGCCACATCGCGGATGTGCACCACGGAGCCGTCGTGATTGGCCCGCACAATAATGTCCTCGAACTGCGAGGTCTGCTCCAGCCTCCCCAGGGTGTTAAGCTGATATTGAAAGGCCTGACCGGCAGGCGCCGGGGCCTGGCCGATCGCACCGGCCGCCACCTGCTGATTCTGCTCCTGGATGGCGTCACGCACATCGCTGGCGGTAAGGCGCAGGTTGGTCAGGCGGGCCGGATCGAGCCAGATCCGCATGGCGTATTTGCTCAAGCCGAAATTGTTTACCTGGGCCACTCCCGGAATTCGGGCCAGGGCATCGGCGACGTGGATATCGGCATAGTTTTGTAAAAAACGCCCATCGTAGGTCCGCTTGGGGGAGATCAGGTTGACTGCCAGCAGCATGTTGGAGGAATGCTTCTGGATCGTCAGACCGACCTGGTTCACCTCGGGCGGCAATTCGGACAGAGCCTGATTGCTGCGTGTCAGCAATTCCATCTGACCGATGTCCTGGTCAAAACCCACATCGAAGGTGGCCGTAATCGCCGAATCCCCGTTGTTGGTGCTGGTCGAAGACATGTAGATCATACCCGCGGCCCCGTTGATCTTCTCTTCCAGGGGTGTGGTCACCGTGCCGGCCACCACGTCGGCACCGGCGCCGATTTACTGGGTGGTCACCTGCACCTGGGGCGGCACCAGGGGTGGATACTGGGCAATAGGCAGCACCAGCATACAGACGGCCCCGGCCAGAATCATGACCAGCGCAATGGACATGGCAAAAATGGGTCGTTGGATGAAAAAATTCACACGGCTCTCCTAATCTTATCTGGTTACTATAACCTAATCCAGGTTCGTAAGGCGGAGAAATAATTGGATGTAATCTATGCTACATCTGACTTTATTTCGAGCTTTCGTTCTTGCGGGCTTTCGTGACGGATTTTTTGGGCTCCGGTTTGCCCCGGTTCCGGTAGCTTTGGACGACATCTTCCAGCGTGTCGTAGAAGGCGTCTTCACCGAACAGCTGACTGAGATGGTAGCGACTCTCGGCCTTGAGGTCACCCAAAACCTGCGCCACAACCAGGTGTATGCTTTTTTCCTTCAACATCCCGTAGAGCGAGCGAAGCGTCTCCGCCGCCGAGTAGTCCACGTCGTCGACCGCAGAAACATCGAGGCAAAACCAAAGCACCGGCGGCTTCGCGTTGTTGACAATATTTAAGATCTCTTCCGATAGCTGCTGGCAATTTGCGTAGTACATGCTGTGCGTAAACCGGTAAAAGATCAGGCCGGGCAATGCCTGAGCCCTGGTCGCCACCGGCTGCGCATGCCAGACACCCGATTCGGCCGGCACCAGCACGACATTTTTGGGCCGATAGCCGCGCCGGGTGTGGTCGATAAGCGACAGCACGATGGCGAGAATGATGCCCTGCTCGACGCCGACCAACACGACCGTGAGCGCCGTAATCAACGCCACCCAGAACTCCGAGCGCCTCTGAGAAAAGATACGCCGCATGCCCTGGATGTCGATCAAATCCATGCCGATCAGAAACACGATGGCTGACAAGACCGCTTCCGGCATATAAGCTAAAGGTGCTGTCAGAAACAGCAGCACCAGCAACACGATTACTGTTGTGACAAGCAGCGCTAGCTGGGTACGTCCGCCGGCGCTGTCGACCATCTGGGTCTTTGTAGGGCTGCCGTTGACGACAAACGTGCCGGACAGGCCGGCGCCGATGTTGGCCAGCGCCAGCCCCACCAGGTCTGTATTCTCACTGAAACGCTCATTGTAACGCGCGGCATAGGCCCGCGAAGTTGCGGCACTCTGGGCCAGGATCACCACGAACATGGCAAACGCGGTGGGAACCAGTTTCTGCATGAGTTGCCAGCTCCACTGGATTTCCGGCAGCCCGATGTGCGGCAAGCCGCCCGGCACGGCGCCGAGCACGTGCACATGTGCTTTGAAATCGAACGCCCAGCTGACGACGATGGCGCCAATCACAGCGATCAGTGCCCCCGGTATTTTTTTTGAGATCTTCTTCGAACCGACAATGACCGCCAGGACGCTGAGCGAAACGGCCAGCGCATAGACGTTAACCTGCTCGATTTGCTGGAGATCGTTCCAGATCTTCTGCAGAGTACCATGCCCGCCGCCCTTCAAACCCAGCATGCCGGAAATCTCACCTATCGCAACCTGTATACCGACACCGGTTAGGAAACCGACCAGCACCGTGCGCGAGAGGAAGTCCGCCAGGAATCCCAGGCCAATGATGCGCGCCAGAATGAGAAACCCCGCGGCCATGAAGGCGAGCACCGCTGCCAGCGCTAAGTACTCATCAGAGCCGGTGGCCGCAATTCCCACCAGGCCGGCAGCGAGAATGGCCGCCGTCGCCGAATCGGCGCCGACCACCAGGTGCCGTGAGGAGCCGAAAAGAGCAAACAGCGCTGTTGGAACCAAAATGGTATAAAGACCGGTGACCACCGGTGTGCCTGAGATCTTGGTGTATCCCATCACTTCGGGAATCGCCAGCGCGGCCAGCGTGATGCCAGCAATGATCTCGACGAGAACCTGAGTGCCCTTTATTGGCAGCACCCCCTGCAGGATCGGTAAGCGGAAATCTTTGGATTTGTTGTTTTTCGCTATCATGACATCTCTCCTGCAAACTCTGGGCCTTGAACGCCTATCCCTTTAATTGCTGATCGGCCCGCCCACTAACCGAGGCGTTAAAGATATTTTGGCGGAATTCTTTAGATGAAATCTCAGATCCGATGAGCGCCGGAATCTGATCATCGGTGCCGGTTTTTATTGATTTTGCCTTCGGCTTTGAGCATTTTGAAGACTTCATAGCGAAACAGCTTCTCAAGCTCACCGGTATCTGGCAGCGGGCAAACCATGCAAGCGGTATCGTTGTAAAAGCAGCCATCAGTGGCCAGCACATGTAAATTCCCGCAATCTCTCAGAACAGCCAGGTCGGCGCCGGCAGCATCCGTGTTTTGTAGATCATGCCGGCCGCGCCGTTGATCTTGTCCTTGTCGATTTCGGATACCACCACCACATCTTCCATGTAAATGAGGTACTCTTTTCGAAGTTTAACTTGAATATTCGGATTGACAATCCGAATATTCAATGATAAATTTGCCCCATGATCGAACGGCCCTTTTATATTAGCCAATTATCCCAAGCTGTTAGGCGCTCCTCGATTACGGCGCTCATTGGCCCCAGGCAGTGCGGTAAAACGACGCTCGCCCGCATTTTTGCAGAGGGAAGAAACACGGTTTTCTTTGATCTTGAATCCCAAATTGATCTAAACCGACTCCAGAACCCCCAATTGATGCTCGGTTCATTGCAAGATCTCGTGATAATTGACGAAATCCAGGAAATGCCCGAGCTTTTCCGCGTTTTGCGTGTGCTGGCCGACCGCCCTGAAAACAAAACCCAATTTCTGATTCTGGGGAGTGCATCGCCCGACCTGGTCCAAAATGCCTCCGAGTCCCTTGCCGGTCGTGTTGAATTCATCGAGCTTTCCGGTTTCGGTCTTCGCGAAACGGGAACCGATCGATCCGATGTTATCTGGCTCAGGGGCGGATTTCCCCGTTCCTTTCTGGCCGACAGCGACGCAGACAGTCTTGCCTGGCGCGAAGGCTTCATTCAAACCTACCTGACGCGCGACATACCGCAACTCGGTATCTCGATACCGCCCGCAGCCATGCGTCGCTTCTGGACCATGCTGGCCCATTATCACGGTCAAACCTGGAATGCCTCGGAGCTTGGCCGTTCCCTCGATCTGTCGGACAAGACCGTGCGCTCCTATCTTGATATTCTCTCAGGTACCTTTATGGTCAGGCAACTTCAGCCTTGGTATGAAAATCTCGGTAAACGCCAGGTCAAAACACCCAAGATATACCTGAGGGATCCCGGCCTTCTTCACGCGTTGCTTAGCCTCCCGGATTTTCAAACGCTCCACGGCTATCCCCGGGTGGGGGCATCATGGGAAGGCTTTGCTGTCGAACAGGCTCTGGAGATGATTAGGCCGTCTCAGGCATTTTTCTGGGCCACCCATAGCGGTGCCGAGGTTGATCTCTTTTTCATTCATCACGGCCGACGGTATGGAATCGAATGCAAATTCAGCGAAACTCCGAAAACGACCCGATCGATGAATCAGGCCATTGAAAGTCTGAACCTCGCTCATCTGTGGATTATCTGTCCCGGAGAGCACGCTTATCCCCTTTCAAAACAAATCTCTGTTTGGCCCATAAAAAATATCCTGACGTTACCAGAGCAGCTTCGCTAGACGCTGGACCGGCACCGTTTCATCAGCCCCCGTCTTTTTCTCATGCAGATCAAAACCGGTGCTTCCGTCATCCTGGGCAATGCCCCAGCCCAGGCTGTCGACACGGCCTTCGATAGGTTTGTCAGGATAACTCATTAAAGTTACAATCGCCCGATCACCTTTGCGAATGTCCTCTATTTGGAATATCTTTTCTAAAAACTAGCTTTCTACCGCTGCGCCCAGGTGAAGTTTTCAGCCAACCGCGCATAACCGATGGCGGCATCCGACAGGTCCCGGTAACTTCCCAGGAGCCGGTAGAAATTTTCGTAAGCCTCGTCGGTTAACTGATCTTCACCGGTCGCAGCAAACGTCTGGGCGATGTGCATCTCGATTTTGGTCAGCCTCTCCTGCAGATCATCCGCCGGCTCAGCTACTGGGTTTTCGGCCCAACGGCAACACCTTGGGGGCTTGGGGTCGTACCAAGCCAACTTACTGAAACTAAGTAGAATACCTGAAAATTTCGCTCTTAAATCGAGCTTTGAGGCCATATTTAAGCCCTTTTTATCCGATAAGTCTCTTAAAATCAATATATTGCCGTGGTACGACCCCAGCCGAACCCTACTTAAAGCGAGGCTCTGCTCTTGAGGATCCATGCTGAAATAGAGTCTTCGTTCCTCTTGCGAAAACCTGGGTAGGCCATAGAGATCATGGATCTCTTCGGCTGAGAGAATCGCGATCCTTTCTGTAAAATCGGTCAATATCCTTCCTCCGGGACAGCGTCATTACCGCCGATCGATTGAAAAAAAAACGAGCGTTTTGAATTTTATTTTCAGGAAATAAAAACCTATACATTTCCAGCGATATAATATAAAAATAATATCAAAATAAACCTTTTTATTGTGAAGACGCTAAATATGCCGAAAACCATAGCCTATGTCCGGGTTTCAACAGACGATCAAGACTACCGAAACCAAAAATTTGAGATCCTCAATTATTGTGACAGAGCAGGAATGAAGGTTGATAAATGGCTGGAGGTGGAAATGTCCAGCCGCCGTTCCGCTAAGGATCGACGAATTGATGAGCTCCTTGCCAATCTAAAATCAAATGATCGGCTACTGGTTTCTGAATTGTCTCGTCTTGGACGGAGCACAGGCGAGGTGATACAGCTGATTAAGACCCTGACCGATCAAAAAATTGAATTCGTTGCGGTTAAACAAGGCTTCCGGATCGACTCACAAAACAACAAAGACATGACTTCAAAGGTCATGGTGACGATCTTTTCGTTGCTGGCTGAACTGGAACGCGATTTAATATCAGAACGTACGAAAATGGGCTTGGCCAGGGCCAGGGCTTCCGGCAAGAAGCTGGGGCGGCCTAAAGGTCCGGGGAAATCAAAGCTGGACGGCAAAGAGGATGTAATTATAGGGTTTTTGGATAAAGGGGTCACAAGGGCAAACATTGCTAAGATTTTAGATGTAACTTGGGGTACGATGGACAATTTTATTAAGACGAGAGGATTGCAGACCACAGGTTCATCGAAAAA
>Ga0316190_10002416_pt1 | contig 13540 bp, 9 predicted proteins | sample Eddworburrow2_MG_FD_204929 | JGI IMG/M metagenome (GOLD analysis project Ga0316190, IMG submission 204929) | Coastal sediment microbial communities from Maine, United States - Eddy worm burrow 2 | ecosystem: Environmental > Aquatic > Marine > Coastal > Sediment | place: USA: Maine | collected... | reverse complement strand
AGGGCAAAAGTCGCCGCCGCCTGGTCCAGGCTGGCGCCCACATCCTGCTGATAGGATTCCGGCAGGATGTCGAGATCCAATCCGCGCATACTTTCAATGCTGGCCCGTATGGCGTCCCCGTTGCGGTCATATTGACCGAACACATAGTCCTCGAGGCAGGCCTGCAATCGGGGGTTCATGGGCGGCGGCGCGGTATCCGAGGTCAGATAGGTACGATTCGGCAGATAGTTGACCAGACTCGGGAACAGACCGGCGATGGTCAGCCCCACCAGTTGCAGCACAATAAAGGCGGCTGCCCCTTTGTATATGTCCGTGGTCTTGACTGAAGGCGGCGCGACCCCGCGAAGATAAAACAGCGCAAATCCGAACGGCGGCGTCAGAAACGATGTCTGGATGTTCAAGCCCACCATGACGCCCAGCCAGACGGCGGTGATGTTGGCACCCGGATCCGCCAGCAGGATGGGGGCGACAATGGGCACCACCACCACGGCGATCTCGATGAAATCCAGAAAAAAGCCCAGCACGAATATCACCAGCATGACCACGATGAACTGGGTCCAGAATCCGCCGGGCAGGCCGGTCAGAAACTCTTTCACCAGTTCTTCGCCGCCGAAGGCACGAAACGCCGAGGTCAGCATGGCCGCGCCGATCAGGATGATGAACACCATGGACGTGGTCTTGGCGGTTTCGATCATGACCCCGTTCAGGGTATTGTCGATGCGGTAGGCCCGCCAGCCGCTCCACAGAACGGCGATCAGCAAACCGACCACGGCCACCGAGGCTATGGTGATGCCCAGCACATCGTCCGGTCCCTGAATATTCTTGATGTTGATATCGAAAAAGCTGAGCACAACGCCGATGCCGACAATCGAGATGATGGCCAGGATAGCCGGCAGGTATGCACCGCGCTGACCACTGGTGAGCCTGTAGCCGCCCATGATCATGGCGCCAATGGCGCCGATGGCGCCCGCCTGATTGACCGTGGCAACGCCCATGATGATGGAGCCCAGGACCGCGAATATCAGGGTGAGAGGTGGCACCAGGGCCAGAAACACATTCAGCAAGAAGTTGCCGTCTAGCTTGCCCTCGCGGTGGACCGGAGGGGCACTTTCAGGCTTGATGATGGCCGAAATAAGAATGTACGCCATGTACAGTGCGACCAGCACCAGGCCGGGTATAAAGGCCCCCATGAACATATCGCCGGCGCTGGCCGAGGTGATGTCGAACTCCGAAGGCATCTGGAATTCGCCGGTGGCTGCCTTGTAGGCAGCCTTGCGCATGGTGCTGGCCTGATCCGCCGCGCTGGAAAGCTGGTCGGCCAGAATGATCAGCACAATAGACGGTGGGATGATCTGACCGAGGGTTCCCGAGGCGCAAATGGTGCCGGTGGCCAGCGGTTTCGAGTAGTTGCTGCGCAGCATGGCCGGCAGCGAGATCAGGCCCATGGCGATCACCGTGGCGCCCACGATGCCGGTGGTCGCGGCCAGCAGGGCCCCCACGAACACCACCGAAATACCCAGACCGCCGGGAATGGGCCCGAACAACTGAGCCATGGTGACCAGCAGATCCTCGGCGATCTTGGAACGCTGCAACATGATGCCCATGAATACAAACAGGGGTATTGCGATCAGGGTGTCGCGTTCCACATCCCAGTACAGGCTGCGAAAGTTGGTGACCCCGGCGCTCAGCCACTGCAGCGGCCCGTCCTGGGCGAAATAGGCACTGGTATCACCCTCGAACACATAGCCAGCGAGCGCGGCCAGGGCGATGGTCAGAATTGCGGAGCCGGGCAACGAAAACGCCACCGGAAATCCGGACGTCAGCGCCATCACCATGAGCAGGATCAGGATCCCGAGAAATACCAGTTCCATTGTCTAGGGCCTGTTAACACTATGCGGACGCCCAGCGTTGGCCCTCATATCAGGCCAAGCAAGGCGCGCAGAGCGCAGTTTGGTTATTCCAAATAAGCGATGTGCAACGCTGCATGGCCCGATTTGAGGGCCAACCCGGAGGGACAGGCCCCATTTTCCACAGGCCTGCGTTGCCGTTCCGCTCATGTACGGCAGGTACACAGCGCTCACTGCGCCTGGTCCTGCACAAAATGGGGCTCTGTCGATGGGTATCCGCATAGTGTTAACAGGCCCTAGTGCCCCGATACGGCGGGGGTTTTGCGTCCGCCTGGTTCGTCGCGCAGATCCGCCACGCAGTTCAGGAAATAACTGGAAAATTGCATGATCATCGACACGGCGAACACCACCAGGAAACCGGCCATCAGGTACTTTGTATACATACCGAAGCCGCTTTGGGAAATTTCGAAGCTGAGCAGCGGGCTGTTGATGCTGCTGCCCCTGGCCCACATCCCCTGAGTGAGGATGATCCAGCACAACGGCCATCCCAGGAACACGGTCCCAACCAGGTTCGCCCAGGCTTTGCCCCGGTGGCTGAAGCCGGCATAGAACACGTCGACTCGCACATGGCCCTCTTCGACCAGGGCGTAGGCGCTTGCGAACAGGAACAGCGCGGCGTACCAGAACCGCACCAGGTCTCCCATGAATGCCTGTTCATAGGAAAACACGAACCGGGAGATGACGATCTGGAATTCGGCAAAGACCACCAGCATCGCCAGCCAGATAAATCCCAGGCCGCGCGAGAATGCCGCGATCACCAGTGACAGCCCGATCAGCGGAATGTGTACATAGGTGCCCCGAAAATGGGGTCTGCCCAGTTCCTTGGTGAGGTTCTCACCGATGATCGAATTCAGGAAACCCTCCACCCGCAGCATTGAGATGATCATATCCGCCAGGCCCACCAGCAGCACCGACCAGAAGGCGGCGCGCACCACGTAGGCCGCCATGGAGCCGTACAGGGATGCGTCGGCTCGCAGTGGCCGATGTGGTGTACTGAAAGCATAGAGGATGGCGATGGCCACGCAGGCCAGATAGCTGGCGAACTGTATCCAGCCGTGGATCAGCTGCGTGCCTTCCAGAGGCGTTCGAAGCGGGTCGAGTCCAAACCAGCCCTGGTTCGCCAGCAATGACATCAAGCTCGGCCAACCGAGCCAGAAAGTGAGGTAGACGTTGAACAGAAACATCAATGTGATGGCGACCATCGAGCCCGCCACGACACGAAACAGCAGACCGCTAGAAGTGTTGCTCGCCACGGAACCTTCCTGGGCGCGTCGAGGCGCTGGCCGTACCCGCCATAGGGATGTGAATCATCAATCCGCACCAGAGCGGGGCAGGCCTTGTCAGACCCGCCCCGCTGCCATCAGGTCAAACCGTGCTCCTAGGGAGCCTTATCTATTCGTGAACGTGCATCTTGGGACTGAAATGCCCAGCTTCATCGTTGCAGATCTTGGCAATAGAACAACTATAACCCACGATCTGCGCCTTGAATCTGCACATTTCATCCTCCAATCTGCTTCGTCCAGAATAAACCAGAGGCTCCCTAGAGGCCCAGCACCCGGTTGCGCTGGGCGACATAGGCCTGATCCGAGATCTTGGCCCATGAGCCGACCTGCTCGCGGGATTTGGCAAAGCTTTCGTGAATGCGCTTCGCCAGCTCGTCGTGGGATTGCACTTCGTCGAACACCTCGTCCGCCGCCTCACCGAAGCTGTCGTACACATCGTCATTGAATTCACGCAGTTCGACGCCCTGGTCGGTGATCAGCTTGGCCAGCGACTCACCGTTCTTGGCGTTGTATTCGGACATCATGACGTCGTTTTCCATGGCCGCCGCGGCCTCGATCAAATACTGATCCGACTTGGACAGACCGTCCCAGAACTTCTTGTTGGCGCCGGCGGCCAACATGGAGCCCGGCTCGTGCATGCCTGGGAAGTAATAGTACTTGGCGGCTTCATAGAATTTCATGAAGCTGTCGTTCCAGGGTCCGACCCACTCGGTGGCATCGATCGAACCCGATACCAGGTTCTCGTAGATCTGGCTGCCCGGCAGCGACACCGGTGAGGCGCCCAGCTTGGCCATGACGTCACCACCCAGGCCGGGGATGCGCATCTTGAGGCCCTTGAAATCGTCGGCGGAGTTGATTTCCTTGCGGAACCAGCCGCCCATCTGGACGCCGGTGCTGCCGCACATCATGTTTTTCAGGCCGAAGTCCGCGGCCAGCTCGTCCCACAGTTCCTGGCCGCCACCGAATCGGATCCAGGCATTCATCTCGGTGTAAGTCAGACCAAAAGGTACCGAAGTGAAGTAGGCCCAGCCGGGGTGTTTGCCTTTCCAGTAATAGTCCGCGGCGTGATACATCTGGGCGTTGCCCGAGGCCACCTCGTCGAATGAGTCGAACGGTTTGACGCGTTCACCACCGGCGAAGTATTCGACCTGGATTCGGCCGTCACTCATGTCGGAGATGCGTTTGGCAAACCGCTGGGCGCCGGTGCCAAGCCCGGGGAAGTCCCGCGGCCAGGTCGAAACCATGGCGATCTCGATTCGTTCCTGGGCTATGGCTGGCGCCGCCACGGTTGCGGCGGCTGCGGCAACGCCGCCCGCTACGCCGCCCTTGAGTATTTCACGTCGCTTCATCAGGACTCTCCTTTGGAATGGATGCTCTTGCGTGCCTGGACAGCACACCAACAATGCCGGGCGGGAGTTCAGACCGCGCCCTGCGAAATCGGTAAAGAAACAGTGAGTTGCCCCGGGCCGCGCTCGCGCAGCGGTCTGGTTGCGTCACCAAAACGGGCCGGGCGGTCCGAGCGACTGTCCGGTGCAGGGGTGCAGCACAGATTGGCAGGCCTCTGACAGCGCTGCCTGCGGGTGTGTTTGCCCCCGCTGATCTACCCAAATCGAGGATTCCTCACCATGCCCATGCCGGCTCCGTGGGCGTGCCGAGTGCACCCGACACCCTCACCCAAGGCCGCTCTTATTGCTTTAGAGGCCTGAGTATAGCCCGTGCATTTGCGCGAATGGTAGTTCACATCGCCCCAGCCCAGCAGCACATGCAGCACCAACCCTGCGGCGCGGTGCCTTCTGGGTCAATTGCCCTGGTGGGCTGGACCGCGGATGGGCGTTGCCGCGACCGCCGCCCGGCCTGCGCCTCGGGCTGTGCCCGCAGCGCCCCGGCGTACCGCCACCAGTTCGGCCACGATGGGCACCGCGATTTCGGCCGGCGTTCGACTGCCGATGGGCAGGCCGATCGGGCCGCGCAGCGCCGACAGCTGCTCCGAGTCGAGCCCCAGCTGCTCAAGACGCGTCAGTCTCGCCCGCTGATTCGAACGCGAGCCTATGGCGCCAACGTAGAACGCGGCGGACTGCAATGCCTCCATGAGCGCCATGTCGTCCAGACGCGGATCATGGGTCAGTGCCAGCACCGCGCAACGATCGTCATGCGCCAATCCCCGCGCCGCATCGTCCGGCATGCCGGGCACCAGCCGGGCCTCGTTCCAATCGAACCCGTCCGCATACTCCGGGCGCGGATCGCATACCAGAGCCTCGAACCCGAGTGGCTCGGCGAAGCTCGCGACGTAACGGGAAAGCTGACCCGCGCCGATGATCAACACCCGCCAACCGGGGCCGAACACCCTGATCAGACGCCGCCCGTCGTACTGAAATTCCGCCTCCCCCTGCAGAAGATGAATGGATACAGCGCCGGAAATCAGGTCTACCTCCCGGGCCACACGCCGCCTGTTTGCCAGTGCTTCCAGTACCGGCGCCAGATCCTGGGCGCTGTCCAGAGCTTCGACCACCAGCTCCAGGCGGCCACCGCAGGGCAGCCCAAACCGGTCCGCTTCGGCCCGATCGACCCCATAGGCCAGGCCCGTCACATGGGATGAGCGCCATTCGCCGGCCTGACAGCGCGCCACCAGATGCTCCTCAACACAGCCACCCGAAACCGAACCCGCCATGCGCCCGTCATCCCGCACCGCCAGCAGGGCGCCAGGCGGGCGGGGAGACGAGCCCCAGGTTCGGCCTACGGTGAACAACACCACATTGTGACCCCGGTTCAGCCAGTGGCTTGCCGCTTCAAGAACGTCGCGGTCGGGGTCGCCTTGGGTCATTGCTCAGAGCCGGATCGGCAGGCTGCGCGCCGGGTGGCTCGGCGCTGTCTATGATATGTGAATATCTCACACCTTTTTTGTCATGCAACGCACAGCGCCAGCCCCCGTTTGCGCCTAACTTGGCGGTAGACAGGAAGTTACCAAAGGCACAAGGAATGTGCCGCACAACCAGATAGAGGAGGTCTCTCATGTCCCCCGAGATAAGGACAGGTTGCATTGCCAAGCAAAACGGCTTTTTTTCCGTCGCGATAGGTCTCGCACTGCTCGTGATTTACGGCGGTGTTGGTGCCGGTTTACAGGCTGCGCACGAAGCTGATTCCAATGAGGATCAACTTCCGGCATCGGAGCAACAGTTGAGTTTATTGGATACTGCCAACCAAGACCCGGGTGCGGGCCGGGTGGAGTGAGCCGGATTCGTGCTGTGTCGACGGGTACGGCATCAACGAAGAGGTCGGGTGGCGTAGCGCCATAGACCAGGCGAAACCCGAACGCCCGCAGGGGCGCTTGTGCGCCCTTGCGGACTGGAAAGAGATCCTCGCCAATGGGTCAGGGTTGCTCTGTTGCAAGCGCTACTTTCCCGGTCTGGCTTGGATCTATGGGTCTGCCCATGGTCATCGAGTGTTGAAATGTTTCGTCCATCTCCAGAAAGCTCGAGTCCGGCTGGACCCCGAGCGCATCCATCACCTTGGTGAGAAATGATCTCGCAGCCGCGATTGCGGCAATTTCGAAGCTTTCCGCGCCACTGAATCCACGCGCCTTCAGCATCGCTACGTCTCCGACCGTGACCTGGTTGGCGTCCCGTGCGATCTTGCGTGCGTAAGCCATCATGGCGCGCTCGCCCTCGCTGGGCGGTGTGTCTTCGCGGGCGACTGCTTGCAGCCCGACGCTGGGAAAGCCCATAGTGCCCGCCATGCGTGTTCCAAGCCGCTCAGGTTTCGCCGGCAGGTCTGGATATGGGCCGTCCGGACTGTTGCTGCTGTTGCTGTTCACCGGAGCGATCTGGGCCCAGTCATTGATGGACGACTCGATGAACCGTGCCGCCCAGCTTATCAAGGCCCTTGTTCCGTCGGTTTGTCAGGCCGACGGCCTGGACCCCGGCGTGTTGGCGGCGCGATTGCCCGGATTTCGGGCGTTGCCGCGTGAGGTTTGGCAACGCCGCGGGGTAGACGTGGGTTGGCGGGGCGGTGCGGTCAATGACGCCGGCGAGCAACTGCGGGTTGACTACTTTGCCCCCGGCGGCACGCTGCGCCGATTGCAGATCGAGTACCACGACCAGGCCGGTCCGCGATTGCTGGCCGTCGTGGGACCGGAGTGCCGCATACAGTTTGGCCGCGCGCTGGTGCCGGCCGCCGACGGCCAGGGTCAGAATCTGTTGATACTGGATGGCGCCCTCGAGTTCACCGGACAGCAGGAACCGCTGGACCCGCCGCCACCGGTGGGGCGCGATCCCGGTGGTGTAACCGTGGCGTTGGTGGATTCCGGGGTCAATTACACGCTGCCGGAAATCACCCCAGGTTTGGCCCGTGACGACGACGGTCATCTGCTGGGCTATGACTTCTGGGACGACGATGCGCGCCCTTTCGATGCCAATCCCGCCCATTCCCCGTTTTTTCCTCAGCGTCACGGCACGCGCATCGCCAGCATCCTGATGCGGGAGGCGCCGGGCTCCCGGCTGGTCGTGTACCGTTATCCGCGTCCGGCCATGGAGCGCATGTCCGATCTGGTTGAGCATGCCGCGGGCATGGGTGTGCGGGTGGTGAATCTGTCCCTGGGCAGCAACCGGCTCGAGGATTGGCAGGCCTTCGCCGAGGCCGCCGGCCGGCATCCCGAGATCCTGTTCATCGCATCTGCCGGCAACAACGACCGCGACCTGGATCTTGACCCGGTGTATCCCGCGGCTCTGGGCCTGGACAATTTGATCACCGTGACATCGGGTGACGGGGCCGGGCAACTGGCCGAGGGTTCGAACTGGGGCGCCGAGCGGGTCGACCTGATCGTGCCGGGTGAGCTGCAACCGGTGCTTGGGTTCGACGGGACCGTCCGGTCCGCGTCCGGATCAAGCTACGCGGCACCGAGGGTTACCGCCCTGGCGGCGCGTCTGCTGGAGGCCAATCCCGGTTGGGACGCCGCTCGTGTGAAGGCCGCCATTCTCGCGCTGGCCGAACCCCAGGCCGGTGTTCGCCGGGTGGCTGCAGGGACCATTGCCAATCCGGCGGTGGCCGAACTGGCTGAATCGGACACAGCGGTGCTGCGTTCGTATTCCGTCCCTGAACGATCGGACGAGCTGGCACCACCCACGAAAGACTCACTCTGGTTGGACCCCTCGGTCGTGGTCCTGGACGGAGCCGGCTGGACCCGGGAACGGGTCGACACGATTCTGAACCGGGCCGCCCATGTGCTGGCGCAGTGCGACATCGTGTTCAGACCCACTGACGTCCGTTGGTTGCGGACGCCGGATCGATGGTTGGACTTTGACTGGCAAACGGCTTTGGATCTGCTGCAGACGCTGCCTCCGGCACCGGGTCGGGTGGTGTTTTTGCGGGACACCCGTCTGCAGCCCGCATTCGGCGCCATGACCCTGGGCACCGGCAACACCCGAGAGCGTCCCGATTTGCGTCACAGCGTCTGGGTGACACGCTACACCCGGGATGCGGGTGTGGCCCTCGCCCATGAGCTGTTCCATCTGCTATCGGATCACGGTGTCCATGTCACCGAGCCCGACAATCTCATGCAAGCATCGACCGCGCCGGAACACACCCGCCTCAGCCCGAACCAGTGCCGCGAAGCGCGCCGCGTGGGCGTGACAAACGGCCTGTTGCATAAGCAAGCCACTGCATCGGAATGAGTCGGGTGCTTGAGTTCAGGCGGACGTCAGCGGCTCGTTGTGCGGGAGTGCAGCATTTTTTTCGATCCGGTCTATGCTCTCAACGATATGAGCGAATAGTGTGAGTGCGGCCCGCTGGTTTGGTCCGCAGTCAGGTGATCCGTTCCCAGCCAGAGCTCCACCGCTCGGTTGATTTTCCCACACCGGTTTGCTCCGGCTTGGGCGCGGGGGAGTGGCGGGATGCGGTCGTTCAACCAGGACACGCTGCCATCATGGCGTACCGACCAGGCTTTCCCCCGGTTTCACGCTTGCCTGGAAGAACCGATTTGTTCAATCTCGTCGCGGAGGGCTTTCCGGCACCGATCAGACAAGCAACACTGACCGAACTCTCAGCAGTCACCGGCCCGTATCTGGGTCATCGGCAACCATATAGGGGAAACAGTATGAAGCGGACACTCATCGGCGCAGTATGCGCGGCGGCCAGTCTGGCCGCGTCATCGAACGCCATCGCGGCGGAGCAAGTCAACATTGGTGCACCGGCCTGGACCGGCGCCCAGGCCATCGCCCATTTGATCAAAGAGGTGGTGGAGGGCCGCATCGGTGGCCAGGCAAACCTGGTGCCGGGTAACAATGCGAGCATCTTCCAGGCTATGGACCAGGGTCGTGGCGACATCGACGTGCACCCTGACGTGTGGCTCCCCAACCAGGAGAGCTTCACAAAAAAGTATGTGGATGGTGCCGGAACGGTGGTGCTGTCCGACAAATACTACGAGGGTAAACAGAGCTTTTGCGTGGCTCGGGATTTTGCCGAACAGAACAACGTGACGTCGGTGTTTGATCTCGCCCGGCCTGAGGTGGCGGCGCTGATGGACAGCGACGGCGACGGCAAGGGCGAGATCTGGATCGGCGCGCCGGGCTGGGCCTCGGCCAACGTAAACGAGGTCAAGGTTCGTGATTACGGGCTACTGCCGTTTATGGAGCCCATCCGCGCCGACCAGGCGGTGATGACCGCCACGGTGGGAGACTCGATCAAGAAAGGCGTTGGCTATGCGTTCTACTGCTACTCCCCCCACGCCATCTGGTTCCAATACGACATTGTCCGTCTGGAGGAGCCGCCCTTCGATCCGGCAAACTACATTGCGATTCAGCCATCTGACGATCCGGATTGGTACAGCAAATCAAAAGTCATGACCGAGGACGCATTGAAAAAGGTGCAGGTTGCCTACTCGAAATCGCTGGTTGAGCGCTCGCCGGCTATAGCCGACTTCCTTGCCAACATGCAGCTCGACGGCGAAACCGTGTCCGGATTCGCATACGAGATCGAGGGCGGCAAGGACCCGGCCGTGGTGGTCAAGGAATGGGTTGCACAGAATCCTGAACGGGTGGACGGTTGGCTCGGGCTTTGAATTGGGTCGTCAAGCCGCAAAACGCCTGCGAACGCCTTCCGGCCTGTCGTCGGAACCGGTAGCCGGATAGGCGTACTACGCGGCGTGCAACAGTCCACTGCTCAAGTTGACCACGCCATCGAGCTGTCCGGGGTGTGGAAGATCTTCGGCGAGCGGGCGCTGGAGGCGCTCGCCGATATCCGCGAGAACGCCATTTCCAAGACCCAGGTGCTGCAAAAATACAATTGTGTCCTGGGCGTGGCGGATGCCAGCATGAGCGTGCGCCCAGGCGAGATTTTTTGCGTCATGGGATTGTCCGGCAGCGGCAAGTCGACACTGGTGCGGCACATAAATCGTCTGCTGGAACCCACCGCGGGCCGCATCGTGGTCAACGGCGAGGACATCATGGCCATGGCGCCGGATGCATTGCGCCGCTATCGCAATCAGCACATCGCCATGGTGTTTCAGAACTTTGCCCTGATGCCCCATCGTTCGGTGCTGGATAACGTGGCCATGCCCCTGGAGATCCGGGGGATCAACAAGAACAAGAGAATGGAGATCGCGGAGCGCACCATCGACATGGTGGAACTCACCGGCTGGGGCAACAAGTTCGCCCATGAACTGTCCGGCGGTATGCAGCAGCGGGTCGGTCTGGCGCGGGCCCTGGCGGCCGACCCGGAGATTCTGCTCATGGACGAGCCGTTCAGCGCACTCGATCCTTTGATTCGGCGTCAGTTGCAGAACGAATTCATGAAGTTGGCCTCGGTCATGAACAAGACCACGGTGTTTATCACCCATGACCTGGACGAGGCGGTTCGGATCGGTGATCGTATAGCGATCATGCGCGACGGGCGTGTCGTCCAGATCGGCACCCCGGAGGACATCGTTATGACACCGGCCGATGATTATGTGTCGGATTTTGTCGCGGGCATCTCGCGGTTGAAAGTGGTTCGGGCACACGCGCTTATGCAACCACTGGAGGCGTTCGAACAGAGCCATGGGCCTTTGGGCGATGACGCGGCAACGTTTCCGGAAGACGCCGATCTGGGCGTGTTGATCGAAAGCGCCATCCATTCAGAGCACCCCGCGGCGGTGGTGGATGCCCGTGGGCGGCGGGTCGGGGTCATTACCCGGGCCGATCTGCTGCGTACCGTTATCGAAGGTACGGAAACCGCTTGACCGAGTGTCTGGCCGTGCGCGGGACACGGCCACGTGATCTGTCGATTCTTCAGTTTCCAACATCAGTGTCGAGCCGATCCATGTCCAACCCCAGTGCCGAGACCAAAGATCAACTGCTGGCCGAATTCGTGGCCACGTCCCCCAATTACTACCAACGCCAGTTTAAACAGATCGGTTCCCGAACAGGGTTTTCCTGGACCTTCAACTACGCCGCTGCATTGTTGGGGCCGATCTGGTTCGGGATGCGCGGGCTTTGGAACTGGGCGCTCGTTTTTGTTGTGTTGGAAGCCTTCGCGCTGATCCAGCTGGCTCGTGGGATGTGGGGCGATCTGGGTGCCGAGGCGCGCGAACGCATCGCGCAGATCGAGGGCACGCTCAGTTTTCGTTACCAGCAACTGGAGGCCGCGATCAGCAATAACGCGGATAACGTGGATGTTTTTCGGCGCACCATCGATTCCCTGGAGGCCGCGATCGGCGACATCCGGGCCGAGGCGGTGCAAGCCGACGCCACCGCTGTCTGGGTAGCTCTGTTTGGCCTTGCTGTGCTGCTGCTGACCAAACTCGTGCAAGGTGTCATGGCCAACCCGTTGCTGGAACGCCGCTTCTCCGACTGGTTGTCCGACCGCAGCATCGACTTTGGTCTACCTCCGCTGCGCATCGCCCTCAGCGCCGGCTTCGTGCTACTGATTTATATCGTCAGCATCGTGCATTTCAGCCTGCCCGGTGCATTGGCCTGGCTGTCGGATTTTCCCACTGATCCGGACATCCGGCTGACGGCCATCGCCTGGGTCGAACAGTTTTTCAACTTCATCATTGCCCGGGGGCAGTGGCTGTTCAATCTCATCACCTATGGCATACGAGCGGTGTTGGATGGCCTCGAGGTCCTGTTTGTCGAGACCCCCTGGCCGGTGATCGCCAGCTTTATCATTCTGCTCACCGGGCTCTCCGCCGGCCCGCGAGCGGCCATCGCGGCGGGTGGGTTTCTGGCCTATATGGGCTTTCTCGGTTTCTGGGAAAAGGCCATGACCACGCTCGCCCTTCTCGGCACCGCCGCCTGCATCTCCATCGTGCTCGGTATTCCCCTCGGTTTGTTTTGCGCCCGGCGGCCGCGTTTCTATGCCTTTATCCGGCCGATCATGGATTTCATGCAGACCATGCCGGCCTTTGTGTTCATGATTCCGGTCATCGCCTTTTTCGGCACCGGCAAGCCGGCGGCGGTGGTGACCACCATGATTTTCGGTGGAACCCCGGTGGTGCGCTTGACCGTGTTGGGAATGCGCGGGGTGCCGGAGTCGATCCGGGAAGCCGCCATCGCCTATGGCGCTTCCAAATGGTACCTGCTGACCAAAGTGGATCTGCCGCTGGCGGCCCCTTCGATTTTTGCCGGCATCAACCAGACCATCATGCTCAGTCTGGCCATGGTCGTGGTCGCCTCATTGATTGGCGCCAAGGGATTGGGCGAGGACGTGCTGGAAGCGCTGCAGTACGCATCTGTCGGGCAGGGCATCCTGGCCGGATTCGCGATCCTGTTCTGCGCCATGATCCTGGATCGTGTGGTGCAGGGTCGGCGCGAATGAACGAGGCCGTCCGCCGGGCTATCGAAGGCCGCCGCGGCCCTGATCGGTCAGCCAGTAAAAACGACGCGGTGGAATCACCAGTTCATCCTTGAATATTGCAGGCGACCCGCCCGAGTACAGATCCAGCAGTTGGCCATACTGAAACAAACCGCGATTGCTCAGATCGGCCATGGCCAAGTGTTGGGGATGGAGGTCGAAGTTGGCCACAACCAGGACCGATTCCCGCGGCCAGTCCGGGTGGGTGCGTAGAAACGCAAACAAATGTGGGTTGTCCACTGTCAGCAGATCACGGTTGTTGAAATCGGCGAACGCCGGCGTGGCTTTGCGAACCGCGATCATTTTCTTCAGGCCCTGAAACAGGCGCGCCTCCACGCTGCCGTGATTGTGCCTCTGTTCCGCCTTTTGCCAGTCGATACGTGGCCGGTGCATCCAGCGGGAGTCGTTGGCTTTGCTCACGTCTTCCAGATAACTCACGTCGTTCAGGGTGCCGATCTCGTCCCCGTAGTAGAGCAGCGGAATGCCGCCGAAGGACATGATCAGGCTGTGAAGCATGAGTACCAGGTC
>Ga0316190_10002415_pt1 | contig 13542 bp, 9 predicted proteins | sample Eddworburrow2_MG_FD_204929 | JGI IMG/M metagenome (GOLD analysis project Ga0316190, IMG submission 204929) | Coastal sediment microbial communities from Maine, United States - Eddy worm burrow 2 | ecosystem: Environmental > Aquatic > Marine > Coastal > Sediment | place: USA: Maine | collected... | reverse complement strand
GTGCGCCTCCGCGGAATCGAGGCCCAGCGCATACGGCAGGTTCATTTGCGGGTCCGCATCCAGTGCGAGCACCCCGTACCCGCGCCGTGACATACGGCGCGCAAGCAGCGCCGTCAGCGTGGTCTTGCCGACACCGCCCTTGCCCGTGACGACGACGCGAAAGTCGTCGCCGCGCGCGTTCACCGGCAGACCGTGGCCATGATGCTCATCGCCGTGCGTGTGCTCGTGGGCATGTGCAGCGCAGGTATCACACATCGCGCGCTCCTCAGGCGACTTTGTCGCCGCGGGCCTCTTCGGCCGCCACGAACGGCAGCCCCAGCGCTTCGCGCTTGGCTTCGATGTGACGGCAGATCAACGTCGCGGCTGCTTCCGGGTCCGGTTCGACGGCGAACTTCGCGCCGACGACTTCGTCGAGATCATGAGCCAGCAGCTTCACCACGTTCTGGCTGCCGAAAATCGGCGGCTGGACGCCAAGTACCGTGAAGATGCCGCTCGCGACGACGTACGCGCCGATCGACACGGCCTTCTCTGAGTACCACTCGGGCGCCGCGCCCGCCAGCGGCAGCTGCGAAACGTCCACACCGAGATAGTTGGCGAGCGCTGCCGCAAGCGTGAGGATTCGTGTGTTGTCCACGCAGGAACCCATGTGCAGTACCGGCGGAATGCCGAGCGACTTGCAGACTTCCGAGAGCCCGGGCCCGGCCATGTCGGCCGATTCCGGCAGCATCTGCCCGGCCTTGCCGTTCGCGATCGCCGAACAGCCTGTCACGAGGACGAGGATGTCGTTCTCGATCAGGCGTTTTGTAAGCGTGACGTGGCCATAGTCCTGCGGAACCTTCGGGTTGTTGCAGCCGACCACGCCGACGGCGCCGCGGATCTTGCCCGCCTTGATGGCCTCGACGAGCGGCTCCGGCGTTCCGCCCAGCGCCTCGAGAATCGCCTCGACCGAGAATCCGGCCATCATTTCCACCGTGCCTTCGGGAATGCGCACGCGATCCGGGTTGCGGTTCACATAGGCTTCGATACCGTGCCGCACGATGTCCTTGCCGATCTCGAGGCCGCGTTTCGGATCGAACGAGATATGGGTCGCACCGGCAAATCTGGCCTTGTCGGCCGTCGAAATGACTTCCGTATGGAAGCACTTGGCCACATCGGTCACGGACGGCATGATGCACTGGTAGTCCACCACCATCGCGTCGAGCGCGCCGGTCAGGATCACGAGCTCCTGCATCAGGTGGTTGCCCACCATCGGCAGGCCCTTGCGCATCTGCAGCTCGTTACCGGTGCAGCACAGGCCGACGAGGTTGATGCCTTCCGCGCCCTTCTCTTTCGCCAGCTCAACCAGTTCCGGGTCTTCGGCCGCCTGCATGATCACGTCGGATAGCATTGGATTGTGGCCATGCAGCGCGATGTTGACGCACTCAACGCGCAGCGCACCCAGGTTCACGCGCGACATGACGGGTTTCGGCGTGCCGAACATTACGTCGGACAACTCCGTTGCGATCATCGAGCCGCCCCAGCCGTCGGACAGGCTGGTGCGCAGGGCGTGTAGCGAGGTATTCGCGTAGTCGTTATCGACCCCCATGTGCGTACGATGCAGCATCTCCACATTCTCGCGGTCGATACCTCTCGGCGTGATACTCAGTTCCTCGAACAGTTTCCTGCGCTGCTCCGGCAGCCTGTCGAGAAAACCGATCTTGTGCTTGCGGCTGCCGAAGTCTTCCATCATTGCATCGGCGAGGTCGCGCGCGACCTCGGATACGCTCCGATCGCCCGCCTCGATGCCCCATTCCTTTGCAAGCGCGAGCAGCTTCGCTTCGTCGCGGATCTCGTAGCCGCTGGTCTCGCCGGCGGCGAGTGATTCGAACACCTCCAGGATGTCCCGGCCGTGGTCCGAGTGCGCCGAGGCGCCGGCCGCCACCGTTCGGCCGAGGTTGCGCGCGACGATGATGTCGGCATCCGCGCCGCACACGCCTTTCTGGGGCCCTTCGCCGAACGGGTCCACCCGGCACGGCCCCATCGCGCAATTGCGGCAACTGACGCCCATGGCGCAATAGCCGCATTGCGGTTGCTGCGCCGCCAGGCGGTCCCAGACCGTTTCGATGCCTTCCTCGCGCGCCCGTACGAGCATTTCGCGAGCGTCGTTATTGATACTCAGCTTGCTCAGTTTGTCGGGAGTATCCATGTCAAATTTCCTCGCTGATGTGGGCTGCGGACTCACGCCACGCGCGCCAGCCGGAGACCGTCGCGGGCGGCTGCCCGACATGCGCCTGCGATGACGTCGCCGCCAGTACCGCCGCGGATGCCTGCAGGCGGCCGGCCTCGATCAAGGCATTCAGGTCGCCGTAAAGCAGTGCGTCGACCTTGCAGGCTTCGACGCATGCCGGCTCCCTGCCCCGCTCCAGCCGCTCCACGCAGCCGTCGCATTTCGTGGCCACCACTCTGGCTGGCATGCCGTTTGCCTGTGCGTAAAATGTCACCGCGTCGAACGGGCACACCATCGCGCACATCGCGCAGGCGATGCATTTATGGTTGTCGACGAGAACCAGGTCGTGCCTCGTGTCACGCGCCATCGCGCCTGTCGGGCAGACCTGCGCACAGGGCGCGGGATCGCAGTGCCGACACAGGCTCGGCATCGACATGTCGTACGCCCAGCCGGGCGAAACGTGGATTCTCGATTTGGGTACCGGGTCCTCGGCGAGGGCCTGGGCGGGGTCTTTGCTTCTGGAGTGCGCTACAGCGCAGGCGAATTCACATTGCCGGCAACCGATGCAGCGCTCGGGGTTGATGAACACAGTCTGCATGCTGGTCATGGCTGACTTTTCCGGTTTTTTTGGGTGGGATGAAAACCCTCTGGTGAAACGTTGGTGCCATTTTGCAGACTCTCAGCCAGGCGAGCGCCTGGCAATTCTGGCTTCTACCTACCTGCCGAATACCGTGACGACGGAGATGTTCTACCGGGTGACCGGCGTCAGTCCTGGCGCAATACGCCGGTCAGCGTCAGGATGACGATGGCTGACAGTGCGGCACCCATAATGACGTAGAAACTGTGCAGCAACAGCCAGAACCAGCGCAGCGGCCCTTCCGGCGAGAACCGGCAGCGCAGGTCCTGCGCGAGATCGATGACCGGCAGTGCGGCGTCGAGTGCATAGTGCATGACGTGCAGCCCCGGGCAACCGCGTTCAGCACTGACCTGCGCGAGGCCGAAAGCGAACTCGTAGGTGACGGGCTCCGGGTCGTGCTCGACCGGCAGGAACGGCTGACCGAACGCGAACAGCGCTGTCGCGTACATCAGGGTGCCGAGCAACATGAAGACCAGGAACGACACGACCGCCCGGCTGCTCGAGTAACCGTGCTGGCTCACGAGCATCAACAGGTTCGGGAATACCCGCGCCCAGGGACGGTCTACCCTTGCCGCGAGTCGCATGCGGATCTTTTCGACCGCGATCGAATTAGCCTCCCTGGCGCGCCCATGCTGGCGAAGTACGCCGCTCAGCTGCTCGTACGGTTGCGGCCGGAAACTGGCCTTGGTGGGAATTCCATCCGGGAACTGGCGGCGCAACCATGCGATACGCTTGCTGGTGAGGTCGCCGCCGTCCACGTGACGGATGCGTTCGTAGGTCATGCCCTCCAGGTCGAGAAATCCGGGCGCGGGCCAGCCGGTCTCGGTATTGTCCAGAATGGCGTTGACTTGCGCGAAGGTCAGCAGGAACCAGCCACGCACGGGTGTCGGCTTCTCGGCAGGCGAAAACGGCGCCGATCCGTCTTCGAGCGCACCGATGTTGTTGAATGCCAGTGCATTCGAAATGCGTGCTTGCTGGAGGTTCAGCGCAACCGGGCCGCCCGTCCGTAGCAAGCCCTCGTAATCCGGACCGGGACCGATTCTCGCGTTGGTCATGAAGAAGCTGCCGCCTATTACGGCCGTCAGGAAATTGAGCCTGCCGCGGACCTCGAACGGTAAATTCTCTGCATCGTCAGTCGTCAGGAACACGGACTCCACTTTCAGGTCTTCGCAGTGCAGGGCACGCCCGTCGGGATTACACAGCCGGGCACCGTCACACATCAGGTCGCCGGTAACCTGGGCCGCAGCGAAGCCGACCTCGCCTTTGGCGTCGAAACGGTTGCCGAACGCCGTTCGCAGGTCAACGTTGCTGCCCACGGTTACCGAGCGGGCGCTGAGCGCGGGTGCGCCGCAGCCATCGAGTGACGCGCCTGCGAAGCTCACGTCGCCATCGACATGCGCACCCTCGAGCCGGATTATGCCGGCGGCGGCAAAACGCGATTGCCCGGTCGAAGACAGGTCCAGCTTGCCGCCAATACGCGCATTGTTTAGATGAATCGCACAACTGCCCACCAGGCTCAGTTCCGACTCGTAGTCGGTCACGCCCGAGAATTGCGACCCCGACAGATCGAGGTCGGCAGTGACTCGCAGGCTCGCGCCGATGAACGCCGGCAGCCTGCAGTCGATGAAACGCAGCACGAGGAATTCGGCGCCGCTCAAATCCACCGGGGAATCAAAATTGCATGCCCAGAACTGCACCGCCGCGCGTCCACCCTCCCGGCCCGCCGAGGGCGGCCGCAACGGCCCGATGATGTCGGCGCCACGGATTCGCAGTGGACAGCAGAGCTCGCCGTGCGCCCCGTGCGAACCGGATATCAGTTGCTGCAGAAATTCGGCAGAGAGCCGTCGTTGCCGTTCGGGCAGCGAGGAGAAATCTGCGAGCTGCCGGGCATCGATCGCATCCAGGACCCGCTGTTGGGCCGCCTTGTCGAAGAGCTCCGTTTCGTCCGCCGATCGTGACATTCCCGATTCGCTCGCATGCCGCTGATGCCGGACATGATATCAGCCTGCCACTGCCGGCACCTGCGGCTCCGGCAGATTCGCCGGTTTGCGCACGTCGATCGGCCGGCCGACGGCAAGGGGCTCGCGGAACGCCGGATCCAGGTCGCGAAACGGCGCGTCCGGCTCGACGCCGAGCGCGTCCAGCACCTTGGTGAAGAAGGCGCGGCCGGCGGCCGTTGCAGCAATGTCGAAGATCTCGGCGTCGCTGTAACCGTACTTCTTCAATGCCTGCACCTGGCCTGACGTCACTTTGGATGCGTCCTTCGCGATTTGTCGCGCGAACCGCAGCAACGCCGCCTCGGCGTCCGGCAAGGTATTCCCGAACCTGTCCTGGGCGATCGCGACAATCTGCTCATCACTGAAGAACTCGCGCAGCGCCTTGCCGTGCGCCAGCGTGCACGCCGTGTTGCGAAGCTCATGCGCCGCGACGAAGGTCACCAGCTCGAACGTGCGCCTGTCCATCGGCCGCTTTATCTCGGCGAGCAGCCGGCCCCAGCGAGCCATCACCTCCGGGCGATGACAAAACACCTTGGCGTAGTTCGGTACATATCCCCAGGCGGCCTGCTGGCGCGCATACAGGTCTTCGACAGTGTCGTTGGCGAATTCAGGTTTCGTGGTTTCGATGAATGGCATGACTTGCTTCCTCTGTCAGGTTCTATAGTGGGTGATCTGGACTTCCTCGCCGATATCCGCGTAATCGCCCGCAGCGCGCAGCGCGCGAAATTCGCGCCACCGGATCGGTCGATAACGCGCTGGGCGCTCCGGCGTTACGGTCGTCGGCAAGGGCGCGTAGGTTGTCTCGTAGGATGGGCTTAGAAAGAACGGCACGCTGTACCGGTCCCTGGACGGGTTGGTCACCACGCGATGCAACGCGGCGCGGTAGCGGTCGTTGGACCAGACCTGAATCATGTCGCCGACGTTGATGACGAGGGCGCCCGGCGTGGGCTCGACGAGATACCATCGCCCGTCCCGAAATACCTCGAGACCTGCCTGATCGTCCTGCAGCAGCAACGTCAACGCTCCCGCGTCAGTATGCTCGCCGACGCCGTACGGATGCTCATCTCCTGCAGCGAGCGTGCACTGCGGATAGTAATTCAGGCGCAGAAAACTCGTGTGCGCCTCGTCGAAACCCTGCGCCAGGTAGCTTGCACCGACGCCGAGATTCGACGCCATGGCCGACAACAGGCGCAGGGCGAGCATCCTGCAGTTCGCATAGTAGGCGCGCACGATCGGCTCGAAGCGCAACCGCAGATGTCCCGTCGGCCAGCGAGGCTTGAGCGTTGCGCCGTCTGCTGGCCCGAAATCGTAGATCTCCTTCCAGTCGCGCCGGTTCTTCGTCAACTCCTCGTCGTAGTAACCCCAGGGATTGTCCGCGTCGCGCCGTACGCTCCGCTTTTCATCCGCGGGCTGCGCAAAAAAATCGCGCGAGACCTCGAAGATGTTGCGCAGCAAGGCCGGTTCGATGCCGTGGCCGGTAACCTGGAAGAAACCCCATTCCCGGCAGGCACGGTCGATCGCGGCCAGCGATGCCGGGCTGTCGAGTTCCGCTATGTCGATGACGGGCACATTCTCGATCATGTTCGATTCCTCCTGGCAGGTTCAGGCCGATTTCCGGGGATGCACCCACTTCGGCAGCAGGCTGTATGGATCTACATCGATGTCCCGGTCGTATTCCACACCCGCATCCTCCAGCCGCGCATACAACGAACCGTCGCGTATCGCATCAAAGAGTTCCGTGCAGCCGCCGACGTATTTGCCGCCGACGAAGACTTGCGGAATCGTCGGTGAACCGATGCGCTCCCTCAGCACGGCGCGGATCTTCACGCCGATGTCCTGCTGCTGAAACGCCACGGAATCGAGGTCGACACTCTCGTAGGCGATATCGAGGCGTGCGAACAGCTTGCGAACTGCCCAGCAGAACTCGCACCACTCGAGCGCGAACATGACAACCGGTTTGTCCCGGATGACGTCGTCGACGAACGAACTGGCTTCCTGGTCCAGGGCGAGACCTGGCTCCGGATTCTGCTTTGCGACCGCCGGCAGCGCGCAGACGGGCGGCGCGTCGAAGCGGCAGCCCGGCGTCGACCGCGAAATCGCGATTTCCTCGTCGTTCATGTCCTCCCCGATGTCCTCGAACAGCGGCGTGGACATGTAGCGTTCGCCGGTGTCCGGCAGCATGCACACGATGTTCGAACCGGGTTCGGCACGTTTCGCCACCTGCAGTGCCGCCGCCAGCGTGGCGCCGCTCGACGTGCCGGCAAAGATCCCTTCCTGCCTCGCCAGCGCGCGGCTCAGCTCGAGCGCTTCGTTACCGTCGACCGGCACGATTTCATCGATCAGGCCCTCACTGCGCGCGGATTCTGTCAGGCGCGAGACGAAATCGGGGCTCCAGCCCTGCATCAGGTGCGGGCGGAAATACGGGTGGCTCTCGTTCGGGTTGCCGCTCGCATCTCGCGGCTGCGGTATGCCGCTGCCGAGCACCGGCGAGTTGTCCGGCTCGGCCGCGATTATGCGTATGCGGGTGTCGGCCGCCTTGAGGCCCCGCGCCACACCCAGCAACGTGCCGCCGGTTCCGAAACCGCTCACGAAGGCATGCAGGGCCTCGCCCTCGAAGTCGGCGAGTATCTCCCGGGCCGTCGTGCGCTCGTGGACCTCGGCGTTCGCCTCGTTTTCGAATTGGCGGCACAGAAACCAGCCGTGTTTGTCGGCGAGTTCCGCGGCCTTCGCGAGCATGCCGGTGCCTTTCTCCGCGGCGGGCGTCAGGACCACCTTGGCGCCGAGGAATCGCAGCAGCTTGCGGCGCTCGAGGCTGAAGCTCTCGGCCATGACAACCACAAGCGGGTAGCCCTTTTGTGCGCAGACCATCGCGAGGCCGATGCCGGTATTGCCGCTCGTCGCCTCGACGACCGTCTGCCCCGGCCGCAGTTCGCCGCTCTCCTCGGCGCGCTCGATGATGGCGCGTGCCATGCGGTCCTTGACCGAGCCCAGCGGGTTGAATGACTCGACCTTCGCGTAAACGTTAACGCCTGCAGGCGCCAGCCTGTTCAGCCGAACCAGTGGTGTATTGCCGATCGTCTGCAAGATGTTCTCGTACCGGGGCATGATGGCCTCCTTCTTTCGATCCGTAGATAATTCTTAAATAGTGAAGCCGGCTGCTGACCAGCGACGTGTTGCCGATAGCGTCCAGGAGCTTTGCGTAACGGTTCATTGCGGCCTCCGAAAAATCCGTTTGTTGAGCATGGAAGGGAATGCTGACTGCGGAGCGAGGAAGCCAGCGTTGAAGCGACCGTGGTTTTTTCGACGCTTGTGGACAGGCGCCCCGCGCGCCTATAGTGGGGGCCCTGTCAGACGCGTATTTCTGGTATGTCGGAGCTCGAACTGCGGTTTCTGGGCGACTTCGAGGTGTTGCGCGACGGCAAATCGCAACCCCTGCCGCCCTCGAAGAAGACCCGCGCCCTGCTCGCTTACCTGTGCCTGCAGCCCCGCCGGTTCCGGCGCGAACACCTCTGCGAGCTGCTGTGGGACATCCCCGACGACCCTCGAGGGTCGCTGCGCTGGAGCCTGTCCAAGCTCAGGCGCCTGGTCGACGACGACAAGCACAAACGAATCGTCGCAGATCGCAGCGCGGTCGGTATCGACGCGGCCGGCGTCAGCATCGACGTTCGCGAGCTGCACGCCCTCGTTGGCGGCGATATCGGCGCGGCCGCCACCGAAGACCTCGAGTCGGCCGCCGAGCGTTTCCGCGGCAATTTCCTGGAGGGCCTCGAATTCTCGAACTTCCACGACTTCCACACCTGGTGCGTTGCCGAACGCGAGCAGGCTTTGCAAGACCGGGCGACGCTGCTCGCCGAGCTTATCCGGCGCTTCTCCGCGGAACCACGCCGCGCCCTGCCCCACGCGCGCGCCCTGGTGGGCCATTTTCCTTACGAGGAAAGCTACCGGGCGACGCTGATCAGGCTGCTGAATGATTTGCGCCAGCCGGGGGAAGCCGAAGAGCAGTATCAGCTGGGGCTGCGGATGCTGAAGGAAATCGGCGCCGAGTCGTCGGGGGCGCTCCTTGCCGCGCGCCGCGCGCCGAGGATCGACCGGCCAACGAAGTCTGAGGCACCGGCGCCGATACCGGCCACCGCTCGGGTGCAGTCCGACAGGCGGCCGCTGATCGGGCGTGACGCCGAAGTCCGGCTGGTGACGGCTACGTTTGAAAACGGGGTCGCGCGAAGCCGCGCGGGACTGATGATACTGACCGGCTCCCCTGGCGTGGGCAAGACGCGGCTGATGGATCATCTTCGAGAACTGTCGAAGAGCCGCGACGCCTACGTGCTTAGCGCAGCTGCGTTCGAAACGGATGCCCTCCGCCCATTTGCATTGTGGCTCGACGCGCTGCGCGCCGCCGGTAACCCGCAAGTCGAATCCATCGTCCGCGCCGAGGGCGAGGTCGGCCGCGATCGCCTGTTTGCATTCCTCAACGAGATTGTCGCGGATGAGGCCGCGAAGCGTCCGGTCGTCCTGATTTTCGACGACGTCCACTGGTGCGACGAATCCAGCGCCGCAGCCCTCCACTATATTCTGCGCACGAATCGCGACCGTGCTGTACTCGGCGTTGCGGCCGCTCGCGACGGAGAACTCCGTGATAATGCGCCCATGCAGCTCGCTTTGCGCGGGCTCCGTCGCGACAAGGCGCTGACAGAGGTGGCACTGAAGCCCCTTGCTCTCGGCGATACGGAAGCGCTGATCACAGACCTCGTGCCGGAAGCCGACGCGCACCGCCTTGCCCGCGAATCGGGCGGCAACCCGCTACTCGCTGTCGAGCTGGCGCGAGCCGAGGTGCGCGGGGACGACAGCGGCAGCCTGGCAGACCTGGTCCGGGACTGGCTTGCCCGTTTCGGGGTCGAGGGGGCGGACGTGCTCCGGTGGGCCGCGGTGCTGAGTCCCTGCATCGAGATCGACGCGCTCGTGCGCCTGACCGGGCTCGATGCGAACGAGGTCGCGGCGGTACTCGAGGATGCGGAGCGGCACGGAATGCTCCAGGCCGCCGAGAATGGCCTGCGCTTTGCGCACGAACTCATAGCCCGCGGCGTCTACAACGACATTTCGCCTTTTCGCCGCCGGGTCATGCATCGGCGCATTGCCGAACTGCTCGAAGAAGCCACGGGCCACGACCTGTCGCGCGCGGCCAATCTCGCGCACCACGCGACACAGAGCGGAGACGCCGGTCTCGCCGCCCGGGCCACGGTGTCGGCCGGGCGCCTTTGCCTGCGGTTCTTTGCCAATGACGATGCACTTGCGCTTGCACGCAAGGGCCTGCAGCTGGCTGCCGCGCTGCCCGAGGCCGAGCGCGTTTGCCGCGAGATCGAGCTGCACGACATCCTTCTCGCAGCCGGGCCGCTCGAGGACCGCGAGGCGGCTGCACAGCAGTATGCCGTCATGGCCGAGCGAGCGCTCGATCTCGGTGAGCTCGCACATGCGCGGCTCGGCTATCACATGGCCTCGACGGTTCGCTGGGAACAGGGGCGGTGGGGTGCCGCGCGGGAACAGACCCTGCAGGCGGAGCGCGTTGTTCGGAGCGGTGACGAGGACTCCCGCATCGTCGGCATTGCCGAGACCGCAAAGTGCCTTGTGATGATCGAAAGGGACCTGGGCGCAGCGGATGCGATGCTGATGGAAGCAAGCTCGCTCGCGAGACGAAAAGGATTCAAGCACCCCGCAATCGCTTCGGGTCTCGGCATGTTGCGATTTCACGAAAACCGCCTCGACGAGGCCGACGAACTGTTTCGCGAGGCGCGCACGTTGTGCAAGTCGCTCGGCGACCGGGTCGACGAATACCTGTCCAACGAATACCTGATCATGCTCGACCTGCAGCGTGGCCGACTGGTGCAGGCGCGCGAACGATGCAATGAACTGCTGATGCTGGGGGGGAAATTGCGCGAGGGCAGCGAGGAACCGTTCGCCCGTGCCATGCTCGGGCTCTGCAACTTCGCGATCGATGATGAGCATGAGGGAATGGATGCCGCGCTTGCCGACCTGCGGATTGCGGACGCCAAGCATCGCCTCGCCTATATACTCACCCGGGCAGCCGTGCTCGACTGCGAGCGGGGCCGCGTCGACAGTGCCATCGACCGTGCAACCGAGGCGCTGGGATACGCAACGCTGCTCGAGCGCGCGACCGAGATGCTGATCGCAAACGCAGTTCTCTCCCACGCGCACGACAAGTGCGGTGACCACGCGGCAGCAAGGTCGCATGCGGGCGAGGTTGCCAGGCTGGCCGACGCGGGCGCGGCAGTGTGGACCGGCGAACTTGTCGATGCGCTGCTTGGCACGCAATCGGGCAACGAGAAAAGAGGACAGACATGACCCAGGTAATCGTCGAACGGCAGTGGGATCAGCCGCGCACCGATGCAGAATTGCACAAATTGGTCGAGAGCTCCGAGGAGTGCCTCGCCAACCATCGCTGCGACTGGCACGGCAGCCTGTTGTCCGCTGACCGGCGCGAACTGATCTGTCATTTCTCCGGTCCCGATGCCGAATCGGTTCGAATTGCGCTGCGGCAGGCTGGCTCGCATGATGTCACCGTCTGGGCGAGCACCATTCATGACGCACCGGGCTTTACCGAAGCCGATATGGAGAAAGCAAACGTGCTGGTCTCGCGCCGTTTCGAGGAGCCCGCGGACTTCGATGCCATCCAGGCACTCGAAGATGCCGGCAAAGGCTGTCTCGACGTGCACCGGGTTCGTTTTGTCCGTACCTGGTTCTCGCGCGACCGGAAACGAATGATCTGCCTTTACGAAGCACCGGATGCCGAATCCGTGCGCATTGCCCAGCGCGAGGCGAATATGCCCGTCGAGAAAATCCGGTCGTTCCAGCGCTTTACGCCCTCCTCTCTCGAACCGTAAATTCCACGCTCGTTCCCACGCTGGGTTACACGCCGTAGCCCCAAAGTTGCTCCTGCCCGGCTGGAACCGGGCCCACATCAACACACTGAGGAGCAAATCCGATGAACACACAGGAAAGAACGGTCGATAACGGCGTCAATGTCGAAGCATTGCTGGGAGCCCGGGAGGCGCTGACGGAAGCCCCGGAAGCCGCAGCATTCAAATGGCGCGCCACGAGTGAGTGGGTAAGCGGTACGCACAGCCGCACCACAGTGGACGGTTTCTTCGGCCTCGGCGACGAGCAGAAACACCGCCAGACGTTCCAGTTCGACGTCGATCACCCGGAGATCTTCGCGGCCGAGGACAATGGCGCCACGCCTGTCGAGTTCATCCTCGTCGGCCTGGCCGGCTGCCTGTCTGCGGGCATCGCTTCGGTCGCGCAGAACCGCAATATCCAGTTGCGCTCCGTCAAGGCGACGCTCGAAGCCGGCATGGACCTGCAGGGCATTCTCGGCATCGACGATGCCGTCCGCAACGGCTTCGACGGCATCCGGGTTCACTACGAGATCGACGCCGATGCCACACAGGACGAGATCGCGGCACTGGTTGCCCAGTCGCAGAAGCGTTCGGCGGTGTTCGACGTCGTGACCAACCCGACCGACGTGACGGTTACCACGAGCAAGGCGTAATGTCACATCGCGCACAGCGGCAGCAGGCCGGCATCGCTGACGTCATCGTCATCGGTGCCGGTCATTCCGGTCTCGCGATGAGCCGTGCGCTCTCGCTGCGCTCGATCGACCATGTCGTCCTCGAGCGCGGCGAAGTCGCGAACTCCTGGCGCACCGAGCGCTGGGACTCCCTGCGACTGCTGACCCCGAACTGGATGAGCCGGCTTCCCGGCTACCGGTACGACGGTAACGATCCGGACGGCTATATGACGGTCGCCGAAGTCGTCGAATTCGTGGCCGGCTATGCGGCGCGTATTGCTGCGCCGGTCATTACCCGGACCGCGGTGACGCAGGTGGAGCGCGTCGCAGACGGCTACCGCGTATCGACCACTCGCGGAGACTGGCTGTGCCGTGCATTGGTACTCGCAAGCGGCGCGTTCAACGTGCCGGCGATTCCACGGCTCGCTGACGGCATACCGCCCGACGTCACCCAGCTGACGGCGCAGCGCTACCGCAACCCGTCGCAGATCGACGATGGCGCAGTACTTGTCGTGGGCGCGTCGGCAACCGGCCTGCAGCTCGCCCAGGAAATCCGGCAAAGCGGCCGCCAGGTCACGCTGGCGGTGGGTGAACACGTGCGCATGCCGCGCGTCTACCGCGGCCGGGACGTGCAGTGGTGGATGCTCGCCTCGGGCGTACTGGACCAGAGAATCGAAGACACCGATGACCCGCTGCGTGCCCGCCGCGTGCCATCGCCGCAACTGGTTGGTACACCCGAGCGCGCCACGCTCGACCTGAATGCATTGCAGGCACAGGGCGTCGAGATCGCCGGCCGCCTTGCAGGCGTACGCGACGGCAAAGCCCTCTTCTCAGGGTCGCTGCGCAATGTCTGCGCGCTGGCCGACCTCAAGATGAATCGCCTGCTCGACGCGTTCGACGAGTGGGCAGACGCGAACGATGTCGCAGCAGAAATCGGACCTGCCGAGCGTTACGCACCGACGGACGTTGGCCCGTCTCCGCGACTCGACTGCGAGCTCGGCAAGGAGATAAAGACCATCGTCTGGGCAACCGGGTTCAAGCCCGACTATTCATGGCTGCATGTTCCGGCGTTCGACCGCAGGGGCAATCTGATTCACGATCGGGGCATCGTTGGCGCGCCCGG
>Ga0316190_10002414_pt1 | contig 13545 bp, 14 predicted proteins | sample Eddworburrow2_MG_FD_204929 | JGI IMG/M metagenome (GOLD analysis project Ga0316190, IMG submission 204929) | Coastal sediment microbial communities from Maine, United States - Eddy worm burrow 2 | ecosystem: Environmental > Aquatic > Marine > Coastal > Sediment | place: USA: Maine | collected... | reverse complement strand
TAAAGACTAAAGACGTGCTTAGTCGTGTCCCCCACTAATTTCATTTGAATGACATTCAACGCAGCCTATTGGCGTTCCTTTAGCTATAGACACTGTTTTCTGATCTTTTCCACATAAGGTTCCGTTTTCTTTACATTCAAAGACCCGGTCGGCCGCAGTACGGGACAGTACGGTACCGAGCCCATCAGCGCCGTGACAGGAAGAGCAGATGTCTCTCGGAGCATCTTGAAGAGCTTCTTTGTGCTTGTCGTTCCACATCGCCGTGCCAACAGGATGCATGCCGTGAGGTCCTTTCATCCAGCCACTGCCGTCAAGGTTGCCCTTGAAGTCATCGATATCGAAATTTGATGCATGGCAGGTGGTACATTCCGTGATGGGGCCGGTGTGCCCCTGTAACTGCTTTGCGGTTACATTGTCATTAGCATTCGGGTTGGCGTTCGGCCACTCCGCGTGGGTTGCACCATGACAGCCTTCACACATCACGCCCCCGTGTCCCGTGCTCACACGATACAGCTGTGGGTTGCCTGCCCCCGGGTTGTCGAATTTCGTCCCGTCAGCGTTTGCAAACGAGGCCGGCACCGCAGGTTCTGCGAAGCGTTTGTTGGTTGGTACGATGGGCGTGGCCTTGACATCGCCTGTGCGATAAGCCTGGCGCAGGCGCAAACCGTCTACATTGCCTCCAGTATCCCGCGTGTTGACGATACTATCGACCGCACCTAGCAAGTTATCGCTGGCATCACCGGTATGACAGGAACCGCAACCCGGTTCGTTGGCCCAGGGAACGCGCGGCTGTGGGTCTTTTGGGTCGTAGAAGTCGCCGCCCAGAATCAGGGATGCTGGATTAGTCGGTGAGACGTTCTGCGAGAAGTCTGCACCCACCTGCTGCATATCGCCATGACAGTCGTTACACAACATGCCGCCGTTGAACATTGCTCCGCGCAGACACTGAACGCTAGTTCCTGGGTGGCACGAGTAACAGGTGTCTTCCAGCACTTGCAGACGCACAGCCTGGTTGGTGATGTTGCCGTCGGCAGACTGGATAGGCGCAGGCATAGATGGGAACAGTTCGGTGAATTGGCCGTGGTGGCTGTGCATCACGTTAGAGTTGCTCGAATGCGCCAACTGATTGCGCCCATTGGCGTCACTGCCTGGAAGTCCAGCCATCGGGCCGACCTGCGCCAGATCGAGTGCCGGGGTGTAGTGGCACACCTGGCAGACCACCGGCTTTTTCTGCACTAGCGCCTGATTGGTTAGGCAAGATGCAGATCCATTCTCAGGATCCAGGTTATTTTCATCATCATCTGGAATAGTGCAGGGGTCCGAAATGGTGGGATTCTTTAGGCAGTCCTCGCCGACGGGTTCGCCGTCACATTCGGTATTCACGTAATTCGCTCCGTGCTTCAGGTCATGTAGCCGTAGGAGGTTGATATCCGCTGCGTACTCAACACTGACATCGTGAGGCATATTAATGTCCGGGTCGTCTAAACTTGTCGCCACCGGCAGTCCGGCATCCGTTAGTGCTTTAGTTGGCCTGTCTGTGCGGCTGTTCTGTACATCAGCTGGAAAGGAGTGGCAGTTCATGCAGCTTGCCTCACCCGAGATTGGTAGCACCGTATCGACTGTTGCCAGGGTCGTGGAACCCTGCTTGGCCTGTACGCGCACCAGCGGGTAGGCGTTTTCACGACCGAAGTCGTCGTAGGCTGCGAACGGGATGCCTGCACCCTCGTACCAGTTCACGTCTTCCGCCACGTAGCCAAACGGGAAATTGACGAAAAATGGCTTGTCACCGTATTGCTCTTTGACCACTTGTGGGTTATTGAGCATGTACGGTGCAGTCAGCCCCGGCATTGCGTGCTGCACAGCCGTGAGGCCCTCATCTCCGCTATTGACCACGCCGTCGTGGCCAATGTAAAGTTCTTCAACGTTTGGTACCGGAAGACCTACGTCCGCAGTTACCGGAAATCCTCCTGTTTCCAGCGGGGTAATGCCAAACCCGCCGGGGTAAAACGCATCATAAGAATTGTTAGCAACCGCATCCCAGAAGTTGGTCTTGTAGGTGCTGCCGTCGGGCCTCAGGCCGCGCACGACATTCGGCTGGCTCAGAATCGGATCATTGGGGTTGGAGGCAGCTGAGTATTGCAGACTCACGCCGGCGGGGTTCAGGATCGGTGTGCCGCCCCTGCGGATAACCTGGCCAAGCAGCACCTGGAAAGGCGGGAGTATGCTGGAGATGCGGGTGTCCAGGTCACCGCAGTGCATGCCAAGATCATTGATTGCCAGAACGACGTGATTACCATCCCCTGAGCCCGCTTCTCCCGGTGCCGGTATTTCAGGAACCACTGTGACTGGTTTGCCATTCTGGCTGGTAGAGTTAATCGAAGTATCGCTACTAGCGACTGGCGGCGGGTTAGTGCCCCCTGATCCATTGTCGCAATCGCCAGGGGCATTTTCCACTTCCCTTTCATCACTTGTTCCGTGAGCAGTAACTTTTACACGGCAGGGTACATCAGAGGGGGAGGGGTAAGATCTCCATTTAAACTTGCCTTCTCTGTCGGCAGTGACTGTATGCAACAGCTCATCTGATGCAGCATTATAGATTACGACCTCACCGCGCCTGCCGGCATTTTCGCCATTAATATACAGTTGATTATAAGATGTTCTCCATTTAGCCTTATCAATGGAGATTTGATCATCAGCGTTTGCAAATTCACTGATCGAGATCAATGCGACAGCAGCAAACAGGCAAATTATGGCTATACCATACGATTCAAAAAACTTTCTAACCATGACTAACACTCCTGGGGTGGCGGGGACATTATTTTTGATTTTCGACTGCAAATGTATCAGCCGAAAATTAAGGCATTATTAACAGGTGATTAGCTTGTCACTATTTTGATGCCACTTGTCGTCGAAGGATTTTAATTTGAAAAAATTGGTGTATCGAAAAGGCAGGTGAAGGCATGCTATTTTTCAGCAATCATGTTCCCGAAAACCGAAAACTTAATTTTGTATGAAAGAAGACTTTGAGCAATTAACTGCGAGATTAAACACAGAGACAGCTCGCATCTCATGGCAGGAACTGGAACGTCATTTTGCCCGTGGACTGCTGTTAACCGTGTCACCGGATCTGGACCTGGTCGAGGTAGGCGCACATATGATTCATGATGACAAAACCATCATTGACGCCTGGCTGGAAACGGATGAACTCAGGAAAACAACCGATGACGATGCGCTTGGGTGGAGTAAAGGTGAGCCAGCGCTGTGGGCAGTGGTTGTTGCACCGTGGGTGCTGGTGCAGGAGAAGTGAATCAGGTTCTTTTATGTCAACCCAATAAATCAGATCTTTCCATGTTGCTTAATGGATTAAGTCAAATAATTTGCAACCTTAACTAACCGGTGAAGCGAGTTTTCGCTGGCTGAAATCTTTTCTTCTGTCCAGGTTTATTCGTACTATGATGTTTCTTGCCCGGCTGCCACGATGGAACCAGGTGTTTTTTGCCATTTCCAATCAGATCAGAGCGCCCCATCCGTTTCAGTGCATCACGCAGGATCGGCCAGTTCTCCGGTGCGTGGTAGCGCAGAAAGGCCTTGTGCAACCGCCGCTGCCGGGCACCACGTACCGCACTGACTTTTTCCGAATCGCGGCTGACTTTCTTCAGCGGATTCCTTTCCGTATGGTACATCGCCGAGGCAATGGCCAGTGGAGTGGGCAGGAAGGCCTGCACCTGGTCAAGGCGGAAGTTATTGGATTTTAGCCAGATAGCAAGGTTGAGCATGTCTTCATCGGTGGTTCCGGGGTGCGCCGAGATGAAGTAAGGAATCAGGTACTGCTCTTTCCCGGCTTCTTTGGAATACTGGTCAAACAGCTGCTTGAAGCGGTCATAGGCGCCGATACCCGGTTTCATCATCTTGGATAGAGGGCCTTCTTCTATATGTTCCGGGGCAATCTTCAGATAGCCGCCGACATGGTGCGTGGCAAGTTCCTTGATGTAGGTTTTGGAGCGGACAGCGAGATCGTAGCGCAGGCCTGAGGCGATGAAGATGCGTTTTATTCCCTTGATCTTGCGCGCTTTGCGGTAGAGCTGGATCAGCGGCTCATGATCAGTGTTGAGGTTTTTACAGATTCCCGGGTAGACGCAGGACAGGCGCCGACAGGACGATTCAATCTTTTCGTCTTTACACTTCAGTCGCCACATGTTGGCAGTCGGGCCACCAAGGTCTGAGATGTTTCCAGTGAAACCCGGCACATTGTCGCGGATGGTCTCGATCTCGTTGAGGATTGATTTCTCAGAACGGTTCTGAATTATCCTGCCTTCGTGTTCGGTAATCGAGCAAAAAGTGCAGCCGCCAAAGCAGCCGCGCATGATGTTGATCGAGAACCGGATCATCTCCCAGGCAGGCATCTTTGCATCCCCATAGGCAGGATGCGGTTTACGTGTATATGGCAGCTCGTAAATATGATCGAGTTCTTTTGTCGTCATCGGTATCGGCGGCGGATTTAACCAGACATCGCGGTTACCATGCTGCTGCACCAGTGCCCGTGCATTGCCCGGGTTGGTCTCCAGATGGAACACGCGCGAGGTATGGGCATACAGGACATTGTCTTTGCAGACCTGCTCATAGGATGGCAGGCGTAGGACTGTGTGACTGCGGTCCAGCCCGCGCGGACGAGTGTGCAGAGTGACGACCTGCTGGTTCGGCGCATCGGTTGATGCTGACTGCTGTGAGCAATCAGGCCCGGAGGCATAAGGATCTCGGTGAGGGTCTGTTCTTTTTTCTATTTTACCCGGGGTGTCGACATCAGTGGAATCGACAACAGTCCAGCCATCCGGTACAGCAGAGGTCATGAATGCGGTGCCGCGTATGTCTGTAATATCTTTTATGTTTTCATTCGCGTCCAGCCGATGGGCAATCTCGACGATTGCGCGTTCGGCATTACCAAACAGCAGCATATCTGCCTTGGAGTCAGGCAGGCAGGAACGGCGTACCTTGTCTGACCAGTAATCATAATGAGCGATCCGTCGCAGACTGGCTTCTATGCCACCGATGATCACCGGAACCTCGTTGTATGCTTCCCTTGCCCGCTGGGCATACACCAGCACTGAGCGGTCAGGGCGTTTGCCTTCTTTGCCCTCGGGTGTGTAGGCATCATCATGGCGCAGACGCCGGTCAGAGGTATAGCGGTTGACCATGGAATCCATGTTGCCTGCAGTGATGCCGAAGAACAGGCGAGGTTTACCAAGTTCTTTGAATGCTTCGGCGCTTTGCCAGTCAGGCTGGGCAATGATGCCGACACGGAAACCCTGTGATTCCAGCACCCGCCCAATCAGTGCCATACCGAAACTGGGGTGGTCGACATAGGCATCACCGGTAACAATAATGATGTCGCAGACATCCCAGCCCAACTCATCCATTTCTTTGCGGGTCATCGGCAGGACCGGCGCCAGTCCGAAACGATGCGCCCAGTTTTTTCGATAGGAAAAAAGGTCTTTAGCGGTGTTCATGGTGAACTCCAGAAGCTACCTATTTTTCCCATTCCATAGTAATGGGTTTGTCTCGTTTTTCCTGTAATTGTTCCTCTGCGGCAAGTTCATTATCGGCGAACATGACTTTAATCTGTGCCGCTTCACTGCCGTCCATTTTACTGCGGGTTTGTTTGGTCAATAGCTTGGCTTCACGATAGCTATCAAAGGTGCCCAGCAAGTCCAGCTGCTTGAACATCCCTGCTGCAGAATCAGTAATGCGATAGACATAATAAGGCATGATCAATCCTCCTTTTTCGTTGAATCGCGAAAATCATCCAGTGACACAACAAAGGAGTCCTTCGGCTCATCTATATAGCGCGGGCGATCATTAAACTCTTCACCGCGCGCCCTGGCCAGTTCCTGCTGGCGCTGGGTGATGATGCCGAAACAGTGGCGTATCTGGTTGATTGTATCGCTCGAAAGAGGGTGAGTCAGCTCGGGCGGCGTGTAGGTGTCCTTGGCAATGGCTGTCAGAGTGTCTTTGATTATTTGTAGAACTTCTTCTTCCCTGTCAGGGCCATTGTTGTCTTTATCGCTCATAGTTCTGTACCAGTGTCTGGGGTGGTGGAGTCTGACGAACGGGTATTCGCAGGTGTGATTCAACGGGAATACTACGATATTACTGTTTTAGAGCATGCTTATAAAGTAAATCCCGTGTAACCCCTATAAATTGCATGCCTGTATACGATTTGTTGATTCTTGGTGAATAGCTCGTACTGTGGAATATGGTAGACTTTCCGATTACAGAATCAATCCAAAATTATGCAGGAGATTTACATGGCCGGACACAGTAAATGGGCCAATATTCGCTTTCGCAAGGGCGCTCAGGATGCCAAGCGGGGCAAGCTATTTACCAAGTTTATCAGGGAGATCACGGTCGCTGCCCGCATGGGTGGCGGAGACCCGGATTCTAACCCCCGGCTGAGGGCCGCGATTGACAAGGGTCTGACCAATAACATGAAGCGCGATACCATCGAGAAAGCCATCAAGCGAGGTACTGGCGATCTGGAAGGTGTTGATTACGAAGAGATTCGTTATGAAGGCTATGGAACAGCCGGTGTGGCAATTCTGGTTGATTGCATGACCGACAACCGTAATCGTACCGTCAGTGAAGTTCGGCATGCCTTCAGCAAGTATAACGGCAACCTGGGAACCGATGGCTCTGTCGCTTACCTTTTCAACAAAATCGGTGTGATTGGCTATCCTGCGGGCAGCGATGAAGAGCTGGTGATGGATACGGCACTGGAAGCCGGTGCTGATGACGTCGTTACTGAAGATGATGGTTCAATAGAAGTACAGACCGCTCCAGAAAGCTTTGCCGACGTTAAAAAAGCCCTTGATGACGCAGGTCTTACTGCAGATTATGCAGAAATCACCCAACGTGCATCGACAGAGACTGAGTTGGATATAGAAAATTCAGAAAAACTAATGCGTCTGATTGATGCACTGGAGGACCTCGACGATGTTCAGGAAGTGCATTTCAATGCAACATTCCCGGATGACTTTGAAGGGTGATCAGCATTGTGTCTATCGATAATGGATAAAGCACGCTGATGCGCGTTCTTGGCATCGATCCGGGCTCCCGTATTACTGGCTTTGGCATTATTGAGATTGACAATGGCAAGCTGCACTATGTCACCAGCGGCTGCATCAAAATGCAGGACAAAGACCTGCCAGCGAGGCTCAAAACCATATTTGAAGGTGTGTCAGAGGTTATTGATAATGCCAGCCCGGAGTTTATGGCTATAGAGAAAGTCTTTGTTTCAAATAATGCCCGCTCCGCCCTGATTCTGGGGCAGGCGAGAGGGGCGGCCATTTCAGCAGGGGTAAACAGGGGCTTGCCGGTGGGTGAATACACCGCACTGCAAATTAAAAAGTCTGTCGTCGGCTACGGCCAGGCGGACAAGGCACAGGTTCAGCACATGGTTCGGTCCATACTCGCACTTGATGGTGTACCGCAGGAAGATGCTGCGGATGCTCTCGCCTGTGCTATCTGCCATAGTCATACCCTGGAGCACAATCAACGTATGAAGAACCAACGTATGAACAGCGAAGCAGGAACAAAGTCATGATCGGTCAATTGCGTGGAATTTTGTTATCCAAGCAGCCGCCGGCCCTGATGCTGAATGTGCAGGGCGTTGGTTACGAACTTGAAGCACCGATGACGACCTTCTATGACCTGCCGCAGGAAGGCGCGGAATTGATACTGCATACACACCTGGTGGTGCGCGAAGACGCACAGCTATTATTTGGCTTCTCCACGGAAAATCAGCGCAATCTATTTCGTCACCTGCTACGAATCAGCGGCATCGGGCCACGTGTTGGGCTGGCTATATTATCTGGCCTGTCGGTGCAGGAATTCCGTCTTTGTATCAATAGCGAGGATGTGGTGCGGCTGACTAAAGTGCCGGGCATCGGGCGCAAGACCGCCGAGCGGGTGATTCTTGAGCTGCGAGGCAAGCAGTTGCCGGGTATGGCGGGAGATGAAGATGCAGTTGCCACCAGCACCAATGATGACATCCGGACAGATGCTATCAGTGCACTTACAGCACTCGGGTATCGAGAAAAAGATGCCGAGAAAATCATTGCTAAACTGGCTGACCAATCAGCTGTCGGCGAGACATTGAGCAGTGAAACATTAATACGGCAGGCATTGCAGGCAATGTCCGGAGGTTCGCGATGATAGAAACTGATCGACTGGTTGCACCGGAAACAAAAGAGGAAACGGGTGAACGCGTTTTTGACAAGGCCCTCAGGCCCGTATCACTCGAGGAATTCGTTGGCCAGCCGAGCATTCATCAACAACTGGAAATTTTTATTACCGCCGCCCGCAATCGTTCTGAAGCGCTGGATCATGTCCTGCTATTTGGACCTCCGGGGCTAGGTAAAACTACCCTGGCCCACATTATCTCCAACGAAATGGAAGGGAAGCTGCATCAGACTTCAGGACCAGTTCTGGAGAAAGCCGGGGACCTCGCTGCGCTGTTAACGAATCTTCAGCAGGGCGATGTTCTTTTTATTGATGAAATACACCGCCTGAGTGCTGCTATCGAAGAAATTCTCTACCCGGCGCTGGAAGATTATGAGCTCGATATCATGATTGGAGAAGGGCCGGCGGCGCGCTCGATCAAGCTCAGCCTGCCTCCATTCACATTAATTGGCGCCACCACCCGCGCAGGCCTGCTGACATCCCCGCTTCGGGACCGCTTTGGTATTGTGCAGCGTCTGGAGTTTTACGATAGCCAACAGCTGCAACAAATCATTTACCGTTCCAGTGGCATTCTTGGTGTTAAAGGTGATGATGACGGGGTGGCAGAAATTGCCCGCCGATCACGCGGTACTCCGCGTATCGCTAACCGACTGTTGCGACGAGTGCGTGATTTTGCCGAAGTCAAGGGTGATGGCACGCTGAATAAAAAAATAGCCTGTTCGGCGCTGGACATGCTGGAAGTCGACGAACATGGTTTCGATGAGATGGATCGGCGTTTATTGTCTGCTATCGTTAGGAAGTTTGACGGTGGGCCGGTAGGCGTAGATAACCTCGCGGCTGCATTGAGTGAAGAAAGAGACACCCTGGAAGATGTCATCGAACCTTATTTAATACAACAGGGTTTCATCATGAGAACACCCCGGGGAAGAGTCGCAACCCGGCTTGCATGGCAGCATTTTGGGCTGGACTACCCAGGTGTATCAGAAGCTCATCAGGAAAAACTTTTCAATGATGAATAAATCTTTTAATCGCCTTTTTAGGCGTTGCGATATTACGACATAAAAAGACCCTTTTATTGCCATTCAATAGGTATGCTTATACGTTCACCAGGTCTGGTAATTTCTCTTTATCCCTGTATAGTTCTCAGCAATTTAGATTCAAATATGGCAGGTCTACAGTAGACATTTTGAGTAATCCGGCTTTTGCATTTCCAGTTCGTATTTACTATGAGGATACCGATGCAGGCGGTGTCGTTTATCACGCGAATTACCTCCGTTTCATGGAACGGGCCAGAACTGAATGGCTGCGTATGCACGGATACGAGTTAAATAGACTCGAACAGGAGTATGGTTTTCTGTTTGCCGTAAGGTCAGCAAGTATAGATTATATAAAACCTGCACGTTTGAATGACTTGCTCAGCATACAAGTTGCTATTGCCCGAACCGGCAAGGCATCGCTAGATATCGACCATGAAGTCTATCGCGATGATGAATTGCTATGTCGTGCACGAATAAAACTCGCTGGTATTGCCGTGGACTCCTTTCGTCCAATGGCACTACCGTTCACACTGGATTGAGGAGATAACCATTTGGATACAGTCGTAGAACTCGCCAACCCGCAGCAAAGTCTGTCAATCTGGCATATGATCACGCAGGCCACACTGGTTGTGCAAATGGTCATGGGAATGCTGATGCTGGCGTCAGTTGTATCGTGGGCACTGATATTCCAGAAGTGGAAAATGATTCGCAAGGCACGCAGGTCTGCCGATGTCTTCGAAGACTCCTTCTGGTCTGGCGGTGATCTCAGCAAGTTGTATTCCGAGTGGGGAGGAAAGGAGGCAGATGGCGAAGGTGGCATGGCCAGTATTTTTATTGCCGGTTACCGTGAATATTCTCGCCTCTACAACAAGTCTGGTATGAAAAGAACTGAAGTCACTGACGGTGTGCAGCGCGCCATGCGTGTCGCATTGGCACAGGAAATTGAGGATCTTGAAGGGGGATTATCATTTCTTGCAACCGTCGGTTCAACCTCTCCCTATGTCGGTTTGTTTGGCACAGTGTGGGGTATTATGAATTCATTTCGCACATTAGGTGTAATGAAACAGGCAACCATTGCATCTGTTGCACCTGGAATATCAGAGGCGCTAGTGGCGACGGCCATGGGCCTGTTTGCAGCAATTCCTGCAGTCATTGCTTATAACCGCTTTTCCAATCATGTAGAACGGCTGGTGATGCGCTACGAGATGTTCATGGAAGAGTTTACCAGTATCGTATCGCGTCAGAGCTACCACCAGAATTCAGAAGATGTTTGAACATTCACGGCGTAGCCGCAAGAGCCAGATGAGTGAGATCAATGTTGTGCCATACATTGATGTCATGCTGGTGCTGCTGGTTATCTTCATGGTGACGACACCGCTACTCACCCAGGGTGTCGAAGTCGATTTACCCGAAGCGGTTTCGAATGAAGTAGATAATGATATTGAGCCATTTCTGCTGGTCGTTGACAGAAATGGACAACTCAGTCTCAATGAAGAGAAGCAGATAACTGCCGGGGAAGAAGTCGTCAGGCAGGCAAGAATAGTATTTAAGCGCAGCCCGAAAACACCGTTTCTGGTAAAAGGAGACCGACACGTAGAATACCAGGCAGTGATGAATGCCATGGTGTTGCTGCAACAGGCGGGTGTACCAAAAGTTGGCCTGGTGACAGAACCGCCGGAAAGATAATTGTGACAAGAGGCAGCACCAGGCCACGTAATCGCCGATACCCATTGAGTCCAGTTGCCGTAGGCCTGGCGGTACTCATGCATGCATTTTTGTTTGGCATCATGTTTATCAAGGTCGATAGTCATGTAAAACCGGTAGCGGCAGTAAAATCACTGGAAATAAGGCCGGAGAAACCGGTTGATATTATTGAGGCCACGGCTGTTGATAATCAGTTTCTGGAACAGAAAAAAGAAGAAAAAATGGCTGTAGAACGCGAAAAGCAGCGCAAAATCGAAGCTGAAAAACAACGCATCGCTAAACAGGAGCAAAAAAAGAAAGAAGAAGCGAAACGCAAGAAGGAACAAGAGATCAAGAAGGCGAAGGCTGAGGAACAGCGCAAGAAGGCGGCAGCAAAGAAGAAAGCCGATGCGAAGAAAAAAGCAGACGCAGAGAAAAAGAAAGCTGAGGAAAAGAAAAAGGCAGATGCAGAGAAAAAGAAGGCTGAGGCCAAGAAAAAAGCTGCAGCTGAAAAAAAGAGAAAGGAAGCAGAGCGTAAGCAGAAGCTGGCCGAAGAGAAAAAACGTAAGGCTGAAGCTGAGCGTAAGCGCAAAGAAGGTGAAATGAGGAAGCAGATGGAAGCTAAGGCACGTGCTGCCCGGGCTAGTCAGGCTATGAGTAAATACGTGCCACGCATACAGCAAAAAGTTGAATCTAACTGGGCATACCCGCCGCGTGGCCCAGAGGGATGCAATCCGACCGTCAGGGTCAATCTTGCCCCGGATGGAAAAGTAATTAGTGCAAAAATAGTGAAAAGCAGTGGTGATCCCTATTGTGACAACTCTGTAGAGAAAGCATTTCTGAAAGCATCTCCTATACCGATTCCGCTTGATCCGGATTTATATTCCGAATTCAAGACGATTGATTTTCCATTCAGACCATAAACGAATTGACTGGAGCGAAGTTATTATTCGGAGAACTGTACTGAAGAAATAAATCAGAATGATTTATACATAAGGTTATCTTCAGTTTTTAATAATAGAATATTGCTAGAATAGAAAGTTATGAACATGAAATTAATGAGTATGAAAAAAATTACAGCACTGGTGCTGATACTATCTGCACTGATGACCGCCCCCGCCCAGGCGGTGCTGACCATCGAAATCACCAAAGGTGTCGATGCGGGTATACCGATTGCCATTGTGCCTTTTAGCTGGAGTGGTGCAGCGGTAGCGGGAGACAGTATGTCGAATATCATTGAAGCTGACCTGACCCGATCAGGACGATTCGAAAGTATTCCAAGCACAGACTTTTTACAGCAGCCGCATACGGCTAAACAGGTACGCTTCAAGGACTGGCGCCTGATTAAGGCTGATAACCTGGTGGTTGGCAGTATCGAGCAGTCCGGGGCCGACACCTACCAGGTGAAATTCCAGCTGCTTGATGTTTTTACGGGCAGAACACTGACAGGCTATCAATATAATGTGCAAAGCAATAAGCTGAGAACTGTTGCTCATCAGATCAGTGATATTATTTACGAAAAGCTGACAGGTGAAAAAGGTGCTTTCAATACCAAGGTTGCCTACGTTACTGTTGAGAGAACAAATAAAGGCAAACGCTACCTGTTGCAGGTGGCCGATTCAGACGGTTTTGCTCCACAAACCATCCTTGATTCTCATCAGCCATTAATGTCACCGGCGTGGTCACCTGATGCAAAAAAGCTGGCTTATGTCTCTTTCGAAAAAAAGCGCTCTATGATCTATCTGCAGCGATTATCTGACGGCAAGCGGGAGAACATTGCCAGCTTTAAAGGCATTAACAGTGCACCGGCATTCTCCCCTGATGGTACGAAACTGGCTTTCGTCTCATCAAAAGAGGGAAACACTGAAATATATGTGATTGATCTGCGCACCCGGGCAATTAAACGATTAACCAACCACCATGGAATTGATACGGAACCATCCTGGTTACCTGACGGGCGGGGCCTTGTCTTTACCTCCAGTCGCAGCGGGCAACCACAGGTGTATCAAATGAATGTCGACGGTACTGGTGTGAAGCGCCTGACCTACACAGGGAACTATAATGCAAGGCCATCAATTTCCCCGAATGGTAAGCTGATGGTGATGATCAGCCGTGGCAATGGAAGGTTTCATGTCGCCGTACTGAACCTGCGGAATAAAGAATTCACCAAGTTGACAGATACCAGGCTTGATGAATCTCCTAGTTTCGCCCCGAATGGAAGAATGGTACTTTACGCTACAGAGCAGAACAACAAAGGTGTTCTTGCGGCAGTTTCGGCCGATGGGCGTGTGCGGCAATCACTAAAGTTTTTACAAGGTGACGTGCGAGAACCCGCATGGTCTCCATATTTAAGACGACAATAGACAGAGGAAAACATGAAGAAAACAAGTCAGTTAGTTCTAATTATACTGCTAGCCGGTATGGTCGCAGTCAGTGGCTGTAACAAGAAAAATCGTAAGGCAGAAGGAGCAGATATGGGCGATGGTGTATCTGCATCTGGTACCGGTACTGAATTTGGCCCTGATGGCAAGCCATTGGGTGACTGGCAGGATGGCAGTAGCGGAGACATGTTGTCTCAGACAACAATTCT
>Ga0316190_10002413_pt1 | contig 13546 bp, 10 predicted proteins | sample Eddworburrow2_MG_FD_204929 | JGI IMG/M metagenome (GOLD analysis project Ga0316190, IMG submission 204929) | Coastal sediment microbial communities from Maine, United States - Eddy worm burrow 2 | ecosystem: Environmental > Aquatic > Marine > Coastal > Sediment | place: USA: Maine | collected... | reverse complement strand
TTCAATACTTTAACTACGGCCAGAGCTCTATTATAGGATAATTGTTGATTATATTCTTTAATTCCGATTTTATCAGTATGCCCAGCTATTTCAACAGAAAGCCTTGAATTCTCTGCCAGCATGTTATATAATTTATTGATTTCCAAAAAGGACTCCTTTTTTAAAGTCGCTTTATCAAAATTAAAATATACATTCCGCAAAATAGAGGTAGATCCAGTTTGTAATCTTTTCATTACAAGTTCATATTTGAAACTTGGTGCAGGTCCCTCACCCACAGGAACAGTGAAGTTCCTGTTAACGAATATATAACCATCCCTTTCTGCCGAAATCAATATATCAGTAGGTGCACCCATAGTTAAAACTGCCTGATATTGGCCTGTTTTTATTTGTCTAAGGCCTAATAAATAATTCTGCTTTTTTTGTCTTACCTGAACATTTGCATCAATAGAACTTCCATCTTCATCAATTAAATGAACAACTATGGTAGTAGGCTTCCCTGTAGGAACATCAAGAATAAACTCAGGCTCTTCTTCAGTAATATTCTGAATTTCTTCAGGAATGGAAAACATATATATATCCTGATAGCCAAAACCATCTTCTCGAACAGATGAAAAATACCCTTTCTCTCCTTGTTTGATTGTTATAAAGGAAATGTCGTCATCAGGTGTATTTATTGGATATCCAATATTTACCGGCTTAATCCAATTACCACTAGAAGAATCATATACTGTTTTGTATATATCATATCCTCCCATACCGTCTTGACCTCTACTACTGAAATAAAGTGTTTTACCATCGTAATCCAAAAAAGGGAAATCATCATTATCTGTAGTATTAATAACCGAGCCAACATTAGTAACTCCGGTCCAAAAACCTTTCTTGTCCTTCTTAGCATAAAAAATGTCAAGTCCACCTACAGTTTCAGGTCGGTTACTGGCAAAGAACATGGTATTACCATCCGGAGATAAGGATACAGAAGTTTCTTTAGCATCCGTATTAATTTCTCCCAATATTGGAGCAGGTTGGGTCCAATTTGAGTCGTCGCCCTTAGTGGAATATAAGATATCACCATGGTTAATATCCAGGTAAACATAAAGTTCTTTCCCGTCATTAGACATTGTTAAGCTGGATTCGAAGAATGGTGTATTAATATTTTCTGAAATATTTCCCGCTATCTCCCAATCATCATCTGATTTATATGAGATGAGGATGTCTTCATATGGAAAGTTATCCTCAAAAACATCTACATTCATATTCCCTACCTGCCTGCGGGAGGTAAAAACCATTATGGTTTCATCCCGGTTTACAGATGGCCCATAATCAGGCCATTCAGAATTAATATTTTCTCCTGCATTTGTAATATTGTAATTCAAAGGTGTTGCTACAAGTTTCTCTCCAATTTCACATTCTCTAAGTCTCTTCTGAACCATCTCTAAAGGAATTCTATCTTCTCCCTCATAATCTGCCTCAATACTTAAAAGATCGATATACTTGCGATAAAATATTTTGGCATTTTCAAAATCAAGTCCAAAATGATAGGCTCTGCCTATCTGATAGAAGAGATCAAATGTAAAATCCCGATCGATTTCATAAACTTTCAATAAATAGGTAGCTGCCCGCTCCTTGTTTATGGTCTGGAGGTACAGATATCCCGCCATATAATTGGCTTTTAAGTTGTCAGGATCAAAATCCAGCACTTGCAAATAGGCATCTCTTGCCTGTATCTGCGCATTTGTATTGGTATAAATCTCATCAGCAATTTGAATTAGCTGATTCGCCATATCCTGGTTATCCTGAGCCTTGCCAATCAGGCTAAGCGAAAGTGTCAAGGCAATTAAAGCTATATACCTTTTAACCAAAAATCGTTTAGTTCTATAGTTTTGCAATTTTCCTATGTCGTTATTTTACTCTAATATAGATATCATAAATTATAAATCAAAAGTCATTTCCCGGTAAATAAGAAATCATTTCGAACATAGTACCTCAGTATGGTTAATTGCGGCCCTGCCTTAAAGTGAAATTATAAATGATCTTTTTTTCACCATCGGTTTTATCAAGTTCTATTTCGGAATTGAGATCCTGATATCCATCTGATTTAATGGTTATAGAGTATTTTCTACCCGAAATTAACTCCAATGAATAATTGCCAGAATTTTTATTTGTACCAAAAATTCCGATTAAATTATTACTATATAAATCACGTACCATCAATTCTGCTGGAATAGGTATCTTATTGACCCCGTCAATTATTTCCCCTGTCACACCAACGATCTCTTTGGTATCGTCATTTCGGTGAAGCATGTATATATCAGTGTCTCCAAAAGTATCTTCTCTTTCAGATGAAAAATAAGCTCTTTCACCATCAGGACTCCAAACGAAAAAAATGTCATCATCTGGTGAATTGATAGGATATCCTATGTTAACGGGCCTGGTCCATCTATGTCTGCTGTCAAGGTACTGGGTATAAAAGATATCATATCCCCCCATCGAATTATGTCCCTTTGAACTGAAATATAGCTTATTCCCACTCGGGTGAATAAAAGGGCCATCATCGTCATATCTGGTATTTATATATCCTCCCATATTTTGTGGCTCAGACCAGGAACCTGTTTCTGTTTTTCTACATTGATACAAATCAGTTCCACCAAATCCACCCGGACGGTCACTGGAAAAAATCAACATAGTACCGTCTCCTGAAATAGTTGCCGAGGATTCCCATTCTTTTGTATTGATTTCTTCAATCAGAACAGGCTCAGTCCATTTATCAGCCTTATAAGAACTGACATATATATTACCAGATACCCGTGCGGAGAAAGCATTGTCATCACCAGTATAAATATATAATTCGTTTCCATTGGGGCTTAATCCCAAGGCTGCGTCATGTAATTTGTTGTGATGTAAAGGTGGCCCAATACTAGAAGCAGATGCCCAAAAGCCTTCACTTTTCCTGGAAAACAAAATGTTTTCGTAATATTGGTCTGTTAGAGGATCGGATTTTGTTCCTGTGGTTGCTTTTCTTTTGGAAGAAAAAATAATAAGGTCTTCGTCTTGATTCACGAGCGGTCCAAAATCAGCATATTCACTGTTTATTTCGGGGCCTAAATTCATTACATCGCAATTGATCAAAGGAACCCTTATTAATCTTTCTCCATTTCGGCACATTTGTATAAACCTGCCAATATCTTTTATCTGCTCAACATCTGTATTCTTTTTTTCAGGATTAAATTCTATCTGTTTTTTATAACTTTCGTAAAAAATCAATGCTTTGTCAAACTTCAACCCATGGTGATAAGCTCTTCCTAATTCAATAAAAATATTTTCAGGTGCATCAGGTTGAAAGTATGCGAATTCAAGATACGGATAAGCCTTGGATTTCATGCTTGAATTTAAATAACAAATACCAATCCGATAATTATATTCAGTATTACCTGGTTTTATAGAATCCAATATTAAATATCCTTCCAGGGCCTTCGAAAAATCTGAAATACGATAATATTCTTTGGCTATAGGCTCAATTTTGTTGGCCAACTGAATTCCGGCTTTATCTTGTCCATAAATGAAATATGATAAAGTACAGAAGAGAACAAATAGAAGAAAATTCTTTGCTCGAAAATAATTACACATTATAAATCGCTTAATAACAGGGTAGTATTCTTGTTTTGAAAATAAATATTTATTCATTACTTAACTAATCCTTTATATTATTTTTACAAAATATTGTTTTTGGCCTATGTTAGTTTTACTTAAAGCAATAATTTAAATTCTTTTCATATATCAATTCACCTATTAAGATGCAAATAAAAAAAGCTGAATTCATAAAGAGTATTACCCAATTAAAAGATTCTCCTAAAAATCCTATCCCTGAATTTGCATTCATCGGAAGATCCAACGTGGGCAAATCCTCACTTATAAATATGTTAGTGAAAAGGAAACAACTAGCGAAAACATCTGGAAAACCAGGCAAAACTCAGACTATTAATTTCTTCCTTATAAATGAGGCCTGGCACCTTGTAGATCTTCCCGGATACGGATGGGCTAAAGTCAGCAAGGAAAAGAAGCTGGAATGGATAGGATTTGTAAATAACTATTTAATGAAAAGAGAAAATCTTTATTGTCTATTTATTTTAATTGACATAAGGCTTGATCCACAAGCAATTGATCTTGAATTTATAAATTGGGCCGGTGAACGTAAAATACCCTTTGCATTGGTATTCACCAAGATGGATAAAATTTCTTTAAATAAAGCACGAATAGCAGTAGATACATATAAAAATGTTCTGTCAAAAGATTGGGATCAACTGCCTGAAATGTTCCTTTCTTCTGCAGTAAATCAAACAGGTAGAGAAGACATTATGGATTTCATTGATTCAATCAATCAGAGTTAAATTTTGTCCTTTAACAACATTTACCCAAATTTGCGAAATCAATTAATAGTTAATAATGAAAGACTTAACAGAAATTGCGTCCATATCGGGGAAGGGTGGCTTGTATAAAGTTATTAAACCTGGTCGATCAGGAGTTATTCTTGAAAGTATGGACGACAAGAAAATCAAACTGGCTACTAATCCCACCCACAAGGTTTCGATACTGGCTGAAATATCAATATATACCAATTCAGAAGAAGGATCGATACCACTCGAGGATATTCTTAAAAAGATTCACAAGGAATTCAATGATGATCCGGGTGTTGATAGTAAATCATCTCCATCTGAGTTGATGAGTTTTCTTGAATACATCATCCCTGAATATGACAAAAACCGGGTGTATCCATCGGATGTTAAAAAACTGGTGAGCTGGTATGGAATTTTGCTGAAGGAAGAACCTGAGTTTTTTATAGAGGAAAAGGAGAAGGTTGCGAAAGGAAAAAAAGAAGAAAAGGAAAAAAAAGTTACTAACCAGGCAAAAGACTCCCCAGAAAAGCAAGACAAGACCACCAATGAAAAAGATATAGCAAAAAATAAGAAATAAACACTTTGTTAAACATTGTAAGAGTACGTTGAATATTTTACCACTATCAATTTTTGAAAACCATATCCAAACTCAAAGAGATTTTCATTTCTAGAGGTGATTTTAGGCGCAATTTTAGCATCACCGTATTAGGAAATAGCTTTGGATATTTAATTGGTTTTTTATTTACTCCATTTATCGCAAGAATTTATTTGCCCGAGGCATATGGCGCTTTCGCAATATTTAATTCGTTAGTAATAAATCTGGCCTTATTTTCAACATTAAATTACACGAATGCGATAATATTGCCAAAAACTGAAAATGAATTAATACGACTACTTCAACTTATTTTTCTTTTACTTTTTATAAACTTATCCATAAATTATTTAATAGTTTTTTTAGGTGGACAAGCATTTATAGAATATTTTGAATTGGATCAAATTGGTGGCTGGATATACTTTATCCCTATAGTAGTATTTTTCACAGGGTTTAATCAATCATTTATCTCTTTGGCTAATAGATTGGCTGATTTTAAAAACTTTTCAAAGGCCAAAATAATCTCAATTTCTCTCTCCAAAAGTATAACACTTGGATATGGACATCTTTTTTCAGGGAATCTATCCGGGTTAATAATTGGAGAGATCTTAATGATTCCAATAAATGCTATAATTATTATTAGTAATAAAGCCAGAATCATTATTATTAAATGTAAGAAAATTGATTTCTCTGAAATAATTAAAGTAGGGAAAATCTATAAAAACTACCCCATATATTATCTGCCTGCCTCCTGGTTCTTGATTTTAATTACACAATTACCTTTATATTTCATTATAAAATTTCATGGCTCTACAAATGCAGGATATTATGCTCTTGCTACCAGCATGCTTAACATTCCTATAATTTTTTTTTCCAACTCAGCATCAGCAGTTTTTATTCAAAAAGCAAGTATTTATTATCCTTCTGATATCGAGAAAATCAAATCCATTACAATAGAATTAGCCTATCTTTTAATTATTATTTCATCCCTTGGATTTGGATTATTGTTTGGTTTTGGAGATTTAATTTTTTGGGTAATATTGGGAGAGAACTGGATAGAGGCTGGAAATTTTGCAAAAATATTAAGTATTGGATCAGTATTCTATTTTGTAGCTCTTCCGATTAGTACTTTGTTCAGGATTCTAAAGAAAGAAAGACAATACTTATTTATAAATATGGCATTTGTTGTAGCCATTGTTATTTCTTTCATTATATTTTATAAATTATCAATTGAAAAGATATTATTACTGTACTCTATTGAATTTGCCTTATATTCCATGATAATATTGGTCTATTTCAATATAAATTTGTCATTAAGAAATCCGATTAAAAAAAGTATTTTTTTGGCAGCAATGGTCACAATAGCATTTTCATTATCATATTTGCTTCGGATTATATTTGATTTTTTTATTTCAAAATGAATAATATACTGTTAATAAGTATTTCAGAACCTTCTAAAGGAGGAGCAGAAAGTATTCAAACTGCTAGATATTTAAAATACTTAAGCAACTATTTTGAGATTACCTTATTGTCATCGAAACCTGAGAAAAAAGGATGGGATAAAACCGATCCTTCAATATTACATTATGGTGAAGGAATTTATAAAAAAATAGAATTTCCAATATATGCTAACGTAATATCCAGGATTGCAAGATATAAATTACTTCCTTCTAAAATAATGTTTCCGGATTCGAGTTTTTTATTCCACTTTTTAGGAATAAAAAAATTAAAGGAAATTAGAAAAAATAATCCAGACATTATTTATTCCAGGTCCACACCCTTTAGTTCAACTATTTTAGCCTATAAAATAAAAAAAAAGCTAAAGATCCCCTGGGTCATGCATCTGAGTGATCCCTGGGCCGGTAATCCTTATAGGGATAACCAGTTAATTAATAAAGATCGGATTTGGGAAAAGAAAGCTTTTAATATGGCCGATCTTATTACTTTAACCTCCGAGAATGCTGTCGCTTATTATCATCTCAGATACCCGGAATTATCTTCGAAAATTCTTTATTTCCCAAATGTTTTTGATCCACAAAATAATTATGAAAATGATCTTCAAAATTTGGATAAACTAAAAATAATCTACTCTGGAAATTTATATGGTGAAAGAAACTTGGAGCCATTTCTATTAGCATTAGATTTTATTGAAAGAAATAATCCGGAACTATTAAATTCAATTAAATTTATTATTGCAGGTAACATAGATGAATTCAATTTATCCCTTATCAACAAAAATAATAGAAGCAACTGGCCAGTAACAATTTTAGGTCCATTATCAAATGATGAGGCATTAAAACTAATTCGAAAGGGGCATCTATTACTCACAATTGACAAACCATTTAATACCAAAATTGATAATTTATTTTTCCCTTCCAAAATCATGGATTATATAGCAGCCAATAGATTTATATTAGGGATTTCAAATTCTGGATCACCCACTTTTCAAGCAGTACATAAAAAATATGGAATATGCTTTCAGCATGATCAAATCAAGGAGATAGGAGAATTCCTGATAAGTATGATTATGGAATTTAAGAATGAAAATTTTAGTATTTTTAGAAATGAAAATGAAGATCATTTTTTTTCTGCAAAATACCAGGCCAATAAATTAAAATCCGTCTTTGAGCAATTATAAAATAAAAATTGGAATAATTTTCGGGACGAGACCAGAAGCGATTAAGCTGATTCCCGTATATAAAATGTTAAAAAAAAACAACTTCTTTAATGTGGCTTTGATATGTACAGGTCAACATGATGAATTAGTAAATCAGGTATTAGAATTCTTTAATGTTAATCCAGATGTTAATCTCAAGGTGATGAATCCTGGCCAAACATTGGCAAAACTCTCTGCTAAACTTATGCTATCGCTGGAAGAGATAATAATTTCACAAAAAATAGAAGGCATTATAGTTCAAGGAGATACAACATCAGCTATGATCGGCGGTTTAGTTGGATTTTATCATAAATTAAATGTATTTCATATAGAAGCTGGATTAAGGTCTAATAATAAATATAGCCCTTTCCCTGAAGAAATTAATAGAAAAATCATCTCAGAAATTAGTGATATAAACTTTACTCCAACTCCTATTGCCACCAGAAATCTTAAAGAGGAAGGTATATCTGGGGACATAATTGAAGTAGGGAATACTGTTGTTGACGCTCTCCTTTTTGCCAGGAAAATTATTAACAAAAAACTTGAAGACTATAAATCAATTTTCAGCCATTTATTGAATCAAAAGAAAAAAATCATATTGATAACAATCCACAGAAGGGAAAATTATGAAGATCACTTACATAATATTTTTGGTTCGATTAAAATTCTGGCAAAAAAACATAGTGACTGTTTATTCGTATTTCCCAGACATTTAAATCCCATAATTAGAAAAGCCTGTGATCAATACTTCAAAAATGAAGAAAATATTGCCTTATTGGGAGCTCTTAAATATGATCACTTCCTGTTTTTGATGATGAATTCTTATTTCATAATGTCAGACTCTGGCGGAGTACAGGAAGAAGCTCCTTCATTTAATAAGCCAGTACTAATAATTAGAAATAATACAGAGCGTCCTGAATTACTAATGGCAGGTGGTGGCCTATTATGTGGCACTCAAGAAGAAACGATTATTGAAAACTTTGAAAAAATAGTAACGACAGAGAGCGTGTATAAAAAAATGAGTAGTATTAAAAATCCTTTTGGAGATGGTAACAGTTCATTAAAAATCGAAAAATGTATCGAAAATTATTTTAGAAAAAAATAAAATCAGATTGAAAATACTTTTGCATGGATATTATGGTTTTGGCAATTTAGGAGATGACTTGTTACTAGTAATAAGCTACAATTTACTTAAAAATAAATATTCCAAGAGTGATATTCATGTTTTATCAAATGCTAATCCAAATAATTATATATATGAATTAACTGATTCAAAAATATCTATTAGAAATTATAAGACAACAGATTTATTTTATGATTTAGTAGTACATGGAGGGGGCGGAATTCATTTTGGTTATAAAAATGGGGGGATATATTATTTAGTCCTTAATTCACTAATGAAACTTTTTGGATTAAATCTTTCAGTTCGAATTATTAAGATGATAAAAAGTATTTTCATTAGAAAAAGAACCTGGACTTCACTAAGAGTAGGTATTGGTTTAGGTATTGGGACTTTCATAAATTCATCAAATAGGTTTCCATATGAAATGGAAATCATACATGATTACAAATATCTATTTGTAAGAGATAAAATTAGTATTTCAAATTTAAAGAGATACCCTTTTCAAGGTGTATTAGTTGAAAGTAGTGATCTTGTATTCACAAGAAAATTTTTCAGCATACCTTCTCGTCTTTTTAATCCAAAAAAAAGAAATATTGGGATTATATTAAGAGATTGGCCAGAGGATAATCATTATCATATTAAAACAATAATTAAATTGACTAAAGAAATCAAAAATAAATATTTGATTAATTTTATATCATTTGATCCCAATGATACCTATTTCGCTAGCCAAGCATCAAATATTGATATATATAATCCATCAAAAAAAGGCATAGATAATATATTGAGTATTCTTGGAAATCAAGAATTAATAATTACCTCAAGAGCCCATGGAGCTTATTTAGCTTGTTGCTTTGGAATACCTTCAATATGCCTGAATATTGAGCAAAAAATGCAACAAGTTCACAGTTCGCTTCCAAACTCCTCAAAACTTATTGAGATTGACAGATTACAAAATAATCTTGAACAATATATTTCAGATATTTTTTATGAATATGAGATCTACAATGAAAAAGCTAAAATAGACTATAATAATAACTGCCTGAAAACGGAAAAAATATTAAATTTTATAGATACAATTTCAGATGGATTCTATAATTACTAAAAAAAATATTTTATTGTTGACCACAGATGTTGGATTTGGGGGAGCGGAGAAAACATTTTCCATGTTATCTGTAGATTTAAATAAATATCATAATGTCCATGTAGTATTTTTTAATTTATCTAAGGAACCAGTTTATCCGATCGGTGGGGAAATTATTAATCTCGAAACGCCCCCATCATTAAATTTCATTCAGTACATATTCAATACATTGAATAGGATAAAAAAAATCAAAAAAATCAAAAAAGAACTAAGGATAACAGAATCGATTAGCTTCCTGGAAGGAGCTGATTATTTAAATATACTTTCTAAATATCAGGAGAGGATAATTCTCTGTATTGTTGGATCAAAAATTTTTGATAAAAACATTAAAGGATTTATGAGGTTAATCCGACTTAAAATATTAATCCCTTTGCTTTACAAAAGAGCAGATTTTTTAGTATCAAATTGTCTTGGATTAAAAAATGAGCTTATAACTGAATTTGGAATTAATAATAAAAAGATTCAGGTAATATTCAATTATTTAGAGTTAAACAAAATAAATAAGTATTCAAAATGCCCTGTAGCGGAGAATCTCAAGTCTATTTTTAATTATACTACCCTGGTTACTCACAGTCGATTATCCATAGAAAAGGGTATCAAATTCCAAATTTTGTTACTAAAAAATCTTATTGAAGAGGGAATTATAATTAAACTTTTAATAGTAGGTGATGGACCGCATAAAGAAGAATTGAAAACGTATTGTAATAAATTAGATCTTAATTACACAGATGTTAACGATATTGGTTATAATTTCGAAAATATACATGTTGTATTTTGGGGATACAATAGCAATCCGTTCAATATAATTAAAAATTCAAAAATTTATATATGCACATCTTTTTCAGAAGGTATGAGTAATTCAATTGTTGAGGCGATGGCTTGCCAAATTCCAGTACTTACAACTGATTGTCCATATGGACCTAGAGAAATAATAATTCCTGAAGACTATTATTCAAATAATGATCTAAATGAATATCCAATATACAGTGATAGTGGGATTTTATTGCCTGTGATCAAGAATCTTAATGACCTTGCAGCGATAAAGTTGTGGGTAGACACAATAAAAAATGTTTTGGATAATCCTAAATTACAAAGTGATCTTGCAAACAATGCTTTAAAAAGGATTGAGCATTTCAGTTATAAGAATAATATCAATGCATGGTTAAATGTTATTAACTAAATGATCTTAAAAAGAATTCTTTCATATCTGCGTCCTGTAGCTCCTGTCCTTGATGTTTTGTTTTTTGGAATTACGTTTATAGGTATTTTATGGTTCAGGATAATAAAATTTTGGGGACCAAAAAACACACCGTTATCTAAGTGGTTATTTTTTAAATTAGGAATGATTCCAGTCGTTAATCACTATTATGAGCCCTTCCCAAATTTAAAGGATATTAAAGACAATAATCATCCTAGAGTACTCCCCGGACTTAAGTTTAACATTCACTCACAACTTGATTTACTAAAGAAATTCAATTTCAGAGATGAACTATCTTTAATACCCTTTGACAAAAGGGAAGGATATTATTATGATAATCAATCATTTGGAATAGGTGATGGTGAAGCATATTATTCATTAATAAGATATTTGAAACCAAAAAAAATTATTGAAATTGGAGGTGGATTCTCGACTATGTTAGCTGAATTGGCACTTAAAAAGAATTTAGTTGAGAATCCTGATCATGATTGTGTTCAATATTGTATTGAGCCTTTTGAATTCGATAACCTTGAGCAACTAAATATTAAATTGATAAAATCAAAAGCAGAAAGCATATCCAAAGATTTTTATTTAGGATTAGAAAGAAATGATATTTTATTTATTGATTCATCTCATATAATAAAACCTGATGAAGATGTTCTTTTTGAAATATTGGAAATTTTACCAATATTAAATTTGGGAGTTTTCGTCCATTTCCATGATATTTTCACGCCATATAATTATCCGAAAAAATGGGTGACTGAAGAATTGCGACTTTGGAATGAACAATTTATGCTTGAAGGATTCCTTTCCCATAATGACCATTTTGATATCAAATTATCCATGGCGTATCTTAATAGTATACATCCTGAGAAACTGATCACATGTTTCCCAAATTTAGATTATTCCTCAAAATCTATACCTTCTTCATTTTGGATTCAGAAACGATAACATGAAAAATAAGGTTATCATAGTTGACAATTCAATGCAAAATACTGGAGCTTTTAAATCTATTTTAGGATATGCTAGCGTCCTCTCCCCAAAAATTAAATTTTACTTTGCATTAAATAAAAAATCAACAATAAAAGGAAACTTTTATAAAAGTGATATTAAGGTTATCCCCTGTTCATTTGTGGAAATCCAAAAGAATATTAATTTGATATTTTACCTGCCCTACCTGCTATATAATACTGCAAAACTAATTCGGTATATTAAAAAAAACGAAATCCAAATAATCCATGTTAATGATATTTACAATATGGTTGGTGTATTGGTAAAGATCTTCCGGCCTAAGACCTATCTAATATATCATGTGAGACTTCTGAATAACTCATATGTTTCGCCTCTTTATAATATCTGGTCTTTTCTTATTCATAAATACTCGGATAAAATAATCTGCGTATCAAATATCGTCGCAAAATCCTTCCCGTATGAATCTTCAAAAATTATTGTACTATACGACTCAATTGCGCCACCGAAACTGAATTCAGATCAAAACCAGAGGTACGAAGAAAACGATATAAAACTATACTACATTGGGAATTTTATAAAAGGTAAAGGGCAGGATCTGGCAATAATGGCATATATTGAAGCCCGGAAGATTAATTCTAAGCTTAGTCTGTATTTTGTAGGAGGTACTTTAGGAAAGAAAAAAAACCTTGCTTTTAAAAATGCATTAATTAAAAAAGTTAACGAGGCCAACTTGGGCAATTCTGTTACGTTTTTAGATCAAAGTAATAACATAGAAGAATATTATAAGAAAGCGGATATTGTTCTTAATTTTTCCGAAAACGAATCGTTTTCTATGGTTTGCCTGGAAGCATTAGCTTATGGCAAACCGCTTATTGCAACCAATTCCGGGGGGCCTGCCGAAATTATTGACAATGAGTTGGATGGACTGCTTATTCCAAATAAAGATATCAACCAAATGAAAGAAGCAATACTAAAGCTATCTTCTAATCAAGCTCTAAGAAATAAATTCATTAAAAATGGCCCTATAAAAGTCAAAGAAAGATTCAATATTGAGGAATCAGCAAAAAGACTCGAAGACCTATATCTTATTGCAATTTTATCCTTCAGAAGAAAACAATAACGAAAGGTTACCATTACATTTGCAGACATATTTAACTATAAACCATGTAGTTGTTGAGGAGGATTTTTACATACTTATTTTTTATACTTTCTATAATAGTAGCAGACAGGTCGTATTCCTTTTGCCCTACTCCTGATTTCTTATCTCCTGATACCTCTTGTATCAATCAAAATATATATTTTGAGAACAATGCTATAAATGAAAATACAATCTATTCATGGGATTTTTGTACTGGAGATCTGGAATCAATTGACACCTCACGCTTTGTATTAAACAATTCACTTCTTTATCGTGCAAGATCCCTGAAGATAATTCAAGATCAAAAATTATGGTATGGTTTCGGCATCAGT
>Ga0316190_10002412_pt1 | contig 13547 bp, 11 predicted proteins | sample Eddworburrow2_MG_FD_204929 | JGI IMG/M metagenome (GOLD analysis project Ga0316190, IMG submission 204929) | Coastal sediment microbial communities from Maine, United States - Eddy worm burrow 2 | ecosystem: Environmental > Aquatic > Marine > Coastal > Sediment | place: USA: Maine | collected... | reverse complement strand
ATAATACCAACGATGCTTGAACCGGGGTGATGTCGCCGCGGAGCCCGACCAACTGTATCTCTCCACCCAAACATTTTTGAAGGTAATTGAATCGCGACCGCATGCAATTTTGAATACCTTGAACCTTTCGGATAACGAGGGAACGCGGTTTCAAGTCAAGCCGACCCCATCATTTCAGGGGAAGTTCGATTTGTTTGCGCATCATGCCGGTAAATGGGTTGATGAGGGCTATCAGGTTTCAGTGGCTGCGCCTACCAAGGGACATGTTCATCGTATGAATGAATTGTTGGTGGATAAGGAATTGAACCTTCCGGTAGAGCTCGGTTTCATCAGTCAGGGGTTCCAGTTCCCTGGTATGAAAACTATATTTGTCGCTGAGCATGAGATTTTCGGTCGGACACACAAGCATCGCAATCGCCGCAAGTCACGCTCGACAGTTTTTCAACGTGGCTTCAAGGACCTGAAAGCGGGAGATTTGTTGGTGCATGTAGATTACGGCATCGGTCAATACACCCGGACCAAGGAGTTGACGACAGGTATCGGGGGAGGGGAGTTTATCGAAATTTTTTATGCCGACGACCAGAAACTTTATATTCCAATGGATGGTTTGGCGGCTATCCAGAAATATATGGGAAGCGGGGAAGACAACCCTCCTCTGAGTCAGCTGGGCGGCACCCAATGGAAGCGTCAGAAGAAAAAGATTAAGGACTCGCTGAAGGAGATGGCGGGTGAGCTTTTAAAGGTTTACGCATCCAGAGAAATAACACAGGGGCACGTTTATTCAAATAATTCTGTTCATATGCAGGATTTCGCGGACTCGTTTGAATATGTCGAGACCGAAGATCAGTTGAAAGCGATTGAAGACGTGATGGAAGATATGACGCGGGAGAAACCCATGGACCGCTTGATCTGCGGTGATGTGGGTTACGGTAAAACCGAAGTAGCCATGCGGGCGGCTTTCAGTGCTGTGTTGGATAAAAAGCAGGTCGCCGTGCTGGTGCCCACCACCATATTGGCTCAACAGCATTGGCTTACTTTTCAGGAACGATTTCATATGCATCCTGTGCAGATTGAAATGGTCAGCCGGTTCCGCACTCCCCGCGAGCAAAAAGAAACGATCAAAAGATTGAAGGAAGGCAAGGTTGATATTCTTGTCGGAACCCATCGTTTGCTGTCCAAGGATGTGCAGTTCGCTGACCTCGGCCTGGTGATCATTGATGAGGAACAGCGTTTTGGAGTTAAACATAAGGAACGGATGAAGGAGCTGAGGGCCATGGTGGACGTGCTCACCCTGAGCGCTACCCCGATTCCACGAACGCTTCATTTTTCATTGATGGGTGTGCGGGACTTGAGTGTTATCGAAACTCCGCCCAGCGACCGTTTGTCGATCAAAACGTATGTTCGTAAATTTGATGAAGAACTCATACGAGAAGCGATTCTCCGTGAAAAGGATCGCGGTGGGCAGGTGTACTTCGTACACAACAAAGTCCAAAGCATCCACTCGACCGCCGCAAAGATTAAAGAAATAGTTCCAGAGATCACGATAGGAATTGCTCACGGTCAGCTCCAGGAAAGAATGCTGGAAAAGGTGATGAAGCAGTTCATCGAAAAGGAAATCGATCTCTTGCTATGCACCTCCATCATTGAGTCGGGCCTGGATATTCCATCTGCCAACACCATCATCATCAACCGGGCCGACCAGTTCGGTCTGGCACAACTGTATCAGTTGAGGGGTAGGGTGGGGCGTTACAAGCATCAGGCGTACGCCTATCTTCTCATTCCGGGAGCGATGGCGATAAGCGATGATGCGCGCAAACGCTTGACCGCTATTGAGGAGATGAGCGATCTCGGTGCCGGCTTCGAATTGGCCGCGCGGGATATGGAAATCCGTGGTACGGGCAACATGCTGGGGCATAATCAATCGGGACATATTTCCGCCATCGGTTTCGATTTGTATTGTAAAATGATGGAGGAAACGATTCGGGAAATGAAGGGGCAGAAGATTGAGTCCAAAATTGAAACCGAAATCAACTTGGAAATAAAAGGTTACGTTCCCAAGGATTATGTTTCTGATTTGAATCAAAGGTTGGAAATCTACCGCCGCCTGCAACTTCTGGATGACTTTGAAGAGTTGAAGGCTCTCAAGATTGAGCTGGAAGACCGCTACGGTCAGTTCCCGGAAGAAGTTGAGAAGCTACTGATATTGCTGGAAATCAAATTGTACTGTCAAAGACTTGATATTTCTAAAGTTCAATTGAAACAAGATGAAGTTACTTTAACCATTGCTTCTTCCACCCGTCTCGTAACACACAAACTGATGGAGATTCTTGATCTAAGAATGCGGTTGATTTCTGAATATCACCTTGTCTTGAAATTGAAGAATAAGGGTTGGCGAGAAGGATCCGAATTGATTCGCTCTTATTTGATAAAACTAATGACTTGTATGGATGAAGATTAAACTTATGAAAAGAAAAAACGTTAAAACTTTTTTGAAATTTGGCCTGACTTTCTTTCTTTCCAGTTTTTTGATGGCATGCGATTCCAATGAAGTCCAGGAAGTTGAGAATGGCGCCGATGAGGTTGCTATTGTCAACAAAGAGGTCATTACGCGCGAAGATTTTCAAAATGAACTGAGGTGGTCGAAGAGAAAGTATCGGGTTGAAAAAAACGACACTCTCGAACCCAGTGAGAGTGTTTGGTTGAAGAGTAATATTCTCAATGAATTGATTCAAGAAAGTTTGTTGCGTCAGGAAGCGGTCAGGCAAGACATTAAAGTTTCTTCCGGAGAATTTGAGAAATATCTGGATCAAGCGAAAGAAGGCTATAAAGAAAATACTTTTCAACGAGCCTTGGACATAGAGGAAATATCCCGATCTCAATGGGAAAACAAGTTGAAGACCCACCTGCTCATTAAAAAATTAATTGAAGAAGTGATTAACCGCAAGATTGAAATTAAGGAAGAGCAGTTGTCGAGTTACTTCAAACAGCATATGGAAGAATTTCAAAAGGGTGAGCAGGTTCGTACTCTACATATCATGGTTGAAACAGAGGATGAAGCGAGAAGAATTTCAAAATTGATCCGCAAGGGGAAATCGTTTTCTGAGTTAGCGAAACAGCATTCAAGAAGCCCTGAGGGTAAAACAGGTGGAGATATGGGGTATTACGAGGCCGGACAAATGCCCAAGTGGTTCGATGATGTTTTTAAACTCAAGGTAAACAAAGTGAGCGATATCATTCGAACTCCCTTTGGCGTTCATATCTTTAAAGTTATAGATAAGAAGCCTGAGCGAAAGATGAGTTTTGAGGAGTCAAAAAAACAAATTCACACTCAGTTGTTGCGCGAAGCCCAAGAGCAGGCTTTTCACAAGTGGGTGGAGGAAATTAAAAACAAATCGGAAATCATCATAAAATATGAAGTGCTGGAAACGATTTAATCTTTATCTTTGTTGCGGGCTTATGATTTTAGGCGGGGCTGTTTTACCCGAGGTTCCGGGTTGGGCCAAACCGCTTGATCGTATCATCGCCAAAGTGAATGAAAATATCATCACTCAAAGTGAGCTGGAGGAAAGAGTCTTTGTGAAAATGATGGGTCTTCAAAAAGCAGGTATTCAGCCCGTGCCTTCAAAAGAAACAATAATGCGCGATGAATTGGAGCAGATGATTGAAGAAAGGCTTTTGATAGATTCAGGACGGAAACTCGGATTGAAAGTAGATGAAGAAAGCGTGACCAAAGCCATTGATGAAATCAAGCTTTCTAACGGCCTTAGTGACAGTGAACTGGAGCAGATGCTTCAGGCGGAATCCAAATCGGTAGAAGATTATAAAAATAAAATTCGCGATCAGATACTGATAAGTCGAGTCGTCGGCTACGAGGTTCGCAAACGAGCCACTGTAAGCGCTGAAGAGATTGAAGGGTATTACAGTCAGCATCTCAAAGATTATTGGATTCCAGAGAAACTTCAACTACGACACATCCTGTTCTTGATAGATGATACATTATCTGAAGAGGACATGCTTATTAAGAAGCAAAAAGCTAAATTGGCCTTGAAGAAAATACGTTCCGGTGAAGATTTTGTTGCAGTGGCGAAAGAATTCTCTGAGGATATTTCGGCCAGTACGGGTGGGGATCTGGGAGAAATAGAGCGTGGCAAAATGGTGCCTGAATTTGAAAAAGCGGCTTTCCAGTTAAAAGAGGGGGATGTTAGCGGTCTGGTTAAGACGCCCTATGGGTTGCATATCATTAAGGTCGATAAAAAAATTAGCGGCCAGACACTTCCCTTGGATAAAGTTCGAAATCAAATTGAAAATTACTTTAAGGATCAAAAGTTAAAATCTGAATATGAAAAGTATTTGATAGAGCTGAAACAAGCGGCTTTTATTGAAAATAAAATCTCCTCATCCCCCTTGGCCAATGCAGACAATAAAAAAAATACCGCGCCTGCGAAGGATTTGAAACCTTCTCTCACGCCGGAAGAAATGTTTGTCGATATTCCTCCTCCTCAGAAAAATATTATTTCCAACTCAAAAATGAATCATGAACAGAAATTCCCAAGGTTTCATAGATATGAGGAGAAATTGCGTTACTATAAACAACAGCGAAGTGATAACAAGATTTCAGAAGAGGAATATCAAAATAAGAAAAAAGATCTTTTAAGTCGACTTTGATTCAATTCTCCCTGCTAGTTCGACCTGCCTGACACTGGATCCCCTTCTTTTGTTTGCACGGTGCTTTCGGCGGACTCCAAAATGGACCCTCTAATCTTAAAAATTAAAAAAACTCTCGCCGATCATACAATGATCGAGCCGGGCGATTCTGTGTTATTGGGAGTTTCCGGAGGTTCGGACTCGGTTGCCTTGTTACGAGGATTACTCAAATTGAGAGAAGAATTAGGCATTGAGTTGGCGGTTGCTCACTTAAACCACAGTGCACGCGGGGATGAGTCTAATATGGATGCCCAGTTTGTAGAAAAATTGGGAGAAACGCTCGATGTTAAAACATTCATTGAAAAAGTGGATGTTGCGAAAGAGCAGGCGATATCTAAAAACTCCTTTCAAGAGACTGCGAGGAATATCCGTCTTGAGTTTCTCCAAAGAACTATGAGTCGGATCGGCGCCAACAAGATTGCTCTCGGTCACACCTTAGATGATCAGGTGGAAACCGTTTTGATGAATCTATTGCGTGGCAGTGGCCTCAAAGGAATGGGTGGGATGAGTCCTGTCCGATTTCCCTACATTCGCCCTCTCTTTAATTGTTCCCGGTCTGATGTTATTGAGTTTTTAAAGGATAAAAATGTTTCTTACCGCGAGGACTCTTCCAACAAAAAAATGGATTATTTGCGTAACCGTATTCGTCTGGAATTGATTCCTTTTTTACAGAAAAAATACAATCCCAGGATTACTGAAAACCTGTTTGAGGCGGCTGGTATTTTTAGAGCAGATAACGATTGGCTGGAAGCTTTGGAGCACCGCGAATTTGAACGCGTCGTTTCGAAATCTGATAATAACAGCGCCTTGACGATTGCCCTCGAATCTTTTGTCTCACTTCCCCTTGCCCTTAAACGCCGATTGATTAGGAAGGGAATACAGTGGCTCAAGGGTGATCTGAGGAGGATTTCTTTAGTGCATATTGAAGATACACTTCACTTGTTCAATATTTCACAGAAGGGGAAGAGGATTGACTTGCCCGATAATGTGGAAGTCTTATGCTTGGGAGATCGGGTTGAGTTTAAAAGAATCCCTGAAACAGACTCGCGCATCTTACCCTGTGATGAAAACATAGTGTCTGATTGGGTGAAGAGACTGAAGATCCCAGGGGATACCAAGATCGAAAAATCGGATTTAACATTAAAAGCTGAAATTATTAATCCGAGTGGGACAGGATTCGTCTCAGATCAGGACAATCAGGCTTTTCTTGATTTTGATAAAACTGGCGACAATATATTGATTCGTTTCTTTCAAGCAGGGGATCGCTTACAGCCTTTGGGAATGAAAGGTACCAAGAAACTGAAGTCTCTTTTTATCGATGAAAAGGTACCGCAGGAAGCTCGCTCTACGATCCCTATCTTGACAACCGTAAATAATGATATTATTTGGGTATATGGAACGAGGATAGCTGATTCTTACCGGGTGACTTCCAATACGAGTAACGTTTTGTTTATTAAAGGTTTACCCTATTTTTCAGCGTTATAACAGAATGAAAGAAAGGGCCCTTCGCCCAGTGAAATATGCTACTATTAGTTTATAAATACTCTGAATATGGGGTTCTCCCCCATTTGCCGATAGCCGATAAAGGAGAAGGTTTTGAATCAATTTTATAAAAATTTGGCCCTTTGGGTCATCATAGCATTCATCTTGGTAGCTCTCTTCAGCATGATCAATCAGCCGGGGGAAGTTCCAAAAGAAATTTATAGCGATTTCTTGAGCATGGTGGAAAAAGGTGAAGTTAAAGAAGTCCAGATCGACGGAGAAAAGGTTACAGCAAAGGACAGCACGGGGAAGGTTTTTGAGACGGTGATTCTCAAAGAAGACATCGAACTCATGAGGTTGTTACGCGAAAAGGGAGTACGCACGGTCGTAGTTGCTCCTGAAAAAAATTCCTGGTTTGCGAATGCCTTTATCTCATGGTTTCCACTCATACTTTTGGTGGGGATTTGGATATTCTTTATGCGCCAGATGCAATCTGGCGGCGGCAAGGCCCTTTCTTTTGGTAAGAGCAAAGCACGGCTGATGGGTGATAAAAAAAATCCCACCACGTTCAAAGATGTCGCTGGTGCAGATGAAGCGAAAGAAGAATTGCATGAAATTATTGAGTTCCTGAAGGAGCCGCAGAAGTTCAGCAAGCTGGGCGGTAAAATCCCTAAAGGCGTTCTGCTGATCGGACCTCCCGGAACCGGGAAAACCCTGTTGGCTCGCGCTATTGCCGGTGAAGCTAATGTTCCTTTTTTCAGTATCAGTGGTTCCGACTTTGTTGAGATGTTTGTAGGCGTAGGCGCTTCCCGCGTACGCGATCTGTTTGACCAGGGCAAGAAAAACAGTCCATGCATCATCTTTATTGATGAAATTGATGCTGTCGGCAGACACCGTGGGGCTGGCATGGGCGGCGGTCATGACGAACGAGAGCAAACCCTGAACCAACTGCTCGTGGAAATGGACGGGTTTGAAAATAATGACGGCGTTATCCTGATCGCCGCAACCAACCGTCCGGATGTTCTCGATCCGGCATTACTCCGACCCGGTCGATTTGACCGACAGGTTGTAGTTGCGCGACCCGATATCAAAGGACGCGAAGGTATCCTGAAAGTTCATACCTCACAGGTTCCTTTGGACGACGATGTGGTGTTGAAAACCATAGCTCGTGGAACGCCTGGGTTTACGGGTGCCGATCTCGCTAATCTGGTTAATGAGGCCGCTTTGTTGGCCGCGCGAGGCGAGAAAAAAGTGGTGACCATGGTCGACTTTGAGAACGCTAAAGACAAGGTTTTAATGGGCGTCGAACGGCGGAGCATGGTCATTACGGAAAAAGAAAAAAAGAACACGGCTTATCATGAAGCGGGACATGCTCTCGTGGCGTATCTGCTTCCCGGAACTGATCCACTACACAAAGTAACCATCATTCCTCGTGGACGGGCGTTGGGTGTCACCATGCAATTACCCGAGGACGACAAGCATACCTATCCCAGGCAGTACCTGATCAATAACCTGGCGATTATGATGGGCGGACGTGTGGCGGAGGAAATTTGTCTCGGTGAAATGACGACAGGTGCTGGCAATGATATCGAACGCGCTACGGAAACGGCCCGTAAAATGGTTTGTGAATGGGGAATGAGTGAAAAAATGGGTCCATTGACCTATGGCTCCAAGGAGGAACAGGTTTTTCTCGGAAGAGATTTTAATGCACAGAAGAATTTCAGTGACGAAACCGCGAAACTAATCGACTTGGAAGTCAAATCACTGGTCATGGGTGGTTATAATACGGCGGTGGATCTTCTCACTAAAAATCGGGAATCCTTGGAAAAAGTATCTCTGGCGTTGTTGGAACATGAAACTCTGGATCTGAAAGAAATCACTGAGATTATTGATGGCAAGCCACCAAAGTCTGGAGACGATGAGACTCCATCTAAAGAGACTCCCGAAGATGCGGTTCTCACTAAAGAGAAAAAAGATAAGAAGAAATCTGGCCCTCTCGATGGTCCTGAAGGGCTACTGGGTGGAATGCCTGACCCCTCTCCAGCGTAAAGAATGATTTCTATTCGCTTAAAATAATTTCAAAGCTCCACTCTTGAGAATATCGGGAGTGGGGCTTTTTTTCATCCTCTTTCAAATTTTGATTTCTAATGACCTCTATAAGCGATCCTGAGGAGAATTTTGACTTCCCCAAGATCATGGGGATTATCAATCTGTCTCCCGACTCATTTTACCCGGGCAGTCGAACACCATCGGTTCATGACGCCCTCATGGTTGCAGAACGCATGATTGAAGAAGGCGCGGATTACCTTGATGTCGGGGCGGAATCCTCGCGCCCCGGAGCGAAACCTATAGCCGAAGAGGAAGAGCTGTCAATCATCATTCCAATTGTTTCACAATTATGTGAAAAGTTTTCGATTCCGATATCTGTCGATACTTATAAACCGAGGGTTGCGCAGAAGGTTTTAGAAGAGGGCGTTTCCATCATCAATGATATTACCGGGCTCCGGTATCCGGAAATGGCATCCATTATTGCAGAATATGATGCCGGAGTTGTTATTATGCATATGCGCGGTTCTCCTGAAAATATGCAGGAGGATCTTCATTACGACGATTGCGTGGGAGAGATTAAAGAATTTTTGGGAAGAGGTATTGAAACTGCTCTATCTACGGGTATCGCCTCCGACCGCATCTGGGTGGATCCTGGAATTGGATTCGGAAAAACAGTGAAACACAATCTGAAAATCCTGGCTCATCTGGATTCCTTTTCTTCGTTGCAGAAACCAATTTTGCTCGGCACATCCCGTAAATCGTTTATCGGAAAGATATTGGATCTTCCCGTTGCCGAGCGACTGGAAGGATCTCTGGCTACCGCTGTGATCGGAGTAATGAAAGGCGCTCGGGTATTACGGGTTCATGATGTCCAGGAAACCTACCGCGCCGTCAGAATTGCGAGTGAAATTTTAAAAGTACAAAATGAAAAATAAAATTAGATTATTTGTCAATGTAGATCACGTCGCGACTATCCGTGAAGCTCGTAAAACGGTGGAACCGGATCCTCTGAGGGCCGCTCTTCTGGCTGAAAAAGCCGGCGCTGATGGCATCACCGTTCACTTGCGCGAAGACCGACGTCATATTCAGGATGGCGATGTCTACCGCATCCGCGAAAAAATTAATACCGTGCTCAATCTGGAGATGGCGGCGATAGATGAAATGGTTCAGATTGCCATGAAGACAAAACCCTTTCAGGTATCGTTGGTTCCTGAAAAGCGACAGGAAATCACAACCGAAGGTGGATTGGATATAGTCTCCCAAAAAGAGCATCTAAAAAAAATTGGCGAGCAGATCAAGGCTCAGGGAATTCGTTTCAGCCTGTTTGTAGACTCTGATCTACAGCAGATTGATGCATCTCGCGAAGTGGGAGCGGAGAGTGTCGAAATCAATACCGGATTGTATAGCGAGTTGAGGGATGATGCCGCCGTCCAACAGGAACTGGAAAAGATAGGAAAGGCCGCACGCCATGCCGCGGAGCAGGGCTTACGAGTTTTTGCCGGGCATGGACTAACCGATGAAAACGTAGTCGCTATTGCCGGAATTCCTGAAATTGAGGAACTGAACATCGGGCACAGTCTGGTCTCTCGCTCCGTCTATTATGGTTTTGAACAAACTGTTAAGAATATGTTAAAGGCCATTCAAACCGGAATTACTCAGAGATCTCACTGACTTCACGTATTTCCAGTCTGGAACAGTTGACTTGCTTCGGCAATTTCTTCATAATTCTGGACCTTCCAGTTTTCCAGTATTTCTGGTTGAGACCTTGTTAGAAATTCCAGAGAACCGACCTGAGTTTAAAGAGAAAATGAGCCTTGGGCGGTTTTATTTATGATTTATGGGTTAAGGAGGATCAATGACCACCAAAGTGGCTATTAATGGGTTTGGGCGGATCGGTAGAAATGTCCTGAAGTGTATTTTAAAGGACAAGGAGTGTTCGGATATCGAAGTTGTTGCCATCAACGATTTGACCGATGCCGCTACTCTGGCGCATTTGTTTAAATATGATTCCGTCCAGGGTACCGACCCTCACGATATTCAGGGCGAAGAAGGCCGCTTGTTGATCGACGGCAAGGCGATTCAAGTGTTATCCGTCCGAAATCCGGAGGAATTGCCTTGGAAGGAATTGGGGATTGATGTTGCGATCGAATCCACCGGATTTTTTACCAAGCGGGAAGGTGCCTCCAAACATCTCGCCGCTGGTGCGAAAAAGGTGATTATTTCTGCACCCGCCACCGATCCGGATGTTACCGTCGTTCTGGGAGTCAATGAAGGTGAATATGACCCGAAGCAACATCAAATCGTCTCCAATGCCTCCTGCACCACCAACTGTCTGGCACCTGTAGCAAAGGTATTGAACGATACACTTGGGATTCGCAAGGGATTGATGACCACTATCCATTCTTATACCAACGACCAGAGTATTCTGGACCAGCCACATAAGGATTTGCGTCGAGCGCGCGCGGCAGGGGTTTCTATGATCCCCACCACGACTGGTGCGGCCAAGGCCGTTTCGCTGGTGCTTCCCGAGCTGAATGGAAAGCTGGACGGGATGGCTATTCGAGTACCCACTCCCAATGTTTCTCTTATTGATCTGGTCGTCGAAGTGGAACGCGATACGACGACTGAAGAGGTCAATGCGATCTTTAAAAAGATATCGGAAAATGAGTTGAAGGGAATCCTTCGTTACGAAACGGCGCCGCTGGTTTCAATTGATTACAACGGAGCCGAGGATTCCAGCATCGTGGATGCCCCCTCAACCAAGGTCATCGGAAAAAACATGGTGAAAGTTCTCTCGTGGTACGATAACGAATGGGGTTACTCCTCTCGCACTAAGGATATACTCAAGTACCTAATTAAAAAGGGTATTTAATAGATAAAATATAAAGTAATTTATGAGAAAAATACTCATTGCCGGGAATTGGAAGATGAATAAAACCATCCCGGAATCTTTGGAATTTATCCATGCCTTGAAGAGAAAATTGGAATCCACTCATCCGGCAGAAGTGATTCTGATTCCTCCCTTCACCTCTCTGTTTTCTACAGCAGAGGCCTTACGGGGGAGTGATATTCAGCTTGGAGCTCAAAACCTGTCTCATTTGACCGAAGGAGCGGTAACCGGTGAAGTATCCGGTTCCATGTTGGTATCTGTTGGGTGTCAATATGTACTAGTGGGTCACTCCGAGCGAAGGAATATATTTCGGGAAGATGACTCCCTGATCAATCAAAAGTTGAAGACAGCCTTATCGGAGGGACTTCGTCCCATCTTTTGTGTGGGAGAATCCGGGGAGGATAGGGAGTCTGGTAAAACGAATGACATCATAAGCAATCAACTTGAGAAGGGTTTAAGTGGCTTGACTTCGATGGAAATGAGAAAAATGACCTTGGCCTACGAACCGGTATGGGCTATCGGCACAGGAAAAAATGCTCAACCGGAACAGGCCCAGGAAGTTCATGAAGCTATTCGAAATCAATTGGCCCTCCTGTATGGTTCGGACATATCCGAGGCCACCAGGATTGTTTACGGAGGGAGTGTCACTCCTGATAACAGTCCTTCCTTAATGGCGCAACCGGATGTTGATGGTGCATTGGTAGGGGGAGCCAGTTTGGATGCCGATTCGTTTTATGCTATTATTAATGCTATTAAATAATCGATTTTTTGGAGGATACGGGTGCACACCTTTCTTAGCGTTCTGCATGTGATAGTTGGATTATTCCTGATTCTGGTAGTTTTACTACAGGCAGGAAAAGGAGCTGCTATGGGGGCTTCTTTGGGTTCTGCCGGCAGTCAGGCCATGTTCGGGAGCAGTGGAGCGGGTAATTTCCTCACCAAGCTCACCACAGGAGCGGCGATTATATTTATGATAACGTCTTTAAGTCTGGGCATTGTTTCCTCCGATAAAGATTCGGATTCCGTCATTCAGGGGACGGAAGAAACAACAGAGCAGACCCCTCCAGCAACCAAAGAATAACTTTTTAATTATCAAGATGCCGATGTGGTGGAACTGGTAGACACGTGCGCTTGAGGGGCGTATGGGGCAACCCGTGGGAGTTCGACTCTCCCCATCGGCACCATCCTTTAGAATTCCTTCCCGCATGCAAGCAACCAGCTTAGGCGAGATTTTTTCCCATCCCAGCTTCCTTACCATACTAGCTACAATACTTATTGTGATCGCCAACATCATGATTGGCGTCAGTATGCTACCGAAAGACAAACGTCAAAAACGATACAAACTCCACCGTATTGTGTACGGAGCGACTATCATTTTTTTTGCCGTCTTTCTTTTCGTCACGCACCGGTTACTGAGTAATTCTCTATTCAATTATTTTGTTATGGCGTATTTTTTGATCGTCATACCCCTCAGCCGGAAATGGAATGTCACCGCGCATGCTATTGTCTCTTCTATCGGGCTGGTCCTGCTTGTTGGGGTAGCTACATTCAGCGTTATATAGAAAGAAACATCTCATTGCCTAATCTCCTGCGAATGTGCTGTAATGATCACCTATAAATCTGATTGAACCGAAAACGAGTCTGATGAGTGAATTTGATGTTGTTGTTATAGGTGGTGGAACTGCAGGCGTTGCGTCAGCGCAATCCGCAGTTGAACAGGGCGTCCGTGTGGCTCTTGTCGAACTCAATCGATTGGGAGGGCACTCTCTACTCAAAGGACAGTTGCCTCTTAAGGTGATACGCGCTCAGTTGGAAAAACAGGATGAGCCTATTTCGTTTGAACGTTTGGTACAGAAGGTAGAGGAGGAAGCCTCAAAACTGTCAAAAGAAATTGAGGATGGTCTCAAAAGTTCCGGAGTGGAATACCTTAAAGGTGAAGGTGTTTTGGAGGGAAGTAAACAAGTGAGGGTCGGTGCAGGTGACGACTCTTCCCTGCTCAAATCTGAGAAGATTGTCATTGCCACCGGGTCTTTGCCCAAACCGATTTCCAAAATCCCTTTTGATGAGCAATCTATATTTTATTCCGACCGGTTGTTGGATTGGAAAGAAAGACCCAATTCTCTGTTGATCGTTGGTGGAGATAAAACCGGACTGGAGGCAGCCTATCTATTTAGTCTTCTTGGAACCAAGGTTTTTCTGGTGGATGAAAACCAACGTTTGATCCATGACAAAGATCCCGATTTAATCGTTGCGCTGGAGGCTGGCTTCAAAAAGCAGAAAATCAAAACTCTTCTTGGCAAGAAAATCATTTCCATATTCAAAGACGATCAGAAGGTAGATATTACCTTGGATGGTGGCGTTAAATTTTCGACTGAAAAGATTCTCGTATCGGGTGAACGTCAGGGAAATACGGCAAATCTTG
>Ga0316190_10002410_pt1 | contig 13554 bp, 13 predicted proteins | sample Eddworburrow2_MG_FD_204929 | JGI IMG/M metagenome (GOLD analysis project Ga0316190, IMG submission 204929) | Coastal sediment microbial communities from Maine, United States - Eddy worm burrow 2 | ecosystem: Environmental > Aquatic > Marine > Coastal > Sediment | place: USA: Maine | collected... | reverse complement strand
ATCTTTACTGCAGAGCGCGCGGAGAGCACAGAGGAAGACTTTAGAATTGGATTCCCGGTGCCCCGGGAATGACAAAGTAGTTTTGGCGGTTCTGCTAATAGTAATTTTTTTCTCGGTGTTCTGAGGTTAAGAGAAATATTTCTTCCTTTGGTTTGAAATGACAGAAGGCACGTTAGTTGCACTATGTGGCTATTGTGGTGTGGTTAATGGGGTTTTGAAGAAGAGGGAAGTAATGTGACCTGTAGTGAAAGCCTTGGATTTATTGATTATCCCACACCATCGATTTCTCTGGATCAACCCTATCGTTTCATGAGTGATGCTAAAAAAGTGTGTGTGCTTTGCCTACTTGTGTTTATTTGAACACAGATTTATTTTAAAAAAATTCCTATTTGGAGGAGCTATGAAAGTTTATTTTTTATTATTTTTTTGTCTCTGTTTCATGTTTGGTTGTGCCGGAGATGAACCGGAATTGGAAATAGCATTAATTAATGAAGAGGATACGCCTAACTATCACTATTATAATTATTCAGTTCAGGTCAGAGAAAAGAGTAGAGTATGTGATGTGAAGCATCTTGCGGTAAATGTGGAGTTGATAATAAACGGGAAAGTATCACAGACAAATACCATTGAGTTTCAGCACATTGAAAAAGGTAAAATATCGGTTAAGTCTGACTCTGTTAGAACCTATGGGAGAGAGGCGTCAGATGTAGTTACTTTAAACGTTTATAAAGGTGATTACCTGGGCGTAAGCGATACAGATATTTATAGTGAATGCGATATCTTTGCAACAAATGCTCATGGACGCCCATATAATGGAAAGCTTCTGCCGACATTCTAACGCAGAATATTAGCATTTGAGGGGTGAAGTAAACTGTCATCCAGCAAAGTGAAACTGCAACTACTGAGGGGTTTCATGGACTTGTACACATCCTGTTTGCTTAATATCAGGATTTCTCACGTATGTTTGAAATGACAGGGTGGGTGCCTAAACCTTAAAAACCAGTGCTTCCGAGGCCTTGGCGGCGACAATGACTTCATCGCCGATGGTGATGTTTTGGGCTTCATCGTTATCGACGAAGACGCGGAAGGTTCTTCTGCCTTCTTCTACGGTGAGCAGGGTATGGATCTCGTCGGATTCCATTTCAAGGACTTTGACGGGGATTTGTATTCTCGTGCTTAAGGTCTTTCCTAAAAAGACTTCTTCCGGTGTGCCTTCCTTAACTTTTTTCCCCTCTTTCAAAATGATGGCATGTTCGGCCAGGCGGTAGGCCTCGGAAATGTCGTGGGTCACCATGAGCGCCGTAAAACCGAAACGGTTGTGGAGTTTAAGGAATTCTTCGTGGATGCGTTTTTTTACGGACCTGTCCAAGGCTGAGAAAGGTTCGTCTAGGAGGAGGAGGCTGGGTTCACCCACAAGGGCCCTTGCCAGTGCCAGACGCTGCTGCTGACCGCCGGAAAGCTCATGGGGATAACGGTGCTCAAGCCCTGTCAGCTCCGTCATTTCCAGAAGTTCTTTAATTCTGATGGATTCCGTCTTTTTGTTTGTAGCGTAGTTCATGTTTCCTTTCACCGTGAGGTGCGGAAAAAGGGCGAGATCCTGAAAGAGAAAGCCCGTCTTTCTCTCCTGCGGGGGCAGGTTGATCCCTGTTTCGGCGCTAAACCATGTTTCTCCTGATGATTTAAAGTAGCCGCTATGCGCACTGTCGAGCCCGGCAATGAGTCTAAGAATAGTTGACTTACCCGAACCTGAGGGGCCGAAGATGACGGTAATTTTCCCTTCGGGCAGGGTGAAATCGAGGTCGAGAGAAAACTCTTCCCCTTTTTCTCCCTGAAAGGTCTTCCTGAAAGAGCCTTCAAAACGGTTCATAGCGACCTCACTGTCTGGCGGTTAAAGACGTAAACCATGAGAAGGACGGAGAAGGAAATAAGCAGTAGTATAAGGGAATAGATATTTGCTCCTGTATAGTTTAGCGCCTGCACCTCATCATAAATGGCGATGGAGGCCACTTTGGTCACACCGGGAATATTGCCCCCTACCATAAGAACAACGCCGAATTCACCCATGGTATGAGCAAAGGAGAGGACACCGCCTGTAATGAGGCCCTTTTTCGACAGGGGCAATATGATACGACGGAAGGTTTCTAATTTTGATTTACCCAGTGTCCATGACGCTTCGATGAGTTTTTTATCGACAGACTCGAAGGCCGACTGGATGGGCTGCACGGCGAAGGGGAAGGAGTAAAAAAAGGAGCCCACTACAAGGCCCGTAAAGGAGAAGGCAAGCTGGCTATCAAAGAGTGTTTCGTAGATTTTGCCGAAAGGCCCCTTGCTTCCTATGGCAAGGAGGATGTAAAACCCGAGTACCGTCGGCGGCAGAACGATGGGGAGAGCAACGATTGCTTCAATGGCCGGTTTGATTCTCTTCTTCGTCACTGAAAGCCACCAGGCAAAGGGAATGCCGAAGAGAAAGAGAAAGAAGGTCGTAACGAGAGAGAGTTTGATCGAGAGAAGTATGGGGCTCAAATCGTTCAATTACTCCACTCCGTAGCCGTAGTCTTTTAATATAGCTTTCGCTATTTTTGATTTTAGAAAATCCCTGAATATCTCTGCCGCCTCAGGGTTTCCCCTTTTATCTTTGATGATGACGCCATACTGAGTGATAGGTTCATAACTCCCCTCGGGCAGGATATAGCTCGTCCCTTCTGCCATGGCCGGTGATTTAAGCATCGATTCTGCAATAATCCCCACATCGGCTGAGCCGGAATTGACAAAGTGAGCCGCCTGCCCGATGTTTTCCCCATAGATCAGCTTCCCCTCGATTACCTCCCAGAGTCCCGCATCGATGAGCGCCTTTTTTGCTGCCTCGCCGTAGGGTGCATGCCTTGGGTTGGCAATGGCAATCCGTTTTACCTTGGGTGATGATAGAACAAAAAGCCCTTCCACGAGGGTCATCTTTTTTCCCGTCCAGAGGACGAGTTTGCCCCTGGCATAGGTAAAAGGTTTGCCGATTGTCATTCCCTCTTTGTGAAGGAGCGATGCTCTTAGCTCATCGGCAGAAAGAAAGACATCGTAGGGTGCGCCGTTAGTGATCTGCGAATAGAGACTGCCCGATGAAGCGAGGGAGAGTTTTGTTTTTATATCGCTGTGAGCTTCTTTAAAGGCTTTTAGTATTTCCGGCATGACGTAGGTCAGGTTCGATGCGGCGGCTATGTTTAGGGTTTTTTCTGCCGCGCCTGTTGATGACGGAAAAAATATTAAAAAGAGAAAGAGAGTACAAATGTATTTTTTCATTTTATGTCCTTTAAGCAGCTTATTTGTCTCGCGCAAAGAAAAAAGTATGATTTTGCCATCCCCGCGTAGGCGGGGATGGCAACCTTGAAACATATTAACCTTATCGGTACTGGCGTCTCTAAAGGAGATATTCTTTTTAAAACGCCTTCGCCAATATAAGTTCCGACGATTTTATGACCACATCCACACTTTCTCCTTCCTTAAGCCCCATTGTTTCCAGTGAGGAGAGAGTGATTTCAGCGCTAACCTTACAGCCTGAGGCGTCCATATTGACCATGGCCAGGGGAAAGCTTTTTATAATTTCAACAATGTATCCCGTGAAGATATTCCTTGCGCTTAGCTGGCCTGAAAGGTTTCTTGCGAGAATTACGTCGGAGGCCTTGAAGAGGGCATCCACCTTATCCCCCTCTGTCAGGTTCATCTCGTTGGCAGAGGCCGAAGTAATGATACCGCTCAAGGGAATACCCTTCCAGTCGAGGGAAACATGGGCATTGAGCTTTCCCTGTTTGACTTCTTTTATGGTTGTGGGCAGTTTGTTTTTCAGGTTCATGATTTGCTTTCTCGTTGTTAATCCCTGGCGGGTGCAATTCCCCTTAGCTCGCTACGATACAAAATAGATTATTCCAATTCATACCCCGTCAGCTTGGCGCGGGGTCGTTGATTCCTCCCCTTGATAAGGGGAGGCCAGGAGGGGGCGGATAGTTAAAGGCCCTGCTCCTTAGCCACCTCTTCAATAAAGGCCCTGACTTTCGCCTGCAACTCATCAAACTTTTCAAGTACCATCTTTCCCTCTTCCGTCAATTTTGTCCCGCCGCCACCTTTACCGCCAGATACCCTTACTACGAGTGGAGATGTCGCTTTATTGTTCATATCATCAACTAGAAGCCAGGCGTGGCGATAAGACATGTCCATTGATTTTGCAGCCTTCGTGATGGAGCCGTACTGATCAATTCTATCCAGCAATGTTGCTCTACCCGGTGCCATGAATGTCTCGCCATCCATATCGAGCCATACCCTGGCGCGAAGGGTGTTTTTTTTCTCTCCTGAATTCTTCTTGGCAGAAATTCTTTTTGAGGGCTTTTTTTTCGGTTTCGACGATTCCATGACAATGCGTAATATACAACCGGGAATAACGATATGTCAATAATAACTATTATGTCATTTTTAGATAGCTTCGAATAATTGAATCTTTAAGATCGTATATTAATCTAATTGTCAAAATGTAAAATATTAATCGCTGATTATTTAAAAAAGGTCATACCAATGAGTCCCGAAAAAGCAAAAAAATATTGGTCGGGTTACTTTGTCTCTGGCGTTACATTTTCATTCCTTTTCTGGCTAGTCGAATCATTAGCTCATGCTCTTCTTTTTGAGGATGGTATGACGCTTCATGCCTTCTTCCCTCATGATTACAATGAACTCTGGATGCGTGGTATTGCCGTCATCATAATCATGTCGTTCAGTGTTTATGCCTTTATTGCCAGAAAACAAAGAGAGATCCTTGAAATTAAACTGGAAGACAGTGAGGAGCGATTTGAGGAACTTGTCGATACACTGCCGCAGACTGTGTTTGAGACTGATGTGACGGGTGGTTTGACCTTTGTGAACAAGGCCGCTTTTGAAATTTTTGGTTTCAATATGGAAGATATAAAAAGGGGTCTCAATGTACTGGATGTAATTGCCCCTGAGTCGAAAGATAAGGCGCGGGAGAATATAGAAAAAGTATTGAGTGGTGAAAACCTTAAGGGGAGTGAGTATAAGGCCAGCCGAAAGGATGGTATGCTTTTTCCCATTCATGTTTATTCAAGTGCCATTGTCCGGGATGACCAGGTTGATGGAATAAGGGGCGTGGTTTTTGATATTACCGCTATTAAAAAGGAGAGAGAATCTCTTGAGAAGATGTCACTGGCCGTTATGAACAGTCCTGCTTCCGTTGTTATTACAGATTCTGAGGGTAATATTGATTATGTTAATCCTGAGTTTAGCCGTATTACAGGCTATCACTTTGAGGAAGTGGCCGGTAAAAGTTCGGATTTTATGAAGTCCGGTCTCTCAGAGCCTGAGGTCTGTGAAAGCCTCAAAAAAACGCTTGAGGCAGGGGGAGAATGGCGTGGTACGCTGGCTAACAGGCGAAAATCAGGAGATATATACTGGGAAGATGTGAGATCGGCACCGGTCATGGACAATGAGGGTAAACTTCTCTGTTGCGTTGAGGTGCGGGAAGACATTACGGATCGAAAGATATTACTCGATAAATTAATAAGCTCCGAACGAAGACTCAGTTCCATCCTGAATAATATTCAGGATACTTATTTTAGATCAGATATGGAGGGAATGCTTATCATGTTATCACCTTCAGTCGATTCCCTTCTTGGCTATGCGCCTTCCGAACTGGTGGGTAAACATAGAAATGAGACCTTTTTAGCGCTCCTGGTTAGTGATGGCTCCCTCTCTGACCTTGAAAAAAGAGGGGGTACGATTAAAGACATGGAGATTGAGCTTTGCCGGAAGGAGGGTCATGTGGTGCCCGTTTCCGCTAATATGCAATATTATTACAATGATGAAGGAGCGGTGGCCGGTATAGAAGGGACACTGCGTGATATCAGTCTTCGAAAAAAATCGGAAAAAAGGCTTGAACGTTATGCCACTGAACTGGAAAAGAGCAACTACCAGAAGGAACTTTATATCGATATAATGAGTCATGACATACTGAACCCCATTAATACTATCTTGAACGCTGCCGACATCCTTGCCCAGGCTGAGACAGAGGATGGCAGAATTAATTTTATACGGATGATACAGGAATCATCTCTTGAGATCGAGGAGCGAATCAAATTGGCCCGTATTTATTCAAGGTTGACCAATACCCATGAAATAGATACGGTGGAACTTGATTTGAACCATATTCTTGAGCACTCTATTGATAATTTCATGAATGAATTTAATGAGAAAAGCACTAATGTGAAATATAATCCCCTACCGGGTTCCATGATTAAAGGAAACAAGTTTATTTATGATGTTATATCCAACCTATTGTCAAATGCCATAAAATATGGCCCTCATGAGGGGGTTGTTGAAACAGGTGTAGAAGATGGAGGCAAGTACTGGATTGCTTATGTCAAGGACCAGGGTGAAGGGATACCTGATGAAGATAAGGAGAGAGTTTTTAATCGTTTTGAAAGGCTCAAAAAAGGGGTTGTCAGGGGCTCAGGGCTCGGTCTCGCTATTGTTAAAAGAATCGTCGATCTTCATGGAGGGAAAATCAGGGTGGAGGACAACCCTGATGGAGGGGCTGTCTTCAAGGTCATGTTTTTAAAAAGTGGCCAAAGCCAGGCTATTGAAAAACACTATATGGAAGCTTCCTGAAAGAGATTTGTTATTTCAGATCCGGCGACCTGTCTTCCTTGATACGATAAGTTTTTAAAATAGCTTCCTTGTCTTCTTCTGCTTTTATTCTGTCAATGACGATTCTGTATCCCTTCCGGTTTTTAAATGTGATGAAGGGTGCTTTTTCTTTAGCGAGGATCTCCATAAAATCATCAAAGTCAGCAAATTTCTTCCCATTGACCATGTCTACCGCCCAATTGCCGATCTTGTGATATCCCCTGTTAAGATCGGCAGCAAGTACTTTCAGGGCGACAACGACTTCTTTCTTTTCTTCACTGGGCCAGTTTGAAATTTCATAAAGAAGTTCTTCATCAACACGGTGCCGCCATCCTCTTCCCCATTGCTGGACCAGGTTTTTTGTAAGAGGAGTAAAAACAATACCGCCAAAAATAAAATACCTGGGCAGATTGTTTTCCTTTGCGCTGCGCACGAGCATGAGGTCGTCTTTTTCATTTCTCAGTTGAAAGGTGAACCTTTTTACTTTCCCTTTTCTAAGAATGTCCAACACTACTTTTTCTTTCATTTGATGCATTTCTATGAAATAGGAATAGAACGTTCTTTCGCTGTGCCTGAACTCTACCGTTCCATCATCGCTTACATCATGACCATCGACAGCCAGGACAATGTCGTCATCTTTCAGGATGTCTTTTGCTGGTGAATTAAAGTAGATATGGTTTATAACGACACCGGTCATGGATTCACCCATTTTGTATTTCTTTTTCATGGCCGGGTTTTCAATGTTTTGCGTGTGGAGACCCAGAGCAGGGAACCCTTCGTATTTTCCGTCTTCCAGATCTTTGAAAAAATGATCGATAAGGGGGCTCGGCACCATGTATCCCAGGTTTTCTGAGTGCAGTGGGCTATATGCCTGCATAACGATACCGGCAATTTTACCATCTACAATAACAGGACCGCCACTATTGCCGGGATTGATGGCAGCATCTATCTGACCTGCGAGAAAGTAGTCTCCGCTGTGGACATAGCTCTGATGCTCAATCCTTGAGAGTATTCCTTTGGTAATGCTAAGGGAATCACCACCAAAGGGGAAACCGTAAACAAGAACCTCCTGTTGGGCCTGAGGGAGTTCTCCCAATGTGAGGGGAGTAACATCGGAAAAAATCGATTTGTCCTCAACCTCAAGCAGCGCAATGTCGACTTCATGGGCAACTTTTAAGACCTTTGCCTTGTATCTTTTTGAACTACCGTGGAGCCTGACTTCCAGGTAGGTACTGTTGGCTACAACATGCGCATTGGTTAGAATCCTGTTGCCCTCCACAATACAGCCTGAGCCGCTTACCTGTGTTGCTGCTCCCGACCTCCAGGGATTGAGATAATCGGGACTGCTTTGAGAGGCGTAAATTTTGACGATGGCATTTCTAATCTTGTCATCACCGGAAACCGTTGCTTTGCAGATAATAGGGAATGTTCCCCCTGTGATGATAATTGTGAGAAAAATAAGGATAGACTGTGTGATAAATAACCTTTTCTTGTCTCTTAAGTTTCTTGTCATTACATTGCCCCTGTCGATGTTTTGTATTTAATGTAAACTTATCTTGAAAAGAGGTCAACATCTTTAAGACGTCTTAAAGATGTAAATTTTTTTAAATGACTAACAGGAATGGTGAACTTTTATTTGTTTGGTTTGTCAAAGGGGATGCAAAAGGGAAAATAAAATTTTTTGCCCCTAACTATTGCATTTTAAAGAGATAATGGTTATATTATTGGCACTCATAGCCTAAGAGTGCTAAAGTTTTGAGTATGGTGGAGGGAAAAATATGTATGCATTAACCAGAATAAATGATGTAACACTCTATATGAATGAAATCAACAGGTACCCTCTTCTTACACAGGAAGAGGAGTATGACCTTGCCGTCCGTTTGCGGGATTACGGCGACAGGGAGGCAGCTGAAAGGCTGGCTACTTCAAATCTCCGCTTTGTCGTAAAAATTGCCAACGAATACAGAAACTACGGCTTCAAGCTTATGGACCTTGTTCAGGAAGGCAACATCGGCCTTCTCATGGCCGTTAAGAAATTCAATCCTCATAAGGGATATCGGCTTCTTACGTACGCTGTCTGGTGGATTAAGGCCTATATGCAGGAGTTTATTATTAAAAACTGGAGTCTTGTCAAGATCGGAACCACACAGGCACAGAAAAAGCTCTTTTACAAGTTGAGCCAGGCCAAGGCACAGGTGGCTAATGATGATGATTACGAAGCTATTGCCAAAAACCTTAATGTAAGAGAAGGTGACGTTGAGGAAATGGATCTCAGGATGAGTGCCCGGGATTTCTCTCTCGATGCGGCTATTGACGAAGAAGGAACTACCACACATATCGACATGCTCCCCTGTAATAAGGCAAATCAGGAAGAGATTGTTGCCGAGGCTCAGGAAAAGGCTGTTATTAGAAAAGGTGTGAAAGCCGTTGTCGACTCCATGAAAGAGAGGGACCGGTTTATTATAGAAAATAGACTTATGGCAGATGAGCCTATGACACTCCAGGAAGTGGGAGACCATCTCGGCGTTTCCAGAGAGAGAGCAAGGCAGCTTGAAGCAAGGATAAAAAAGAATCTTAAGGAGAGCCTGTGTCAGAAACAGTTGACCTGGAACAATTAAACAGGGAAGTCGTAGAAAAAAGCCGTTTTGTCGATGATATTCTTGGCGAAGTAGGAAAGGTAATTATTGGCCAGAGGAGCTTTGTGGAAAGGCTCCTTATGGGTTTTCTCACCGGTGGGCATATTCTTGTGGAAGGTATTCCGGGGCTGGCAAAGACCCTTACCATTAACACGCTGTCCGATGCCGTTCATGCCGATTTCAGCCGGATTCAGTTTACACCCGACCTCCTTCCTGCAGACCTTGTGGGTACGGAAATATACAATCAGAAGGACCATACCTTTTCTGTCAAGAGAGGGCCTATTTTTTCCAATATTGTACTTGCCGACGAAATCAACAGGGCTCCTGCCAAGGTTCAAAGTGCCCTTCTTGAAGCGATGCAGGAAAAACAGGTGACTATTGGTGATGAAACATTCCCCCTTGCGGATGCTTTTCTCGTACTTGCTACCCAAAACCCTATAGAGCAGGAGGGTACCTACCCTCTTCCCGAAGCCCAGGTTGACCGTTTTATGTTCAAACTTCAGGTCACTTATCCGGCAAAAAGTGAAGAAAAAGAAATTATCACCCGCAATATAACAGGTGTGAAACTTGTTGTAGATAAGGTAGCTACTACCGACGATATTCTTGCGGCCAGAGAAGTTGTAAGCAGGATCTATGTTGATGACAAAATTAAAGAGTATATCGTTAATCTTGTATCAGCGAGCAGGTCTCCCGAAGAGTATGGTCTTGCTGAATTGAAAGATCTCATTGAATTCGGGGCATCCCCAAGGGCCTCCATCTTTCTTGCCAGGGCGGCAATGGCTAATGCTTTCATGAAGCATCGTGGTTTTGTCACACCGGAAGATATTAAAGCGGTTGCCCTTGATATCCTTAGGCACAGAGTTATTCTCAGCTACGAGGCGGAAGCCGAAGAAGTTAGCCCTGAAGAAGTGATCAGGAAGGTTTTTGACGCTGTAGAAGTTCCTTAGTTAGCCAGTGTCACAGGGGAAGTGCAGTACAGGTTATGAGGAGCTCCATACTTTTCTTTGACGGCCAAAGAAAAGTAAAGGCCGCCATAAGTGCCTTAATGAAATGACGGAGTTATTTCTAAGTTACTAAACTTTGGCCTTCGGCTCCCCTCGTTTACTCAATTACCTGTGGCGGGGATAAAAACTCGCTACGTTCAGACAGTTTATCCCCTTTTCTCCACAGGCAATTGCTCCCCTCGGCTGCGTTGAACAGGAATATAAAAGAGAGGGGAACTCTTTTAGGGCAAAACACGGGCAAGTCTTCTGGTGTGGATTCTTTAATCAAAGCAGGGTGTCTAATAAAACCAACCCACTAAATTTCCTCTAATTACCTCATGCTGGCAAAAGAAGTTCTCAAAAAAATAAGAAAGATCGAAATATCGACACGCAAAGACGTGAGCAGTCTGGCCGGTGGTGAGTATCATTCCGTCTTTAAGGGGCGGGGCATGGAGTTTGACGAGGTCAAACATTATTATCCCGGCGATCAGATTAACGCTATCGACTGGAAGGTAACGGCCCGGACGGGGACTCCCTTTATCAAGCGTTTTGTGGAAGAGAGGGAACTCACAGTCATGCTCGTCGTCGATGCCAGCGCATCTCACGATTTTGGATCATCGGAAAAGAGTAAAAAGGATCTTATTGCTGAACTGGGTGCTCTCCTTGCTTTTTCGGCAATTCGTAACAACGACAGGGTCGGCCTGCTTACCTTTTCGGAAGATGTTGATCTCTATCTGCCACCTAAAAAAGGCAGGTCCCACGGCATGAGGGTTATCAGGGAATTGGTTACCATGAATCCTCCGGCAAAAGGCACGTCCATTACAAAAGCCCTTGATTACCTTGCCAGGGTGGAAAAGGGGCGCAGCATTGTCTTTCTTATTTCCGACTTCATTGATGAAGGTTACGAAAAACAACTTTCTATCATCTCGAAAAAACATGATCTTCTTCTTTTGAGAATCAGGGATGAAATGGAGATTAAATTGCCTGAACATGGTCTTGTTGAGTTGGAAGATGCCGAGACGGGAGAGCGTTTTATGGCAGATCCTGCCGACAGGGATTGGCAGGATACCTTTGCCGCTCTGGGTGCCGCTAATGAGGAGGCCTGGCAGGCCATGACAAAAAAAATGAAGCTCGATACCATTGATATTGATACGGTCAATTCTTATGTTGTTCCTTTACGAAATTTTTTCAAAAGACGTTCCAGGAGATACTGAGTGTCGAGAATCCTGCTTTTATTATTGACTATCGTTCTTGTCGCCCCTTCCTTTGTATCGGGAGAAGAGGCTTCTTTCGATATCCATGTAAAGAGTGATGAGGCCGCTTATGCTATCGGCGATATCATTAATATCCGGATCACGGTCAAGGGGAAGGGCTTTAGCCTGGGAGATATTGATAAAAAGGCTCTCTTGCCCTTTGAATATTCGGGAAAAGAAGAGGCTTTTAGTGAAGAATCGGGAGTAACGACCTTAACCGTTAAAGGCCATATTTTTAAGGTGGGGGAATTTACCCTGCCTGCACTCGATGTTAAGGATAGGGAAGGAACAAGTCACAAAACACAACCTTTAAAGATCACTGTCAAGGCGCTGCTCAAGGGTGATGAGCAGGGAATAAAGCCGCTAAAACCGCAGGTTGATATAGATGAGGGAGGGCCTCTCTGGCCCTGGATAGTTGTCATTATTCTTTTGGCTGCTATTATGGCAGCTATTCTCTTCTTGCGCCGTATGAAGGGAGAGGTGGAGCCTGAAAAAATCCATATTGAGATGATACCACCCCATGTGGAAGCCTTGAGAGAACTTGAACGAATTGAAGGACTTAAGCTCTTAAAGGAAGGAAAGATTAAGGCCTATCATACGCTTGTTTCCGATGTTGTTAGAAATTTTGAGGGCAGGATTTACGGATTTGATGCCATGGAAATGACGACGGGGGAAATTATGGATGCTCTTGAGAAAAGGGCGAGTAAAAACCTGGCATCTATTAGTAAATTTCTTAATCATTGCGATATGGTCAAGTTTGCCAAATATACGCCACCAGAAATGGACATTTCGGGGCTTTTGGGAAGAGCCCGTGAAATTATACATAAGGATATGCCACAAGAGCCTGCCAACAGTGAAAAGGAGGTGGGCGACCTTGCGCTTTGACGATTATCTCTTATTAAGTCTCCTGCTTCTTCTCCCGTTCTATTTTCGTTTCGGATGGAGAAAGCCTGCTCTATCCTACCCTACGGTTAAAATTCTTAAAAAGGTGCGGCCATCCTTTCGCATGCGGCTCAGGAATTTCCCTAAGCTGCTTAATGTCCTCGCTTTGGCCCTGGTAATTTTTGCCCTGGCAAGACCACAGCTTGTTAACCGAGAAAAAGAAGTTTCTACCAGAGGAACGGATATTGTGCTTGCCCTTGATATATCGGGAAGTATGCAGGCGGAAGATTTCAAGCCGAAAAACCGGCTTTACGTTGCCAAGGAAGTGCTTAAAAGCTTTGTCAAAGGAAGAAATAGTGACAGGATAGGACTTGTTGCTTTTGCCGGTCAGGCTTATACGCAATCTCCCCTGACTATCGATTACGGTATTCTTTATTCACTGGTAGACGAACTGGAGATAGGGCGTTATGAAGATGGCACCGCTATCGGTATGGCAATTGCCGAGGGTACAAAGCGTCTAAAAAGCTCTGAAGCAGAGACGAAAATTATTATTCTCCTGACAGACGGTGTAAACAACAGCGGTAATATCGATCCGGCCACAGCCGCCAGGGTTTCAGCGGCGCTTGGAATCAAGGTATACACCGTGGGAGTCGGTATTGAAGGCGGCGCCCCTATCCCTGTTGATGATCCCATTTTCGGAAAGGTTTATGCCAGGGACAGGAGTGGAAATATTATAAGGACTGAAATGGATGAAGAGAGCCTGAAAGAGGTCGCTAAAATCACGAAGGCCAAATATTACCGGGCCACAGACCGGGATTCTCTTATCCGCATATATGGTGAAATTGACAAGCTGGAAAAGACGGATATTAAGGTAAAAGAGTACTACAGTTATGTGGAGCTTTATGCTTACTTTCTGGGAGCGGCCCTTTTTCTCTTTCTCTTCTCCCTGTTGCTCCGTTCCACATGGCTTTGGTCCTACCCCTGAAAGAGGTTATTAAGAAGTGAATTTTTCAGAAAAAGAATGGCTCAGTCTGTTATGGCTCTTCCTGCCTGCCATCGTACTCTTTGTGTATGCAGAGAAGAAGTATGGACGGTTTTCTGCATGGCCTGAGTCGAAAGAAGAGG
>Ga0316190_10002409_pt1 | contig 13557 bp, 13 predicted proteins | sample Eddworburrow2_MG_FD_204929 | JGI IMG/M metagenome (GOLD analysis project Ga0316190, IMG submission 204929) | Coastal sediment microbial communities from Maine, United States - Eddy worm burrow 2 | ecosystem: Environmental > Aquatic > Marine > Coastal > Sediment | place: USA: Maine | collected... | reverse complement strand
GGTGACTAACCAGGAAGCTGGGCAAGATAAGCAATTAGAATCTGCCAATCAATCAGCACCACAGAATAATACCGATGAGACAACAGTTGCCCAATCTGATAGCACAAGTCAACCTGTAGATGCGTCAGCAGAAAAACCTACCCGCTCACGCTCACGTGGTCGTCGCGGAGGCCGCGGTCGAGGACGAGGTCGTCGACAAACTAGCACATCAAATCAACAATCAGATCAAGCTCAGACTGCTGAAGTAAACGCTGGCGCTTTAAATGAGAATACCAACAAGCAATCTAATAACGATGGGCAATCCTTGCAACATCAAACATCCAATGAGAATAAAAACCAATCATCACCGGATACCAATCCGAAAAATTTTGATATCGCAGCTAGTAGTAATCAAACGATTGACGGTAACACGCCAACATCAAAAACTGTTTCGCATCAACCGAATACAAACGAGCCAATCAGAGTGGACGTTACAGCGTCAAAACACTCAACAATCAAGGACAGCGTCCACGCTGCAACAACGCCTAATTTTACAGTAGCAGTACCTGCATCAAAACCCGAGAATCAGGGCAGCGCTGCTGAAAGTATTCAGGCCACATCGAGAGCAACTGATGTCAATCAGAGTTTCACAGATACAAGCCAGCAGAATAAAACTGACTAGAATCTAAATGGCGTTGGCGTCTTAGTAAAATGCCGCCAGCGCCACCTATTTAGTTATTTAGTCCATGTCGATCACGTATTTCTACCAGCAAGCATTTTGCTGCGCTCTCGATCAGATCCAAAACATGTTCAAAGCCTTTTGTACCACCATAGTATGGATCAGGTACCTCCTGAGTTTCCAGATGTGGAGCATGGCTCAAAAGCAACGACAACTTATTTTCGTATTCTTCAGGACAAAGATCCATAAGATTACGCAGATTATCTTTATCCATCGCTAGCACATAGTCAAAATCTTCAAAGTCACCAGCTTCAAACTTCCGGGCACGCTGTTGACTCAAATCAATATTACGAATCATTGCAGCATTCTGCGAGCGACTATCAGGTGGCTCACCAACGTGATAGGCATGAGTACCAGCAGAATCAATATTGATTATATGATCCAGCTGATTCTCATGAATGAGCTTCCGAAATACGCCTTCCGCGCTGGGCGATCGACATATATTGCCCATACAGACGAATACGATATTTATTTTTTTCATCATTAATCCAAACTACAATAGTTGAAGAAACCGCCTTCAATTATGGTATATGTTGAATAGACGCTACACAACAAAAAAGTCACTGGTCACATAAATACAGGGGTTTGCTTAGGAGTTTTATCTGCAAAAATAATGGATCACTAATTCACACTTTTCAAAGCCTGATCTGGTGCATCATGGTTTAGTAGATCAGTGTAATCTGTCTCAAGCTGATCAAGATACTCAATAACCTGCTCACTTGCGGCTTCCATTTCCATGAGTTTTTCATAACACAGTTCAACATCATCAAATTTGTGTGCCCTTATTGCCTCTCTGCCACATTCATGCACTCTGCTATGCGGTACTTCAAGCAATTGAAATGCCTGAAGCTTGGCGAGTTTTTCACTGCCATCGCCTTTATAATACCACTTGCCAAGGCGACACTGGTGATGGTCTGCAAAATCATCTTCATCTTTATCTGATAGATTAAAGAAAATCTTGTAAATAGACAGTTTATACAATAAATGATCCATTTTTACAGTTTCAATAAACATGCCGGCAGTCGACTTACTTATTGTATGGAACATTTTATTAGACAGGCCAATAAAGTCATTAATTGTATCGCTGACTGAATCAGTATTGTTATTAACTTCATCTATTGAAGTAACCATCTCAGAAAAGCCAGTCTTGGTTTTATCTGAATTATCAGTGATTATTGAAACATACTCACGAATTTCATTGGTAGCCACTTCAGTTTTACTGGCTAAACTTCTTACCTCATCTGCAACTACCGCAAAACCACGACCCTGTTCGCCAGCTCTTGCAGCTTCTATGGCAGCATTGAGCGCAAGTAAATTTGTCTGGCTCGAAATTTCAGCAATACGATCAGTAAATTGAGCAATTGTTTTACTGGCGGCTTCTAAATTATCAATCGATGCACGATTTTCGTCTGTGTGAGTATTGAGAATTTTTGTACTGCGCTTAACTTGATCTAGCAAATGTGTACTTTGCTGAAATAATTTCAATGAACCCTTCATATTACTTTGTTCATCAAATAGAAGAACGGAATTACTCGCAGATTTGTTCCTTAGTTTATCCAGAGTTTCATCTGCACTGAGTGCAAGCTTGACGAGTTGTGATAATTGCTTGTTGCGTAGCTCCAAAATATCATTTTGCTGTTGCAGTGTTGAGGATTTTTCTCGAAACTTTTCAAGAAGTACGTCTTTTTCGCCAATAAGTTGTTTTAACGTTTCTATTATGGAAGGTTTATTGCCAACTTTCTTTTTATTATTAAACCACACAGCAGATCCCTTTGTGTATTCACATCCTAGATCTAATATCGGTCGTCCTTATTTTAGCTAAAGTATTTATTACAGGGGATTGTCAGAATAATACTTTACTGATAACAATCAAACGCTTACGATATTTCGAATATGAACAGGACTCGATTTAAAACTAGCATCCATCGCTATTTTACATCCGGTATCATTGCACACCGTCAAAACCAGAGTACTTTCGCAAGATGATTAGAAAGGCTACTATAAGCTCATTATGGATAGAATAGCTGTTGCCCAATATGTCAGTCACAGTACAATTCATACATCATACAAATCTTACTGTGCGTTTTCTCGTTTTAGTAATAAAGCACTTTTTAAAAAATAACGGCCTGTTACTTGCCGGCGCCATTGCCTACTACACCTTACTGTCAATCATACCGGCGTTAGTCTTAATGCTGCTTGTATTATCAAACATTATCGACCAGGAGCGTTTATATACCACGCTCCATGATTATTTAATATTATTGTCTCCGGATACAGCGGATGCCGTTCTTAACCAGGTCAAGCATGTCATGATAGTCCCTGAGCTTGCTGGCAGCATAGGCATTATCAGCATGCTTATATTTAGTGGTTTTGCATTCCGTATAGTTAATGATGCAATGCAGATCATATTTTTACATCGTCATATTAGTAAAAAGCGACATACCTTATTAAGCCTGTCAATCCCTTATGTCTATGTCTTTGCGATTACCGTTGCGGTCGGTATTATTGTGATGGCCGATACAACCTATGCTGCTATAAAACACACAGTAATAATGCAATATTTTTCCCTTCCCGCACGTGACGGACAAATTGTCAGCTTCATCGCTGGCCTCCTGAGCGAAGCCATATTATTTATGTCCTTTTATATGGTTATGCCGGTAGGGAAAACACCCTGGAAACTGGCATTGCTTGGTGGATTCTGTGCTGCAATTTTATGGGAATGCATACGACAGTTTTTGCTCATGTGGTATAACAATATATCAAATGTGAATATGATCTATGGGACCTTTGCGAGCGTCATCCTTTTATTGTTAATGATTGAGGCTGGTGCTGTAATCCTATTGTTAGGTGCACAGGTTATTGCTGATTACGAGCAGCTAACGCCAGAAAAGAAGCATGATTAGTCATATATTTACACTATATTACGGCCAATTCGCTTGAATCATAGCGTAGTTATATTATGATTACGTATATAGTATTTATTGGAAACGAACTTTATGATCGATAAAATTAATGTGATTCAGACACTACGCCAGCATATTGGCAGGAATGTCCGCCATAAAAACATTATCTACGAAGTTATAGAAGTGCTTGAAGACGTACCTGCCTTAGTCTTACAAGATTGTGAGCACCATACGAAGATACAGGCCGATCAGCATGGAGAGGCCCACCGCCGCGTACCTGAAACAAAAACAATTATAATCCCAGTTGATAACGATGGTCGTTACGATATCACCGCTGTTGGGCTAGAATTGCTGTCTTCATAAAGATTTCAACATTAATTGTTCAGCGTGTTTCAAATCACTCTCAGTATCAACACCATGGCCTGGTGATTCCATGGCAACTGCCACATGAATTTTAAAACCTTGCCATAGCACACGCAACTGTTCTAATGACTCCATCTGCTCAAGCACACAAGGTGGCCAACTCACGTACCGACTAATAAATTCAGCACGATAAGCATACAGGCCAATGTGGCGATAATGACAAGAGTCTTGTGGAAGTGATTCTGTCGAGACTGAAAATACATCACGATTCCAGGGTATAGGGGCACGACTGAATGTCAGCGCCATACTATCTTTATCTGTAACAACCTTTACGATATTAGTGTCGAACAGGTCCTTTGCCGAACGTATCCTCTCGCACAAGGTGCTAACGCTGGCCTGTGTATGTTGATGAAGATTATCAGCGACTTGGCGAATTAGTGCCGGTGGCATCAATGGTTCATCACCTTGCAGGTTGACGATAATCTGATTTCCCGCGAACCCCTGCTGTTCAACAACCTCGGCTAATCGATCACTACCCGATGGGTGCTCGGCAGATGTAAGCGCTACAGTAGCGCCGAACTCGATTGCTACATCATGAATACGTGTATCATCTGTTGCAATGATGACCTCTGCTGCACCACTGTCTACGGCTCGCTCATAGACATGCTGTATCATTGGTTTACCAGCAATGGACAATAAAGGTTTTCCAGGTAATCGACTTGATGCATATCGAGCGGGAATAATAACGATGAAGTTCATCTTTTAATCTCTTCATCTTCCGGAATCTGGCGTGCCTCAGACTCCAGCATAACCGGTATTTCATCACGTATAGGATAGGCCAGACGGTCTAACTTACAGATTAATTCCTGTGCTGATTTATTATAGATCAATGAGCCCTTACAAATCGGGCACGCCAGTATATCGAGTAATTTGTGATTCATTGTTAATCCTAATGTGTAGATTGCTGCTGTTCTGTGTTTATTTGAACCAGCTTTGAAAGTATACGGCCAGCCAGTGAATGTTCTAGCTCAGGTTCAACAGATAAAAACCATACATTGTCATCGGCAAATGGTCTGCACTTAACGGCATCCTTCTCTGTCATTATAATGGGATAATCATCAGAAAATGCGATATCAGTCTCTGTATACTTGTAGTGGTCGGGGAATACATGTTCAATCAGGTTCAATTGCCTCGATTTCAACATATCAAAAAATTGCTGTGGATTACCGATACCAGCAACCGCGTGAACTGTACCAGCATTATTAAATGTACTGCTTTCTGAGACAATAGTCGGCTCATTGACCCGGCAAAACTGTTTTGCTTGTATCTTCATCTTGAACTCGCCGTCACAAGTAAATCCATTGTTTATGACCAAATAATCTACCTGCTGTAGGCGTGATAAGGTTTCACGAAGAGGCCCAGCAGGCAAGCATCGGCCATTACCAAAGCGCCGCACTCCATCGATAACAACAATCTCAATATCCCTGGCAAGCTCATAATGTTGCAAACCATCATCTGCAACAATGATGTCACAATCATATTTGTTCAGTAAGAACTCTGCTGCCCTTACACGTTTCGGGTCTACCACGAGTGGGCACTGGCAGTGCTGCGCAAGCAACACAGGTTCATCACCAACAAGTACCGGGTCGCTATCAGCGCGCACCTGTTGCGGCCAGTGTTTTGCCCTGCCGCCATAGCCGCGCGAAACAATTCCAGGCTTGTAACCATTTTCCTTTAAGCAAGTGACTAACCATTCTGTGAGCGGCGTCTTCCCCGTTCCACCAACGCTGATGTTGCCGACAATAATGACCGGTACATGTAGCCGCGTTTGTTTGAATATGCCCGATTGATAAAGTAAACGTCTGGTGCTGGCTAACAAAATATACAACCATGACAGCGGTAGCAACAAAAATGAAACAATGTTTCTACTATACCAATAATGTTCAATAGATTTCATCAGGACAAAAATATATATTTTCAGGTTGAGTTTGTATCGCCGGTCTCATTTAGCTGAACCTGGTAAAGACGTGCATAATGCTTGTTCTTTTCCAATAGCTCATGGTGTCGCCCTGCTTCTACTATACGACCGTTTTGCAGGACAATTATTTGGTCGGCATTTTGAATTGTAGATAATCTATGGGCGATCACCAATGTCGTTCTGCCTTTAACAAGCTGTTCCAGTGCCTGCTGAATATACTGTTCTGATTGAGAATCTAATGCCGACGTCGCCTCATCAAGAATCAATATAGGTGCATTTTTATATAAAGCCCTGGCTATAGCCAGGCGCTGTCTTTGACCACCTGACAGCAGCACACCTTTTTCACCAATTTCAGTATCCATACCTTTGGGCATTTGTTCGATAAACTCAAGAGCATGGGCCGCAATAGCAACATCTCTCAAACGCCCAGAATCAACTACTTGACCGTAACTGATATTATGGGCAATAGAATCATTAAATAAAATGACATCCTGTCCTACCAATGCGATTTGATTACGCAAATCAACCATATTTAATTGATTGATATCAAGACCATCGATACAGATTTTCCCTGAATCAGGAATGATAAAACGTGGCAAGAGATTGGCAAGTGTACTCTTTCCACTGCCCGAATGGCCCACTAAAGCAACTGTCTGGCCCGGCTCTATTGTTATATTTATATCAATCAAGGCAGAGGCATCATTAGCATTTGCACTATAGGAGAAATTAACATGGTGAAACTCTATTTTTCCAATAGCACGCTCAATACTTATTGTGCCATTTTCCGGTTCTTTTGGACTATCAAGCATTGAGAAGACACTGGTAGCAGCTGCTATTCCACGTTGGATCTCAGCATTGATAGTTGTGAGGCGCTTTATTGGTGACAACAACATCAACATTGCCCCAATGAATGATATAAAGGTTCCAGGTGAAATAGTTTCCAGCAAACTTGGTAATGTAGCCAAATACACGATGGCAGCCAGACTTGTGGCGGCTATCAGCTGAATCAGTTGCAAACTTGATTCGCGCGTAGCTATGAATTTCATATTTTGCAGACGATTACGTTCGTTCACCCGCTCAAAGCGCTGTTGCTCCTGAGTTTGACCACCGAAAATTTTAATTATTTTCTGCCCGCTGATTGCCTCTTCAGTAATATGCGAGACATCTCCCATAGCATTCTGAATATTGGTACTGATACGACGGAAACGTCGATTTACATAGACAATTAACAATGCGACAAGTGGGCTAATTACCAGAAATGACAATGTTAACTGCCAATTGTAATACACCATCAAACCGAGTAAAAATGCAATTGTCAGCGTGTCGCGAATCAAAACCGTGATGGCTTGAGTCGATGCCTGTGCTACCTGCGCCACATCATAGGACATCTTTGACAATAACTGCCCGGTATTCGTTTTGTCATAAAACGAGCTGGGTAGTAGTAATATTTGATCAAAAATCTGGTGACGTAAACGTTTGATGACATGTTGCCCGATCCAGTTAATCAGAAAATTTCCTGCAAAAGCACTTGCCCCACGCACCAAAGCTAGGATAATAAGCAACGGTGGAATCAAGCCAATCCAATACTCATCCTTTTCAACGAAACTGCCATCGATCAACGGCTTGAGAACCCAGGCCAGCAAGGCATCCGTACCGGCATACAGCACTAGACCTAAACAAGCCAAGACAAAGGCTTTTGTATATGGCCTTGTATAGCTCAGCAGTCGACGATAAATTTGTCGACCATTTGTGATTTCAATTGTTTCTGATGACATATTGACTAATTGACCAGATAATTACTGATTTGGCGAGGCTTGTTGAGCTGATGACTGTTTCGTCGCTAATGACATGTGTGTGATACCAAGTGTACGTGCTGCATCCATTGCTGTCACAACAGCTTGATGGGGTGTCTGGCCATCAGCGCTAATCAATAGCGTAACCTGTTCACCCTCATTGATAACGAGTTTTAATGCCTTGATAATAGTTGCTGCCTGAGTGTTGACGACCCTTTTCCCATTAACATAAAAGACACCCTGACGATCTATCGTCAATTCAATCGGTGTTTGTTCAGTTTCTTTTTTTTGTGCTGATGCTTCAGGTAGATCTACACTTATCTCCGATTCTCGATTAAAACTCGTCGAGACCATAAAAAATATGAGTAGTAAAAATACAACGTCAATCAGTGAGGTAAGGTTTATATCTGGATCCTGACGTTGACTTTGCCGCAGTTTCACAGATGATCTCTCCATTCATTACTGCGTAAAGGTGTATCAAGTTCTCGTTCACCATGTAATATTTCGACCATTTTTAGCGCTTCTTTTTCCATCAACATGACAAGCATATCAATTCGACCACGAAAGTAGCGATAAAACATAACTGCAGGAATCGCCACAGATATTCCGGCTGCGGTTGTAATCAATGCCTCGGAGATACCGCCGGCAAGGACTGTTGGATTACCAACACCAGCTGCAGTAATCGCTGTGAATACCTTGATCATACCGATGACCGTTCCCAGCAACCCCAATAACGGCGTAATTGTGGCAATAGTACCCAGGGTATTCAGATAACGCTCTAGCTCAGCAACTTCATGACGACCACTGTCTTCGATACTTTCCTTCATAATCTCACGGCTGTGGTGCAAATTAACCAGCCCTGCAGCAAGCACTCGGCCCAAGGGAGAGCCTTGTCTCAACTCATTCAGTTGCTTGCCATTGATCTGATTATTTTTAGACCATTGCCAAATTTGTGCAACCAGCTTGTCCGGACAAATGCGTTTGGTCTGCAAAGACCAGAATCGTTCACCCACAATGGCAAGCGCAATAACCGAACACAATAAGATCGGTGCCATCAACCAACCACCAGACTGCACAAGTTCAAACACCGCATTAACCTCTTTTAGCAATAATCAGCGACCCATCATACTTGATTTAACGTTAGCGAAAAACCATGTTTCATCAGGACTAAACTGAAATGTTGGGTAAGTTAATATTTCGACTCATTTGACTAGGAATCCAGACGCATATGACCTTAAGCATCTGATATTAAGGCATTTATTGATATGGCATATGCTCTACGGATGGTAATTTTGATGCCGTATCCAGAAATGCCGGGATTCCAACCGACTGCCACTGATCGATACCGCTTGCCCCGGCTCGAGTATCACCTTAATCGCGCCTGCATCAGACGTTTGCCAGGTTTTGACGCCGGCTGCTCGGTATAGCTGTATTACCTGATGATCGGGAAATTGAAAACGATTCATGTAACCCACTGGAAACAATACGTGCTGAGGTCGAACCCTGTTAACGAATCCTAATGTCGACGACGTATCACTGCCATGATGGGGAGCCACTAATATTGTACTTTGTAGCTGAGTCGGATGATCAGCTTTGAGTCGATTTTCTGCGAGGACTTCTATATCACCCGTAAGCAGGATTGAATGGTTACCATTACTGATACGCAACACACAAGAAGCGTTATTTGCCACCCATACAGAGGAATTTGTTGGGTGTAATATGGTGAAATCAACCCCATCCCACTGCCAGTGCTGACCATCCAGGCAGTGTTGTACATTTTGCCAATCAAGCCGCTCAGGCACACTGCTTATTGTATCCAAAATCGGAAATGCTTGATGCACTGCATCGGCCCCACCAAGATGGTCATTGTCACCATGGCCTATCACCAGGCGATCAATTTTCCCCCACCCCCGAATGTGCAAATAGGGATTAATTACTGCATCGCCAGTATTAAACATCGACGAATATTTCGGTCCGGTATCATAGATCAACACATGAGTCTGAGTCTCGACAACAGCTGCCAGACCCTGACCTACATCGAGCAAGGTAAAATTGATAGCCCCATACCCAGGGCGTGAGGGTGCACAGAGTATCGCCGGTGCAAGCCAAACCAAACCCAACCAGCGTCCTGGCAACCCCCTTGGAATCAATAAAAACACAACACCGATCAATGCAATTAACAACATCCAGGTTGGTGGTTTATGTTGATGCCAATGCAATACATCGATACTGGCCAGCGCAGTAAGTATCGGCCATAAACAGGATAGAGACAGATCAGCCATACTCAGCAACCATTGACTCAACACATCTGACAAGGGAAGACACAATGTACCGAGTAACACGAAGGGGACCACAAGAACACTAACCCAAGGTACAGCGATCAAATTGGCCAATGGTGACACCAGCGGCACTTGCTGAAAGATAATAAGAAGAAATGGGAATAAACCCAATGAAATGATGAGATGTATACGCCCCCAGCGCCACCACCATAACTGTGACCTGGCGAGAGTAGATATATCGCGGTTGTTCATACTAAAAAGAATGATTGTAACAGCAGCAAATGAGAGCCAGAAACCTACTGAAAGCAATGCCAGAGGATCAAATATCATGACTGCCAATAATGCCAGCGCCAGCGTCTCGCTGGGTCGGCGGGCTCGCTGCATTAACATCATCAGCAGGACTATTGTAATCATAATAACCGCGCGCTGTGTTGGCACAGTAAAACCAGCCAGAGCCGCATAGGCGATTGCCAAAATGATCGCAACGATCGCAGCGGCCGATGGTGCCGGTAGCCGTATAACTAAACAAGGTATGCTAACCCATAGTCGCCGCGTTAAAACAAAGCCAAATGCGGCTACCAACCCCACATGGAGACCTGAAATAGCAATTAAATGATTGGTACCTGTGTGTCTGAAAACCGACCATTGATTATCGCTAACCAGCACTCGCTCACCTATTGCCAGGGCCGTAATTATTCCAGCGAAATCCAGGTTAGTGGTATTTTCTGCCAATCTTGAGGCGATGCTCTGGCGCCAGTGTTGCCAATTGCTAAGCGCATAATGCTGGCTGAGCTTGAAATTGTCTGGTGATTCACGCACATATCCTGTTGCTATTATATGCTGTTGCAATAGCCAGGCCTCATAATCAAACGTACCTGGATTCACCATCCCGTGAGGATGTTTTAATCTGACCAGCAATTGCCAGCGGTCGCCACCATATAACACGGATTTCGGTCTACCATACCAGTTCAGGCGCACCTGGCCAGTAATCCCTAGCGGTTGATTACCGACATAAATTCGTTCGATATTTATATTGAAACGCGTGCCCGTCGATGTGTATTCTGGTAACGTAGTTATGTGACCAACAATCACCACATCAAGACCTTCAGCCCAGACAGGGAGGTTGTTTGATATGATGGTATGGGCATGCCATGCAGCCATAAAAAAGCCACAACCCATTATTAGAAGGAAACGAACGCTAACAACCCACATTGACAAAGGGATCAGACCAAGCAGTAGCAAACTCCAGCGATTATCAGGGAGTTCCGGAAGTTGAAACAGGATGAGACTTCCTAAAAGATATGCAATAGCTACAGTGCGCATTCGCCCCCCCTAGTCCATTAAAGGGTGCCCAGATAGCAAAGACAATTTGTCTCGCTCATCTGGACATTTGCTGATGTGGTCAGTTATTGTCGCACCATGCCTAGGAAATTTCTACAACGCTTCATGCCAGATCAACACAAGATCCGGAGTCATCGGCATTTACAATTCCTTGGGAAGCTGTTACATCACCAGCACCTGTGGCATCTAAATCGTCGTTCTGTAGCGGGAGCTATTTCCGTTGGGCTGATGGTGGCATTTATCCCAATTCCTTTCCAAATGGTATTGGCTGCAATACTGGCCATTTTCTTCCATACCAATTTACCCATCTCAGTATCACTGGTCTGGCTAACGAATCCTGTCACAATGCCTGCATTGTATTATTTTGCCTACAAGGTGGGGGCACGGTTACTTGGAATCCCCCCTCATCCATTCAAATTCGAACTCTCATTTGAATGGTTGATGACTAGCCTATCGGGTGTGTGGGAACCTTTTTTATTGGGTTGTCTGATATTGGGTCTAGTGACGGCGCTGATTGGTAACTTAATGATGCGTCTGGTTTGGCGCATTCAGGTAGTACGAAAACGTGCATTATTACGTGCCAAAAGACAGCAAAGAAAGGCTGGATTAACTAAAGAGTAGTATCATTGTCCAGCACAATAAAAAAGCAGGCTAAATATTTAATGTACGCGTAATTGTCCTTCTTCTAGCACTAGCACCCTATCCATTTGATCAGCCAATGCTTGTTCGTGAGTCACGATAATAAAACTGGATTGCATTTCCTGGTTCAACTCATTAATCAATGACACAATATTCTGTGCATTTTCCTTATCCAGATTACCCGTAGGTTCATCAGCCAATACACAACTTGGTTTAGTTACCAGTGCACGAGCAATAGCTACGCGCTGGCGTTCACCACCAGACAGTTGCCCTGGCTTATGGTGCAGGCGGTTTATCATACCAACCCGGTCCAACATAGCGGTTGCCTGTGCCTGTGCCTGCTGCGTAGACATTTGCCGTAGCAAGAGCGGCATGGACACATTTTCCAATGCGGTAAACTCGGCCAATAGATGATGAAACTGATAGACAAAACCCAAAAATTGATTGCGTTGAATTCCACGCTGGTACTCTGACATATTACTCAAAACCTGCCCATTCAGCCACACATCACCTAGACTGGGCCGGTCTAGCCCACCCAGTAGATGTAACAAGGTACTCTTACCCGCACCTGAGCGGCCCATAATAGCGATACGTTCACCTTTTGCAATGGCGAGATTGACGTCTTCCAGCACTGTCACTCGACCAGCACCTTCATTAAACACCTTGCTAAGATGCTGACAGCGAATAATACTATTATTAACTTTATTCATTGTCTCATTCATAGCGCAGAGCTTCTGCGGGATGAGTGCGCGCTGCACGCCAGGCTGGATACAAGGTTGCTAGCAGACACAATAATAGTGAAACAACGGCTATTCGACTGACATCAGTCCAACGCATATCCGAGGGTAACTCGGTAATGTAATAAACATCGGCTGACAGAAATTGAAAGCCGATCAGGTTTTCCAGGGCAGGCACAATGGTATCGATATTTTGCGCCAGGCTGATACCACCTAGCAGACCGAGCGCAGTACCAATCACACCAATGATAGCACCCTGAATAATAAAGATACGCATGACCCGCCCCGCACCAAAACCAAGCGTTCTCAAAATGGCAATATCACTCTGTTTATCCGCTACCATAATAACCAGCGTTGAAACCAGATTAAATGCTGCAACAGCAATTATCAGTATCAATATTGCGAACATGACGGTCTTTTCCATTTTTACCGCGCGAAAAAAATTGGCATGCTGACGCGTCCAGTTTCCGACCTGATAACCAAATGGCAAGGTTTTTATCAACTCGTTACTGAGTCGCTGGGCAGCGAACAAATCATCCAGCTTTAACCGTATGCCTGACACCCGATCTTCCATCTGAAAGAGTCGTCCAGCATCAGCGATATGTATCAATGCCAGACCGTTGTCATAATCACGCATATCGATTTCAAATATTCCGACGACGGTAAAACGTTTAAGCCGGGGTAGAATACCGACAGCGGTAATCGTAGTCTGCGGTGATACCAGCATGACGTTGTCGCCTTTTTTGACGCCAAGTGTATAGGCCAGTTCACTACCGAGGATAATGCCAAACTCACCGGGCTGAAGC
>Ga0316190_10002408_pt1 | contig 13561 bp, 11 predicted proteins | sample Eddworburrow2_MG_FD_204929 | JGI IMG/M metagenome (GOLD analysis project Ga0316190, IMG submission 204929) | Coastal sediment microbial communities from Maine, United States - Eddy worm burrow 2 | ecosystem: Environmental > Aquatic > Marine > Coastal > Sediment | place: USA: Maine | collected... | reverse complement strand
ACTCCTCACTGCGCTCAACCCAGGCTACTCTTACATTTTTTAATAGCGGTAGTGGTCCGCTTTATAGGGCCCTTCCACCGGCACGCCGATGTAGTCGGCCTGCTCCTGGGTCAGGGTGCTGAGATTGACGCCGATCTTGGCCAGATGCAGGCGGGCCACCTCTTCGTCCAGCTTCTTGGGCAGGACGTAGACCTCGTTGCCATATTCGCCGGTCTGCTTGAACAGCTCGATCTGGGCCAGCACCTGGTTGGTGAAGGAGTTGGACATCACGAAGCTGGGGTGGCCGGTGGCGCAACCCAGGTTTACCAGGCGACCCTGGGCCAGCAGGATAACGCGCTTGCCGTCCGGGAAGATGATGTGATCCACCTGGGGTTTGATGTTCTCCCACTCGTACTTTTCCAGGCTGGCGACATCGATCTCGTTGTCGAAGTGGCCGATGTTGCAGACGATGGACTGATCCTTCATGGCCGCCACGTGGTCGTGGGTGATGACATGGAAGTTGCCGGTGGTGGTGACGAAGATGTCACCCTGGCTGCAGGCGTCATTCATGTCCACTACGCGATAACCCTCCATTGCGGCCTGTAGGGCGCAGATGGGATCGACCTCGGTGACCCATACCGTGGCGCCAAGGCCGCCCAGGGATTGGGCGCAGCCCTTGCCCACATCGCCATAGCCCAGGACCACGGCGATCTTGCCGGCGATCATCACGTCGGTGGCGCGCTTGATGCCGTCCACCAGGGACTCGCGGCAGCCATAGAGGTTGTCGAACTTGGACTTGGTCACCGAGTCGTTGACGTTGATGGCGGGGAAGGGCAGCTCACCCTTCTCCTGCATCTGATAGAGACGATGCACGCCGGTGGTGGTCTCTTCGGTCACGCCCTGGATGTTCGCCTTGATCCGGGAGTAGAAGGTTGCATCACTCTGCAGGCGTTCACGGATGGCGGCGTAGAGGATGGTCTCCTCCTCGCTGCCTGGGTTATCCAGCACCGAGATGTCCTGCTCCGCCTTGGAGCCCAGGATTACCAGCATGGTGGCGTCGCCGCCGTCATCCAGGATCATGTTGGGGGTGCCGCCGTCGTGCCACTCCATGATCTTGTGGGTGTAGGCCCAGTACTCTTCCAGGGTCTCGCCCTTGAAGGCGTAGACCGGGATGCCGTCCTGGGCGATGGCTGCTGCTGCGTGGTCCTGGGTGGAGTAGATGTTGCAAGAGGCCCAGCGCACCTCGGCCCCCAGTTCCACCAGGGCCTCAATCAGTACGGCGGTCTGGATGGTCATGTGCAGGCTGCCGGCGATGCGTGCGCCCTTCAGCGGCTGTTCCGCCTTGTATTTCTTGCGGATGGACATCAGTCCAGGCATTTCTGTTTCTGCGATCGCGATCTCTTTCCGGCCCCACTCGGCCAGAGAGATGTCAGCGACTTTGTAATCCGGGTTGGTGTTATCTGCCGGTGTCGTCATCGTAAGGACTCCCAAATGCCGAGCGCCGTTTATTCATGAAACCCCAGATGCCGAGCCTAGCAGGAAGATTCCTGTCGCAGCGCTCCTCGGCGTGGGGGAGATGGTAAGCATGTAGGGCGGACTTCAGTCCGCCCTGGCCGGTTACACGCTTTCGCTCCTGCTTATGCTGTGTACCTACATCCATGTAGGCAAAACCGGCCCAGTTGATCGTGACGCTTATTATAATCCAGCCGCAGCACGCAGCTCTTCAGCCTTGTCGGTACGCTCCCAGGTGAATTCCGGCTCCTCGCGTCCAAAGTGGCCGTAGGCGGCGGTCTTCTGGTAGATGGGTCGGATCAGGTCCAGCATCTGCACCAGGCCATAGGGGCGCAGGTCAAAATGTTCCTGCACCAGCTCAACCAGCTTTGTCTCAGGGATCACCCCGGTGCCAAAGGTCTCGATGCTGATGGAGGTGGGCTCTGCCACGCCGATGGCGTAGGAGACCTGGATCTCGCAGCGCTCGGCCAGGCCGGCGGCGACGATGTTCTTGGCCACATAGCGACCGGCATAGGTGGCGGAACGGTCAACCTTGGAGGGATCCTTGCCGGAGAAGGCGCCGCCACCGTGGCGGGCCATGCCGCCATAGGTGTCGACGATGATCTTGCGTCCGGTCAGGCCGCAGTCGCCTACCGGGCCACCGATCACAAAGCTGCCGGTTGGGTTGATGTGGTACTGGGTCTCTTTGGAGAGCCACTCTTCAGGCAGGGTGGGCAGGATGATGGTTTCCATCACCGCCTCACGGATGTCTTCCTGGGTGATAGAGGGGTCATGCTGGGTGGAGAGCACCACGGCCTCGATACCGGTGGGTTTGCCATTTTCGTAGCGGAAGGTGACCTGGCTCTTGGCATCCGGGCGCAGCCAGGGCAGCACGCCATGCTTGCGCACCTCTGCCTGGCGCTGTACCAGGCGGTGGGCATAGGTGATGGGGGCCGGCATCAGTACATCGGTTTCGTTGGAGGCATAGCCGAACATGAGGCCCTGGTCGCCTGCACCCTGAAGCTCGGGATGTTCGCGATCCACGCCCATGGCGATATCGCTGGATTGCTTGCCGATCATGGAGATGACGGCGCAGGTTTCAGCATCGAAACCCACATCGGAACTGGTATAACCGATCTCCCTGATGGTACCGCGCACGACCTCTTCCAGATCAACCCAGGCGGAGGTGGTGATCTCGCCGGCCACGATGGCGCCACCGGTTTTGATCATGGTCTCGCAGGCAACGCGTGCGTCTTTGTCCTGCTCCAGGATGGCGTCCAATATGGCATCGGAGATCTGATCGGCGATCTTGTCCGGGTGGCCTTCGGATACCGATTCGGAGGTGAAAATAAAATCTCTTTGCATGGGTCGTTCTTCCGTATCTATATTCTGCCCCGTCTGGTCTCTCGCAAGACAAGGGGTGGGCATGATTGTGCGGCGCCGAAATATGGTGGCGCCCCTTGTTATGGTTCTGTTCCCAGCTCGGAGCCTGGGAAAACCAGTCATTCTACATCTAGTTGACACTAGGTGAAACTTAGAAATTCCGCAGTTGGTTTATTTCCCGCAGGGTTTAAGATGTGAAACAGCCGAATGTTCGCCTATCTGGAGTGATTGTTATGGTCTCTTTGCAGACACCCGTGTGTGATTTTGGCCAGCCGGCCCTGGACTTTTCCCTGCCTGGGGTGGATGGCCGGACCTGGAGCCTGGAGCAGTGCCGGGGTGAAAATGGCCTGCTGGTGATGTTTATCTGTAACCACTGCCCCTATGTGAAGGCGGTGCAGGAGCGTATCGTACGGGACACCAATGAGTTGCTGGACTATGGCATCAAGAGCGTGGCCATCATGTCCAACGATCCGACGGAATATGCGGAGGACTCCTTTGATAATATGCGGCGTGTTGCCCAGGAGTTCGCCTTCCCCTTTCCCTATCTATTGGATGAGACCCAGGCGGTGGCCAGGGCCTATGGTGCGGTTTGTACCCCGGATTTCTTTGGCTATAACGCTAAACTTGAGCTGCAGTATCGTGGGCGTCTGGATGAGAGTCGCAAAGAGATGGCATCGTTGGATGTCCGCCGGGATCTTTTTCAGGCCATGAAAGAGGTGGCTCAGACCGGGCGTGGACCGGCAGAACAGATTCCCAGTATGGGCTGCTCCATAAAATGGCGAAGTTGAAGTAGGGTCCGGCTTTTCCAATTCCCTGGTTAATTGTGGGGAAGTTTACTGCGAAAGACCTATTGATTTTGTCAGGTATTTCTATATATTTCCCCTACCTGCAAGATGGCCTCTTGCCCTAAAGCGGAGCATGGGCGAAAATATGGGGCTTTTCCCGCTGGGAGGCCCACAGCAGTGGGTCAGTCTCGATGAACATTAGTCGGATGAGGAACATCCGGTATCACCAACCCGCATACAGCGACACGGGGCAGTAGCCCTGGGGGGCGCTTTTACATGTCGGGATGGTGAAGCAAGGTTTCATTTTTAGCTTATCAATCAGGAGAGACATATGTCCTCACGCAGAGAACTAGCCAATGCCATCCGTGCCTTAAGCATGGATGCCGTGCAGAAAGCCAAGTCCGGTCACCCCGGCGCCCCCATGGGTATGGCGGATATCGCCGAGGCGCTGTGGAATGACCACCTCAAGCACAATCCGAACAATCCGGATTGGGCAGATCGGGACCGTTTCATCCTGTCCAACGGCCATGGCTCCATGCTGATCTACTCCCTGCTGCACCTGTCGGGCTACGACCTGAGCATGGAAGACCTGAAGAGCTTCCGCCAGCTGCACTCCAAGACCCCTGGCCACCCTGAATACGGTTATGCCCCGGGCATAGAGACCACCACCGGTCCTCTGGGGCAGGGCATCAGCAACGCCGCGGGCATGGCCCTGGCCGAGCGTACCCTGGCTGGCCAGTTCAACCGTGACGGTCACAACATCGTCGACCACTACACCTACACCTTCCTGGGTGATGGCTGCATGATGGAGGGCGTCTCCCATGAGTCCTGTGCCCTGGCCGGCACCCTGGGTCTGGGCAAGCTGATCGCCTTCTGGGATGACAATGGCATCTCCATCGATGGCCATGTGGACAACTGGTTCAGCGAAGATGTGGCCAAACGCTTCGATGCCTATGGCTGGCATGTGATTCGCGATGTGGACGGCCATGATGGGGAAGCCATCAACAAGGCCGTGCAGGAGGCCAAGTCCGTCAACAACAAGCCGACCCTGATCTGCTGCAAGACCGTGATCGGTTTTGGTTCCCCTAACCTGTGCGGCAGCCATGATTGCCATGGTGCGCCCCTGGGTGATGACGAAATTGCCGCCACCCGCGAGAACCTGGGCTGGAGCCATGCCCCCTTCGAGATTCCGGAGTCGGTCTATGCCGGCTGGGATGCCAAGGAGAACGGTGCCAAGTCTGAGGCCCACTGGAATGAGAAGTTTGCTGCCTACAAGGCCGCCCATCCCGAATTGGCTGCCGAGTTCGAGCGTCGCGTCATCAACCGTGAACTGCCGGCCAACTGGGAGACCTACGCGGATGGTTACATCAACGAGATCGATGCCAAGGCGGAGAGCCCGGCTACCCGTAAGGCCTCCCAGAACAGCATCACCGGCTACGCCAAGGTGCTGCCCGAGTTCCTGGGTGGTTCCGCGGATCTGACCCCCTCCAACCTCACCGGTTGGCCGGAGGCCAAGGCCATTACCAATACGGTGACCGACGGCAACTATCTCTCCTATGGTGTGCGTGAGTTCGGTATGTCCGCCATCATGAATGGTGTGGCCCTGCACGGTGGTTTCATCCCCTTCGGCGGCACCTTCCTGATGTTCTCTGAATATGCCCGTAATGCCCTGCGCATGGCGGCGCTGATGAAGCAGCAGTCCATCTTCGTTTACACCCACGACTCCATCGGTCTGGGTGAGGATGGCCCGACCCACCAGCCCATCGAGCAGATCCCGACCCTGCGCATGATCCCCAACATGTCCACCTGGCGTCCCTGTGACGCGGTTGAGACCGCAGTGGCCTGGCGTGCCGCCATCGAGCGCAAGACCGGCCCAAGCTGTCTGATCTTCTCCCGCCAGAATCTGCCCCACAATGAGCGCACCCAGGAGCAGATTGCTGCTGTCACCAAGGGTGGCTATGTGCTGAAGGATTGTGCCGGTACCCCGGATGCCATCATCATCGCCACCGGCTCCGAGGTGGGACTGGCAACGAAGGCGGCCGACGAACTGAGTGCCCAGGGTAAGCAGATCCGTGTGGTCTCCATGCCTTGTGTGGATGCCTTCGAGGCCCAGGATGCTGCCTACCGCGAATCCGTACTGCCTAGCAGTGTTACCGCCAGGGTGGCTGTTGAGGCTGCCGTTACCGATGGTTGGTACAAGTATGTCGGTCTGAATGGCAAGGTCATCGGCATTGATCGCTTTGGCGAGTCGGCGCCTGCCAGTCAGCTGTTCGAGGAATTTGGCTTCACCGTGGGGAACGTGGTGAAGGCGGTCGAGTCACTTATCTAACTACTATCTAGGAGATCAAGAATATGACTATCAAAGTCGGTATTAATGGCTTCGGCCGCATCGGCCGCATGGTGTTCCGCGCCATCGCCCAGGATTTCAATGACATCGAGGTTGTGGGTATCAACGACCTGCTGGATCCCGAGTATCTGGCCTACATGCTGCAGTACGATTCTGTACATGGCCGCTTCAAGGGTGACGTCGCCGTAGAGGGCAACAATCTGATCGTCAATGGCAAGACCATCCGTCTCACTGCTGAGCGCGATCCGGCCGATCTGAAGTGGAGCGACATCGGTGCCGATCTGGTGGTCGAGTGTACCGGTTTCTTCCTCACCGAAGAGACCTGCCAGAAGCACATCGACGCCGGTGCCAAGAAGGTGGTGCAGAGCGCCCCCTCCAAGGATGGCACCCCCATGTTCGTCTATGGTGTTAACCATAAGGAATATGCCGGTCAGGCCATCGTCTCCGCTGCCTCCTGTACCACCAACTGTCTGGCCCCTGTGGCCAAGGTGCTGAATGATAACTACGGTATCAAGCGTGGCCTGATGACCACCGTGCATGCCGCTACCGCCACCCAGAAGACCGTTGACGGTCCTTCCCAGAAGGATTGGCGCGGTGGCCGCGGTATCCTGGAGAACATCATCCCGTCCTCCACCGGCGCTGCCAAGGCCGTGGGCGTGGTGCTGCCAGAGCTGAACGGCAAGCTGACCGGTATGGCCTTCCGCGTACCCACCTCCGATGTCTCCGTGGTGGATCTGACCGTCGAGCTTGAGAAGGAAACCAGCTACGAGGATATCTGCTCCGCCATGAAGGCTGCTGCCACTGAAGGCGACCTGAAGGGTGTGCTGGGTTACACCGAGGATATGGTGGTTGCCACCGACTTCGTGGGTAACACCGCCCCGTCTACCTTCGATGCCAATGCCGGTATCGCCCTGGATAGCACCTTCGTCAAGGTTGTCTCCTGGTATGACAACGAGTATGGCTACACCTGCAACATGCTGCGCTTCGTGCAGCACGTGGCAGCCAACTAGTCAGTCTTAAATGTAGGGTGGGTCCTGACCCAGGGTCGGACCCACCCTGACATTTTTTTAGAGGCATTCGGCAAGGCCATGCTTTGGCATTGCCAAATCCCTTTTATATCTTTTCGCAGGAGAATCTCCCATGTCCGTCATCAAAATGACCGATCTCGACCTCGCTGGAAAGCGTGTGCTGATCCGTGAAGACCTGAACGTCCCCGTCAAGGACGGCAAGGTCACCAGTGATAAGCGTATTCGCGCCAGCCTGCCCACCATTGAGCACGCCATGAAGGCGGGCGCCAAGGTGATGCTGATGTCCCACCTGGGACGTCCCACCGAGGGTGAGTATGCCGAGGAGTTTTCCCTCAAGCCGGTGGCCGAGCATCTGTCCGGCCTGCTGGGCAAGGAGGTAAAGCTGGTCAAGGACTATCTGGAAAATGCCCCTGAGCTGGCTGACGGTGAGGTGGTGATCCTGGAGAACGTCCGTTTCAACAAGGGCGAGAAGAAGAACGAGGAAGGGCTGTCCAAGCAGTATGCGGCCCTGTGTGATGTCTATGTGATGGACGCCTTCGGTACCGCTCACCGGGCCCAGGCCTCCACCCATGGTGCTGGCACCTATGCCCCGATCGCCTGTGCCGGCCCACTGCTGGCGGGTGAACTGGATGCCCTGGGCAAGGCCCTGGGTAACCCGGCACGTCCCATGGCGGCCATCGTCGGTGGCTCCAAGGTCTCCACCAAGCTGACCGTACTGGACTCCCTTTCTTCCGTGGTGGATCAGCTGATCCCTGGTGGCGGTATCGCCAACACCTTTATCGCGGCCGCCGGCTACAACGTAGGCAAGTCCCTGTACGAGATCGACCTGATCCCCGAGGCCAAGCGCCTGATGGAGGCAGCCAAGGCCAAGGGTGGTGAGATCCCGGTCCCTACCGATGTGGTCGTGGGCAAGGAGTTCTCGGAATCCGCCGTAGCCACCGTCAAGAAGGTCTCCGAGGTGGAAGATGATGACATGATCTTCGATATCGGTCCTGAGACCGCCGCCCGTTATGCGGAGATGATGAAGACCGCCAAGACCGTGGTCTGGAACGGCCCCGTGGGCGTGTTTGAATTCGACCAGTTCGGCGAGGGTACCAAGACCCTGGGCGTGGCCATTGCCGATTCCGATGCCTTCTCCATTGCCGGTGGTGGTGACACCCTGGCGGCGGTGGACAAGTACGGCATCTCCGAGCGGGTCTCCTATATCTCCACCGGTGGTGGTGCCTTCCTTGAGTTCCTGGAAGGCAAGCAGTTGCCGGCCGTGGCCATGCTGGAGGAGCGTGCCGGCGCCTAACGCCGTTCACGCTAGCCCCATGTGGGCTGCATAGGATGTGAAGCATTATCGGGAGTGTGAAGAGTTGTCATATTTGTTTGCTACTCTTCGCCCACCCATGCTTCCCCCTGTGCAGCAGCCAGCTCCATCCACGTTTTTTGATATCAGACTTAGATAGATTTTATGCCACGTAGAACCAAAATTATTGCAACCCTTGGCCCCGCCACCGATAGCCCGGAGGCCATGGATGCCCTGGTCCATGCCGGTGTGGACGTAGTACGCATCAATCTTTCCCACGGCAGTCCGGAGGAGCACCTGAAACGGGCCCAGATGGTGCGCGATCAGGCCAAGGCGGCCGGGCGTGAGGTCGGTGTCCTGGTTGATCTGCAGGGACCGAAGATTCGTATTGGCCACTTTAAAAATGGCCCCATCCAGCTCCATGAGGGCGATGCCTTTTCCCTGGATGCCGAGTGTCCTGTGGATGAGGGTGATCAGCAGCGGGTTGGACTGACCTTTACCCAGCTGGCTGAGGATGTCTCCCGCGGCGACACCCTGTTGCTGGATGATGGCCGTATCGTGCTTTGGGTGGAGGATGTTGCCGGCTCGCGTGTGGACTGCAAGGTCGTGATCGGTGGCCAGCTATCGGACTCCAAGGGCATCAACCTGCAGGGGGGCGGTCTCTCCGCACCAGCCCTGACCGCAAAGGATAAGAAGGATATTCTACTGGCAGCCAAGATGGAGGCCGACTATGTTGCTGTCTCTTTTGTGCGCAATGCCGGTGATGTAGAGCAGGCACGCCGCTTGCTGAATGAGGCCGGCGGCCATGGTGGTATCGTGGCCAAGATCGAGCGGGCCGAGTCCCTGAATGAGATAGAGGCCATCATCAATGTATCGGATGCCATCATGGTGGCCCGTGGTGACCTGGGTGTGGAGATCGGCGATGCGGAGTTGCCGGCGGTGCAGAAGCGCCTGATCCGCTTGGCCCGTGCCCAGAATTCCGTGGTGATTACCGCCACCCAGATGATGGAGTCCATGATCGAGAATGCCATCCCCACCCGGGCCGAGGTGTTCGATGTGGCCAATGCCGTATTGGATGGTACCGATGCGGTGATGCTTTCGGCGGAGACCGCCATCGGCAAGAATCCCGCCAAGGCGGTTGAGGCCATGGACCGGGTATGCCAGGAGGCGGAGAAGCAACCGGAGGCGCGCAAGTCCCAGCATCGCCTGGACACCGTATTCGGTCGTGTTGATGAATCCATTGCCATGGCAGCCATGTACACCGCCAACCACCTGCAGGTGAATGCCATTGCGGCACTGACCGAGTCCGGTTCCACGGTGAAGTGGATGTCACGCATCAGTTCCATAATTCCCATCTACGCCTTGACGCGACAAGAGGCCACACGCAGGAAGGTCACCCTCTATCGGGGTGTCTATCCCCTTGCCTTTGATGTGGCCAGTACGGATGCGCGGGTGGTCAACAAGGAGGTGGTCGATGATCTGCTGTCACGTGGTGCTGTTCAGGATCAAGAGTTGGTGATCATTACCAAGGGTGACCGATCCGGCGTCGAAGGCCAGACCAATCTGATGAAGATTATGCGTGTTGGTGAGCATGAATTGCCCTGGGAAGAGTAATGTTCCCGGGTGCAACGAGATTTAACGATAATTTTATTAATCTAATGTAAGGAGATTTAAATGGCTCTGATATCCCTGCGTCAACTGCTGGATTATGCTGCCGAAAATGACTTCGGTATGCCCGCCTTCAACGTCAACAACATGGAGCAGGTCAAGGCGATTATGGAAGCCGCTGATGAGACCAACAGCCCGGTGATCCTGCAGGGTTCCGCCGGCGCCCGTAAGTATGCAGGCGAAGCCTTCCTGCGTCATCTGATCCTGGCGGCTGCCGAGGCCTATCCCCATATTCCTATCTGTATGCATCAGGATCATGGTACCTCCCCGGCGGTGAACTTCCGTTCCATCCAGTCCGGCTTCTCCTCGGTGATGATGGATGGTTCCCTGATGGAAGACGGCAAGACCCCCTCCGACTATGACTACAATGTGGATGTTACACGTCGCGTGGCCGAACTGGCACACGCCTGTGGTGTCTCCGTTGAGGGTGAGTTGGGCTGCCTGGGTTCCCTGGAGACCGGTGAGGCCGGTGAAGAGGACGGTATCGGTGCCGTAGGCAAGCTGGATATGGATCAGCTGCTGACCGATCCTGAGCAGGCCGCCGACTTCGTGAAGCAGACTGCTGTGGATGCCCTGGCTATCGCCATCGGCACCAGCCACGGCGCCTACAAGTTCACCAAGAAACCCACCGGTGACGTACTGCGTATCGACCGTATCAAGGAGATCAACGCCCGTATCCCCAATACCCATCTGGTGATGCACGGTTCCTCCTCGGTACCTCAGGAGTGGTTGGCCATCATCAACCAGTACGGCGGCGACATGGGTCAGACCTATGGCGTGCCGGTTGAAGAGATCCAGGAAGGCATCAAGCATGGCGTGCGTAAGGTCAATATCGATACCGACCTGCGTATGGCCTCCACCGGTGCCGTGCGTCGTCACCTGCATGACGCCCCTTCCAACTTTGATCCACGCAAGTTCCTGGCTGAGGCCAGCAAGGGCATGAAGGAGATCTGCAAGGCCCGCTACGAGGCCTTCGGCTGCTCTGGTCATGCCGCCAAGATCACGCCTATCGGTCTGGAGGAGATGTCCAATCTCTACGCCAGCGGCAAGCTGGATCCTAAGATCAACTAAGCCGGATTGTTGGTCGAGAAAAAGCCCCGCTTAGGCGGGGCTTTTTTTTATCCACGGTTTTGTTGGGCCGTGGTTTCCAAATGGGAAGCTAATTATCCAGTTCTAATTACCGACTAGAAAGCTAAGTTATTTGATTATATGATTCTGATCTTGGGATAAGGAAATGTGCGTACCTCTGAAACAAAGAAAGAGGGGCAGATTGATCCAGGAAAGAATAAGAAGCGAGGTCGCGAGTGGCTGGCATCGACCCCTATTGGGCTGGCACATTAAGATTTAGGATTATCTCCAAAATAGCGCTGGGTGCCACCCTGGCGGCTATTGTCGTGCTTGTCTCGGCCATGCTGTTTTTCTCGGATGAAAAAGGCATGGATTACCTGCAGCTCATGCAGTTTCGAAGCGTTACCCAGGAGAATCTGGGCTCCTTGCTGGCTATCGCCGGCCTGTTCCTGCTGGTCTGTATCGGCGCCCTTTCCTGGGTGCTGGCCCTGTATGGCAGCTTTCGGGTGGCTGGCCCCCTCTACCGCTTGTCCCGCAATCTGGAGCAGGCATCCATATCAACGGAACTGCCGGGGGTGCGTCAGGGTGACTGTTTCCAGGATGTCTCCCACCAGCTGCACCAGGCGGTTGATATGGTGCATGAGCATTACGCCTGTATGGGGCAACAGTTCAATATGTTAGAGGAGCTGTTTGAATCCCGGGCGGAAAAGCCGGGAGAGCTTGAGGCCATGCTTGTCCGGCTTAAGGAGAATGTGCATCGTGTCCGCCTGGACTAGAGGGCATGGCGATGTCCTGCGTAAGAGCCTACTGATTGTTGCTACAGTAGGCCTTATCTATGGCTGTCTTCCCCTGCTTGATGCCAGGAATCCCCACCTTGCCGATATGACCTGCCCGGAGTGTCACCTGGCAGGTGATGCTGTAACAAAAGAGAATGCCCATCAGTTGCTAGCTAGCCAGGAACAGCTGTGTCGTAGCTGTCATGAAAATGCCTTGGCGGTGAGTCATCCCAGCGGTTTTGCGCCGCGGCAGCCAATATCGGATGAATATCCCCTGGATTGGAAAGGGACGGTGACATGCAGCACCTGTCATCTGGTGCATGGCAATGGGCCGCATCTGATGCGGGGTAAGAAGCGGGGGCGGGAGTTGTGCCTCTCCTGCCATGACATGGCATTCTTTGATGGCATGAAGGATAACGGACTATCGATCCAAGCGGATGTGCATCTTAAGCAGTCCACCGAGTTGGCGATGGAGATGTTGGACTCCTATACGGCCCACTGTATGGAGTGCCATGGTGATACCGTCAGATCTGGCGGGGCGGAAACCCAATACAATGATTTTATTATTGCCCATGGCTATGGAACCATGCCGCACCCCATTGGCTTTAATTATGATTCCAAGGCGGGGGAGGGGCGCTACCGCAGTAGTACAGAACTGTTGCCGGAGCTGAAATTGCCCGAGGGTAAGCTGAGCTGCGTTACCTGCCACCAGGCCTATGATGTGGCCCATGGCAAGCTGGTGATCAGCAATGAGGGCTCCGCCCTCTGTTTTCAGTGCCACGACCTATGAAAATCCTTAAATTTGGCCGATTGCCAAGCCCCAGGCTGGAGCCGGAGGGGCAGCGCCGCAGTAGTTATGTCGATGGCCGCATTCAGGGCCGGCTGGTAGCCGCAATCCTGCTGTTTGAAGCGCTGCTGATCTCCGCAGGTATGCTGTTTCTTTATTACCATCTCAATCAGGTGATGGAGGATCAGATGTTCCGCATCCATCCAGGACGACAGGAAGGACAACCCATCCTGGTACAGCATCTTATGGTGGTGATCCCGGCGATCGTGGCGGCCAATATCATGCTGGTGGCGCTGATCGAGTGGGTCTGGTCTGGTTATATCAGCAAGATCATATGGCCGTTGCGACATGCGCTTGAGGCATTTGCCATGCTTGATTTTCGCTATCGCCCCGCCCCCGTGGTGCAGCACGAGGTGCTGGATAAGGCCGGTGACTGGATCCAGGATGAGCGGCTGCGTTGCGCCCAGTTACGCCAACTGGTGGAGGAGTTGGATGCGGGAATGGATGTCTCGGAGGCAAAAAAGCTGCTTGCTGAAATGCGTCATTGTCTGCCGAAGAATCCTGATCAGCAGTAGCGGTCTACTGCAGCCCTAAGCAGGCTGCAATAGACCGTTTCCATGTGCTCGGCTAATTGCCTGTGAGCTGCCGTTCCGCCTCCCGGTACTTCTCCGCTGTCTTGGCAACAACCTCTGGTGGTAGCTCCGGCCCCGGGGCCTGCTTGTCCCAGTCCAGGGTCTCCAGGTAGTCCCGTACGTATTGCTTGTCGAAGCTGGGTGGGCTGGTGTCCGGGCGATACTCATCCGCTGGCCAGAAGCGGGAGGAGTCGGGGGTCAGCACCTCATCGATCAGATAGAGCTTGCCGTCCTTATCCTGGCCGAACTCCAGCTTGGTGTCGGCGATGATGATGCCCTTCTCCCGGGCATAGGCGGCGCAAGTGGCGTAGATCTGCAGGGTGATG
>Ga0316190_10002407_pt1 | contig 13563 bp, 12 predicted proteins | sample Eddworburrow2_MG_FD_204929 | JGI IMG/M metagenome (GOLD analysis project Ga0316190, IMG submission 204929) | Coastal sediment microbial communities from Maine, United States - Eddy worm burrow 2 | ecosystem: Environmental > Aquatic > Marine > Coastal > Sediment | place: USA: Maine | collected... | reverse complement strand
TGCCAGCTGTGCATGGGTGCTGATTTATGTGTTCATATATCCTTCATTGCCGATTGGTGATAAACCAACAGCTGGCATTATGGGATGGACGGCAATTGGTGAGTTTGAGGAAGGAATGGCTGAGGTTGAAGCTATTCGTGCTCAATATGAGAACCAGATAAAGGATATGACGGCAGAGCAAATCCTGGCAGACGCAGGCTTGTCTGACTATACCGTTGCCTCTGTAAAGGTTCTTTTTGGCGACAATTGCGCTGCATGCCATGGTTCAGGCGGGCAGGGTGCTCCCAGCTTCCCAGTGATTGCTGATGATGATTGGCTCTATGGAGGTGGTATCGACAAGATTGAAGAGACCATTACCAAAGGTCGTAAAGGGATGATGCCTGCGCACGGAAGCAAGCTCTCTGCTGAGCAAATTGATACTCTGGCAAACTATGTTGTGGGCTTGAGTGAGGGTAAGGATGACCCGGCAGGAAAGGCACTTTGGATGGCAAATGCCTGCTTTGCCTGCCACGGCATGACGGCTACGGGTAATCAAGCTATGGGCGCGGTGAATCTAACCGATAGCGTCTGGCGTTTTACACCAGGTGGTGTTGAGAGTGCAAAGCAGACCATCACTCACGGTGTAAATTTTCCGACTGATCCTAAGAGTCGCGAAGCAATCATGCCAGCCTTTGCTGAGAAACTCTCTGCTAATGATATTAAAAAGTTAGCAGTGTATGTCTATAAGCTGGGCCAGCAGTAAGCAGAGCCAAAGTGTGGGGTCTGTATTGAGAATTAATCGAGATACAGACCCCATTAATATGGAGTAATGCTCTAACAACAGGATGTGATTTTTGGGGTGTTGTCATCTGTGTGGTAGGCTCGGCAGTAGTAGACTATTTGACTATTTATTAGTCAAAGTTGTTAAGTCAAAAGATCAAGAGATAACACAACAGGATCCCAAGTGAGTACACAGCCTTCCCATTTACATTTTGCAGCCCTAGATGATTTGCTGGAAGAGGCCGATAACTGGCATGTAAATACCGGCGATGAAACCATTCATGCAAAACGAATGGGAGGCACGTGGCGCAATATCAAGTGGTTAAGCAGTTCAATATGGCTGTTTATGTTCTTGGGACCATACTTGCGTTGGGATGACCGGCAAGCCATTCTTTGGGATATCCCCAGCCGTCAATTCCACCTTTTTAATATCACCATCCTTCCTCAGGATCTGTGGATCCTTGCTCTTGTGCTGCTGTTTTTAGCCATTAATCTGTTTGCAATAACAGCATTTTCAGGACGGGTGTGGTGTGGATTTCTCTGCTTTCAAACGGTGTGGACAGATATTTACACCTGGGTAGAGGAAAAGTTTGAAGGTGCCCCTCAACAGAGGAGAAAGTTGGATAGGGCCCCCATGAGCTTGAATAAGTTTAGTAAAAAACTGGGTAAGCATGCTTTATGGATTATCGTGGCCATGCTTACCGGCATCAGTTTTGTAGCCTGGTTTACTGATGCCTACGCAATGTGGATTGACCTGTTTACACTTAAGTTGCCTAAAACCGCCTGGGTGACGATTTTGATGTTTACCGCTGGGACATATCTTTTGGCTGGCTTTATGCGCGAGCAGGTTTGCATGTGGCTTTGCCCCTATGCGCGTATTCAGGGTGCAATGGTTGATGTGACATCCATTATTCCCACTTACGATTTTCACCGAGGGGAACCACGAAGCCGCAAGAAAAAAACGGACAATGATGGGCAGGAAAAAATAGGTGATTGCGTGGATTGCAATCAGTGTGTCGCTGTTTGCCCTACGGGCGTTGATATTCGTTTGGGACAGCAAGAAGGCTGTATCATGTGCGCTTTGTGCCTGGATGCATGCGACTCGGTTATGGACAAAGTGGGACGCCCCCGTGGCCTGATTCGTTATGAATCATTGAATGGCCTTGAGGGTAAACCTTGCCCGCCTGTATATAAGCAGCCGCGCATTGTTATAACGAATCTAATTATTCTCGCAACGCTGGTAGGCATTTTCTATGGCCTAAGTAATATTGATGCAGTTGACCTGAAGGTACTACATGCGCGACAACCGCTTTATGTTTTGCAGAGTGATGGCTCTATTCAGAATAAATACACGCTTAAAATTCTGAATAAGCTGGCAAACGATGTGAAGGTAAAGGTTAGTGTGACTGGTCCAGAAGGGCTTGTGATAACAAGCGATCAGATGACTATGGCGCAGCATGGTACAGTGACGCCCATGACAGTTTATGCGCGTGTTCCCAGAAAGAATCTAACAGTTGAATCTCAACCTGTTATTTTTCATATTGAAACAGTTGGCTCGAACGAGCAGTTTTCCAGTAATCGGGAAAGCGTTTTTATCGGCCCTAAGAGGTAATGACTATGGCACATACAGCTCCAGCTTCACATCAATCCGCATGGCGCAGTCCTTGGGTATATGGTTGGTTCTCTGTTCTTGTTGTTGTTATGACAGCTAACTTCATCATGATCTACTTTGCAGTGGATAATAATCCAGGGCTGGTGGTTGAAGATTATTATGATCGTGGTCAGAGCTATGAAAAAAATATGGTGGCGCGGATGGCAAAAAATCCGGGCTGGGAGATGCATATCTCAGAACCTAAAAAGCTGCGAATGAATAAACCAGCCATTGTTGAATTTAGATTGGCGACAAAAGAGGGTGGGGCAGTTAACCCTGATAGCGTCACTTTCTATGCTTATCGGCCTTCGAGTGCTAAAGCAGATTTTTCACTCCCTATGCAAGCGGTCGGTAATGGCCTTTATCAAGCTGAAGTGACCTTTGAGCTTAAAGGTATATGGGACGTTTTAGTTAGCGTAGAGAAAGAGGGCGAAGAGTATAATGAGTCCCTTCGTTTTGGCGTTATGCCTGCTAGATAGCAGGTAAATGCTGGCAATTGCATAAATTGTATATTGCTAGCTGCGCTATAAACAGTGTCCGTGGCTAGTAGCAATACAGCAGATACCATCAGTGGTGCGCCATCATTGGCAGAGACGGCCTGCTTTCATTGCCAGCTGCCACTACCTGAAAAAGATGTTATCCAAGCAACAATAAAAGGACAGAATCATCTGTTTTGTTGCAATGGATGCAAGTCTGTTTGTGAAGCCATTTTCCAATCTGGACTCGATGGTTTTTATAAACGCACGCCTGAAAATGGCGTACTGGCCCCTCCTCCTGAACTACCAAAAGACCTTGAGCTTTATGATCTGGATGCTGTTCAGGAAGAGTACATTCATGAATTGGGTGAAAGCAGGGAAATCAACCTGCTTGTAGAAGGTATCCACTGTGCTGCCTGTGTCTGGTTGATTGAACATACGCTGAAGGCAGTGCCTGGCGTTATTAGTGTGGCCGTTAATCTTTCAGCCAAGCGACTCTTTGTAAAGTGGGATAACAACCGTCTGCAACTGTCTGGCATTATTCAGCGCCTGGGGCAGATTGGCTATTCAGCGGTACCTTTTGACCCTGAAGCGGCTGAAGGTGCACTTCAACGGCAAAACCGCAATCTTCTTTATCGAATGGCATTTGCTGGCTTTGCCATGATGAATTTGCTGTGGGTTTCTATAGCGCTCTACAGCGGTGCGGATAAAGGCGAGTTTCGTGAAATGTTTCACTGGATTGGCTTTGGTATTGCAACGCCCACACTCTTCTATTCTGGTTTTCCCTTTTTTAAAGGCGCTTGGACCGGGTTGCGCAATCTTCATCTGGGTATGGATTTGCCTATTGCCATTGGCGCGACGATTACCTACCTCTATTCGATTTATGTGACTGTATCAGGCACCACTGTGGGTGAGGTCTATTATGATACGGTCGTAAATTTTGTATTTGTTATTCTGGTTGGCCGTTATCTTGAAGCGATGTCAAAGCGTCAGGCAGTGGCATCGACACAGCGTTTGTTGGATCTTCAGCCGCGAGTGGCAACAGTGTTGCGTGATGGTGAAGAGTCGATTGTACCCATCCGTTCGGTCAAGCCAAATGAAATTGTGCTGGTGAAACCTGGAGATAAAATTCCGGTTGATGGGCTGATCCTTGAAGGCCTTAGCACAGTGGATGAGGCCATGTTAACAGGTGAGTTTGAGCCTGTTACCAAAGAGCAGGGAGGTCATGTTTCAGCAGGCACTATTAATGGCCATGGCATGCTAAAACTACAGGTGGAGGCTGTGCTCAAGGATACAGCGCTCGGTCGTATTATTCGCCTGGTTGAAGAGGCTCAAGCCAGTAAGGCTCCCATACAGCGCTTTGCTGACCGTATTGTTCCCTGGTTTGTTTTGGCAACGTTGGGGCTAGCGACATTGACTTTTATCTGGTGGTTGGACAGTGATTTTGAATTGGCTTTGATGGCTGCTACCTCAGTGCTGATCATCACCTGTCCCTGTGCCTTTGGGCTTGCCACACCAATGTCTATTGCTGTGGCCTCAGGCCTTGGCGCGCGCCATGGCATTCTGGTTAAAAATGGTGCGGTATTAGAGACGCTCTCCGGTATAGATCACTTTGTCTTTGATAAAACAGGTACCCTGACTGAAGGGTGCATGACTGTTTCTAGGATTTATCTAAAAACAGGATGTTGGGTGCCTTGCGCTGAAACAGAAGGTGTGCCTGACGAAATTAAAAAGCTGTTTGAATATATAGGGCCAGCGGAGCGATATTCTGAGCACCCTATCGCGCAGGCTATTCTTGAATGTATCTCTTCCAGTGGAAAACCCATTGAGGCGAAGGACGCAACAGGATTTATTAACCGGCCGGGTTTTGGCATCAAAGCTGAGGTGGCGGGCAAAGTCGTATTGGCAGGGACATCTGCCTGGCTTGATCAGAATCAGATACAACGAGACGAGGTTTTTGATCATCAAGTGCAGGCGCTGGATGAGCAGGGTATTGGCTCTCTGCGTTGTGCTATTGATGGGCAAGAGGTTGCGGTTATTGGCATTGAGGATCAAATTCGTAGCGATGCCCCCGCACTTGTGCATGACTTAAAACAAGATGCCATAAAAGTCACGCTGCTCAGTGGTGATCGGCAGCGAACTGCTGAAACGATTGCTAAACGACTGGGTGGCATGAAGGTTATTGCAGAGGTCTTGCCAGAAGATAAAGACCAAACTATCACCGATCTGCAACAGCAAGGGGGTAGAGTGGCGATGGTTGGCGATGGTGTCAACGATGCGCCTGCTTTGGTTCGCTCTGATGTGGGCATCAGTCTTGGTTCTGGCACAGATGTTTCAATCGCCAGCTCAGATATCGTGCTGATGAGCAACGAACTGGCAAAAGTTCGCTTGGCTGCAGCGCTCTCCCGCCGTACTCTCCGCACTATTCGACAGAATATTGCCATCTCCATCCTCTATAACCTTATAATGGTGCCCTTGGCGATGTCGGCCATGATAACTCCGCTGGTGGCAGCCATTTCAATGCCGATTAGCTCGCTGCTGGTCATTGGCAATGCCGCCCGGATCCGAACTCTGTTCAAATAGAGGGCTTGGAAAAAATATTTTCCAGACTCTTAAAGTAGAAGGTACCAGTTTATGGAAGTGATTTATGGCTTGATTCCAGGCATGGTTATCCTCGGACTAATAGCTGTGGCTGTACTTTTCTGGGCCGCAAAAAGTGGGCAGTTTGATGATTTAGAAGGCGATGCTCAGCGTATCCTAATGGATGATGACGAGTTGCCTTTACAGGATAACAATGAGTTGAAAGAAGCTGATTCAACTTCTGATAAAGACTCAAGCAACCCTCAAGAAAAGGGAGGAGAGTGAGATGTCAGGTAGCATTAAAGGTACCCAGACCGAAAAGAATCTATTGATCGCTTTTGCAGGAGAATCTCAAGCCAGAAATAGATATACCTACTATGCCGGTGCCGCAAGAAAAGAGGGATTGGTGCAGATTGCAGATATCTTCGAAGAGACAGCAAATCAGGAAAAGGAGCATGCCAAACGTTTCTTCAAGTTTCTTGAGGGTGGAGATGTTGAGATTACCGAGACATTTCCAGCGGGCACTATTAACGATACGCTGCAAAACCTTCGTGCTGCCGCCGCAGGTGAAGAGCATGAATGGACAGAGATGTATCCAGCTTTTGCCAAGGTTGCCAGGGAAGAGAATTTTGAACAGATTGCTACAGCCTTTGAGGCAATTGCTGTGGCTGAGAAACAGCATGGTAAACGCTACAAGGAACTCGCAGATAATTTGCAAGCAGGTAAAGTATTTAAACGAGGCGACAAAGTTGTCTGGCGATGCAGAAACTGTGGTTATCTGCATGAGGCTGAAGCGGCACCTGAGCTGTGTCCTGCTTGCTTGCACAAACAGGCGCATTTTGAATTGCTTGCAGAAAATTGGTAACTCATACAGTCACTTAGTTTAAGCGAGATTGGCTGTGGAAGAACTCTGGTTACCCTATGCGAGCGCGCTTGTTGTTGGCTTGTTAGGTGGTGTTCATTGTGTAGGGATGTGCGGTGGCATTGTCAGTGCATTAACCTTTGGATTGCCTGAGCATGAGCGCAATCGTTTTGTTTCACTACTTCCCTATCAAATTGCATATAACGCAGGTCGAATCTGTAGTTATGCGGTAGCGGGAGCAATAATGGGTGGTTTGGGGATGCTGCTCACAGACCTAATGCCCCTGCATGTGGCTCAGCGGATCTTGCTCGGCATCGCCGGGTTCTTTATGGTGCTATTAGGTCTCTATCTTGCGGGATGGTGGAAAGTCTTGAGTCGCATTGAATTGGCTGGGTCACATCTATGGAAAAGCATAGAACCCTTTGGGCGAAACTTATTGCCGGTACGCACACCTGGGCAAGCACTTAAGATAGGCTTGGTGTGGGGATGGTTTCCATGCGGACTAGTTTATAGCATGTTGATCAATGCTATTGCTGCTGGGAGCATGTGGAATGGAGCGGGATTGATGGTGGCTTTTGGCTTGGGGACATTGCCTAATTTAATGTTAATGGGAGTTTTGGCGGGCACAGTATCAAAGCTTACTCGTTCCCCTTTAACCCGGCAGATAGCTGGAGCTATCGTAATGTTATTTGGCCTGATTACTTTATGGCGAGCCATTTAGCAGCAAGTTTTAAGCATAATCAATAGGGCATATTTGCAGTTATTCCTTCTTACTTTGGTGACAGGAAAAAATCTGAACATATTGTTTTATGCTTCAGTATTATGTGTAATACCGTAGTTTTTCTTATTAAATTGTGATATATATCATGTTTATTGGCCGCCATAAAAAATACTATCTCATCAAATAAGGGTGACAACCACCTAAGGTCAATGTAGCCGGACAAGGAATATCCAGACTGTAACTATATGAATTATAATTGGTTATTCTAAATTAAGGGTTGGGGACTAAATTTCCACTATGACTAGCAGCAATGATAAATCATCAAAGCCCAGCTCTTGCAAAGAGGTGGCCTGTAATAATTGCGATTTCTCAGAAATCCAAGATGTCATGCTTGGCATTGAAGATGTATCTGTTATTGCGCAGTTACTAAAACGCCGACAGCAGGTGCCAAAAGGTGAAGGGTTATTTCGCGCAGGCCAGCCTTTTCATGCTGCATATGCTGTAAAGTCGGGCACCTTCATGAGTTACCGTTTACTAGAGGGTGGCGAGGAGCAAGTGCTTGGATTTCATTTTCCTGGCGAGTTGGTTGGCCTTGATGCCATTAAAGATGGGCAGTATTCATACTCGGCCAAAGCGTTAGAAGCTGGCTCGATTTGCGAATTGTATTTTAATGATTTAGCACTGCTTGGTGATGGCGTTGTTGATGCTCAAAAGAGTCTTCTTCGAGCTATGGGCGGGCAGATCAACCAGGCGCAGAGACAATCTCTTCTAGCTGCCAGACAGGCGGCAGATGAACGTATTGCAGCTTTCTTGCTCAATATTTCCGAACGATTTAATAAACGCGATCTTTGTTCAACAAGTCTACGTTTAGCTATGTCCCGGCAACATATTGCAAGCTATTTGGGTGTTGCAGTAGAAACCATTAGCCGTGGCTTAAAACGTTTCCAGACAATGGGACTCCTCAAAGTTAGTGGTAAACAGATTGAATTATTGGATAAAGCCGGGCTAGAAAATATTGCACGTGTTCCTCCATCCTCATCTTAGATTGCCTTGCCCGATACAATGAATGTAAGCATCACAATCAATAATTGATTGTGATGTGGGGCATTGGTGCTTGCCTGATCAAATTCTGATTATCCACGGTATTTTCATCCTTTCGTTATTTTTCTGTTCTAGCATCATTTCACACTGAAAATACGTGAAGTGATGACTCCCTGATTTTCTGTTTTTTGCAGCAATCTATTGCGTTTGTGACAACGTAATATTTTCCTCTCAAATTGATGTATCTCCTCTATATATTTGTGCTACAGATGCGGGGTTTATTATTACTAAAATATCAATTATATCAATGTGATAGTGGTTGTTTAAATGATGCTTAAATATAAGCGTTTGCTGTTGAAAAAACAGCAGGGTCTTTATGCGCAGACAGCAGGGGAAACCGCTTAATACCGACTCAAAAAATGCTTATACACAAAAAAGACTTTGACAATTGTCAAAATCTTCAGTAGTCTTTTTCGCGTGCTTCATTCACATACAGCTCAAAGGGTTATTCGGATCTATGTGAATGAGGCAAATAAAGCCGCATTTTGCGAAATACTGGATATAGGACAGCTTAACAATAGTCCATATAACTCTAATCCAGATTTCCAGGCTAAAAATATAATACCGGGAGAAACTACATGAAAAAAATTGCTTGTTCTGCACTACTCGCGTCATCACTGCTCGTGCCATTTGGCCAGTCTGCTTTTGCTAATATTCCGATTCTTACGATTGAAGGTGAAGGTGGCGGCGCTATCGTCCCTTGGGCATACACCTCAAATGCATCCAAGGATGGCGGTATTGGCATGCCAGCAGGCAGCATCTGGACCTGGGTAAGCGACAGCTACACCATTAATTTTTGGCCAGTTGCTGTTTCCATTGGTGATCGTCTTGAGCTGGGTGTTGCATATCAGAATTTGGATATCAGCACACTGAGAAGTGACCTGCGAAATGATAGCTCATCTGCGCTAGATACTGTTTTAGGAGTAGCTAATACAGCCAGATTAGATGCTGATCTTGATAATCTGCAAATGATTACAGCACACGCAAAGTACCAGTTTGTTAAAGAGAGTGATACTTGGCCTGCCATGGCAGTTTCTGTGTCGTATAAGAAAGCACTGGATGTTGATGAACTGGATGATAATCTCACTGGTGATGTAAGAGGTATTGCGGGCTTGGCTGCTGCCCCAGATGTTCTAAAGTGGATGGGCGTGGATGATGATGATGGCTTTGAGGTCAACCTGATGGCCACAAAGCTTTGGAAGACAAAAATTCCTTTGCTCACAGCGGTTAACCTTCGTTACACCCAGGCTAATCAGTTGGGTTTTCTCGGTTTCTCAGATGATTGGAGCCTGAATCCAGAGTTTACATTGGCAATTTTACCCGCTGCAAATGTAGCTGTTGGTGTTGAATTTCGCTATAAGCCAGATGAGCTAAAGTCAGTGAATGACTATCTTACTGCAAATGCCGGAGCGGCTGGGGGGCTTCTTGTAAATACTGGTGATTTGAACGACTATAGCTTCAAAGAAGACCACTTCGTTGATTTATTTGTAGCCTATCTGCCAACTCCAAATCTGACCATAGCTGCCGGTGTAGCGAACATTGGTAATGTTGTGCATAGAGATACCAAGGCAATCTGGGCATTCAATGTCAATTATGACTTTTAAAGAGTGGTAGATAGAAGTATCGCAAACATATGTTGCTGCGATACTTCATTACTCGCTAGATTTATTGAAGTAAAGTTTGCGTTTTTACAAAGCCCCGCCTCGGGGCTTTTTTTTGCTTTTGAAAAATATTTTTTGATTGAGCGACGCTTGATTTTTTGTAAAGCATCGCGAATCATCAATTGTTATATTACGAGTGGCCTTCATTTTGTACAGGAGTCCAATTAGTGCATAGATTGGAAGCTGCTTAAAGGCGATTGTTTTATAGTTTATTTATTTGCATCGAGTGAAATGTAAGTGAGCAAAGTTGGTTTTCCCCCCATTATTGGTTGCGATCCAAAAGTACTTATTCTGGGTTCAATGCCTAGTGAGGCATCACTTTCACAGAATCAATACTATGCGCATCCGCAAAATGCATTTTGGTACATTATGGGGAGGCTCTTCAGCTTTAATGCTAAGGCAACCTATGCTGAAAGAAAGGCACTGCTTATTAAAAATAGAGTTGCACTTTGGGATGTTCTTCAAGAGTGCGAGAGAGATGGAAGTCTGGACTCTTCAATTATTGGAAGCAGCATTAAAACGAATAACTTTCTTCATTTGCTCGCTTCACATCCAACTATTCAGCTGATTGTATTTAATGGCGCTACCGCAGAAAAGGTCTTTAAAAAAAGAGTGTTTCCAAACCTGAAAACTCAGCTAGAACAGATTCAGATAATTCGGCTACCATCAACTAGCCCTGCAATGGCGGCTTTAACCAGGGAGCAGAAGATGGAGAAGTGGTCGGAGATTGTTAAGGTGATTGCTTGAGTGATGGAAGGAGCTTATTAAGCAACCTTAAGTGATTCAGATGTTTTTGGTCGGTCTGTGAGCCTAAAACCAACTATCGCCGCTGCTCAACCAGACCAACCAATAAAGCCATCTGTGTATTTAGGGAATCTCTGAACAAGCCATGATTATTTTATGCTGGCTGAAATCACTCCAATTTGCCCCGAAGATCGCCGCAAGAGAGTGGCTATTCCTGCTCACTTCGAAACAAATTGGAGCAATTTCATCTCGGCAATTGCTCCTGCATTGCTCTACTACCTACATCCATGTAGGCATCAGCCTAAATTTATAACCAGACTTGTTCAGAGGTTCCTTAGTTATATGCCTGCTTTGGAGTAGCAATAGCATCTAGTTGTGTTAGTTCTTCGACCTCGTCAGTGAACTGTGTTGCCAGAAGAGTCAACTCTGCTGTGTTAACGCTGCCTGCATATTTTACTTCGCGATGAGCCATTATGACGCCTGCTTCCATCTTGAAGTCATGATACTCAGTTCTAAATTGCATTGTCATACCACCCATACTCAGTGTGCCAATAACAACCTCGATGAGATGAGTCTTTTTATTAACATGGTAGTCTGTTACTAATCCATTCTCAGTTAATGTTAAGCAGTAGCGTCCATCTTTCTCTGATAGCGTTATATCAGCTGCTCTTTCTTGTAGCATTAATGGATTGTATAGGCGCATGCGCTGGAGACGCATGGCATCCAGCCCTGGCCCTTCAGCTCTGACCTGTTTTGTATCGTTGTATATTTTCAGTCCCTGATCACCAAATAGAATGCGTGTTTCACTGCTATTAGGGTAGCTAAGTTCAACTTGAAGTTTCTCTGGCAAGTCAATGCTACGCAGATCATTGCCCTGTGCATTCTTGGCAACGGCATCCAGATGCCAAATTTGCTGATATGGGGTGTTAAGTTTTTCTACAGCTTCTACTCCACCATAGCTGGAAATCATCTGCTCAAGCACTTTATCTACGGTATTTGTTTTAGCAAACGAATTTAATGACGTAAATTGAGCTATTAGAAAAATAGAGATTAATGCGAGTTTATGCTTCATGTGCGGAGTTCTCCAGAAAGGTGAAAATTGCCATCCTTGGCGACTTGGCTGAGCTTTTAATTAAGCGCGGCTAGTGCTGCATCATAGTTTGGCTCTTGAGTGATCTCAGGAACCTGCTCGGTGTAGATGACCTTACCGGCGGTATCAATAATGACGATGGCACGTGACAGTATGCCTGCCAGAGGACCGTCAGTAATACGTACGCCATACTGATCGCCAAATGTGCGATTACGCATCTCACTAGCTGAAATGACGTTGTTCAGGCCTTCAGCACCACAAAAACGTTTCTGGGCAAAAGGTAGGTCGTCAGATACGCAAAGTACGGTTGTATTTTCCAGTGCGTTGGCTTTTGCGTTAAAAAAGCGAACAGAAGCTGCGCATACGTCGGTGTCAACGCTTGGGAAGATGTTCAGAATAACGTTTTTGCCACGCAGGTCTGCTGGGGTGACGTCAGACAGGTCTGCTTTGGTCAGTGAAAAATCAGGGGCCTGGCTTCCGACAGCAGGTAGAGTGCCAATGGTGTTGATTGGGTTATCCTTAAGTGTAATTTGAGCCATGATATGTTTCCTTTAAAGAGTAGGTAGATAAAATTGGTAGGGCTGTGGTTGCAGCCCTACGGTTAAAAGTTTGTTTATGCCTCTACTGCAACCTCAATAGGGTCGCATTCCCAGAGTCCATGCTTGGTGCAGTATGACAACGCGGTCAAACTGAGATCATCTGTTGTGGGAACTAAATTAAAAGTTACTTCTGCCTGACCTTTTGCGCCATCACCACCCAAGGTGCCAGGAGGAAAGCTTGCTTCACCGATGAGTGTCTGCCCGTTGTAGAGCTGAATTGAACGAATGTAGTGATCGTTATCATCAGGATGCGAGTAGTCGTTGCCCATCGTTACGGTAACGGGAAACTTCTCCCCTTTTTTTGCCGTACCTGCGCATTGAATAAAGGGGGAGTGACGGTCGATGTAATCCTTGCGGCTCTCTCTCTCAACCTGATCAATATCTTGGTAGCGGTTAATAGTTGGCATGTTCTTCTCCAGTGGTTAACTTGATGCGGTGTCGTCAAAAGTGATTACATATTGGCATCGAAGGTGAGATATGTCAAGCATGAAATTGATAAAAATAAGGCACATCAGTTGATGTGCCTTAAGATACTGCTCTAACTACAATTTTTTGGGAGTTAACGCTCTCGCCAGCTATGCTCACGCAGATGTTGTTGCTCTTGTTCGTCAGCCTCTAATATCTGAGCGAGCTCTTTTCGAGCCATGCGTGAGATGTGGATGCGTTTTTCTAATACATCGGTTTTATATATTTTTTGTAATAGAGTGTGCTCATGGTCGCGGAATATATGGGCCATCTGTTTTGCCTGAAAGGCTCCGTAACCCAGCTCCTTTAGAGCATCTTCACCTAACAGCAGGGCGGATTCCTGAATCTCTCGGCGAAAGTGAGGAACATCACGCTTTAAGAATTCCATCGCTACGGCCATGCCACGAGCACGGGCAAGAATAGCCATCTGTGAAAAGTGTTGTTGTGCCAGGTCTGTGATGGCTAATGCTGTATCAGGGTTATCCACAGTGATTATAAGAAGCTTGGCTTCTGCAGCACCTGCTGATCTGAGCATATCCAGGCGACTGGCATCGCCATAGTAAACCCGGTAGCCAAAGCGCCTGGCATCTTCTATTTGGTCAGGGTTGTGATCCAGAATAGTCGTGGGAATTTTATTGGCATGAAGCAGTCGCCCGACAGTGCGCCCAAAGCGTCCAAACCCCGCGATGATGACGGGGTTGTGCGGGGCATCAATGGTATCTTCAGGCTGGTTACTGCCTAAATGCAGAAAGCGGGGCTCGATAAACTTCTCATTTAATAGCAGCAGCAGCGGGGTTGCCATCATCGAGAGGGCAACCACCACAAATAACAGACTGGCCCATTGCTGCTCCAAG
>Ga0316190_10002405_pt1 | contig 13568 bp, 13 predicted proteins | sample Eddworburrow2_MG_FD_204929 | JGI IMG/M metagenome (GOLD analysis project Ga0316190, IMG submission 204929) | Coastal sediment microbial communities from Maine, United States - Eddy worm burrow 2 | ecosystem: Environmental > Aquatic > Marine > Coastal > Sediment | place: USA: Maine | collected... | reverse complement strand
CGAGATACACCAGCTGAGCGAAACCGACCAGCAACAACTGTTACGTGAATCGTCGTTGTTGTCGGTAGCGATGGAGTCGGCCTTCAGTCCCGATAAACTCAATATTGCGGCGCTGGGTAATGTCGTACCGCAATTACACCTGCATCACATCGCCCGATACCGTACTGATGCCGCCTGGCCAGCGCCCGTGTGGGGCAGGGTGCCTGCAAAGCCGTATCTGGAGTATGAACTTGCAGCCGTGGTGAATTCCCTGACCTCGCTGTTTACGGCAGGATTTACGGCTGCCGGGTAGTCTCCGTCTCCCCTCTCCCTGGCCCTCTCCCTGGGGGAGAGGGAAATCACTTTTGCCCGGACAGTTAAATAATAAGTGCAGAGATTCTTTATTTGCTTGTAGAAATAGTTCCCTGATTATCCGTCTGGCAATGAATACTGTGAAAGCATCCCCGCTCCCCCAGGGAGAGAGCCAGGGAGAGGGGGTAATATCAGGCAACAGGCAAAAAAAGCGGCGACACGAAGTCGCCGCTAACTCTACTTGAGAGGTAAAGGATAAGAATTCGAAAGCTAGCCGATGCGTTCGGCGCGTACCTGCTGTCCCATCATTTGAGCCAGTACTTCAAATGATGAAGTGCGGTCAGTATCATAGGAAACCAGCATCAGATGCGGGCGTCTTTCATTGAAATGGGCGTGGATAACACCCTTCTTTGCGATGAGGGCCTTCTCAATATTCCGCCGGGTATTTTCGCCCAGAAAGTTATCAACGTGCATTACCATATCCGAGATGTGCATGGTGTCTACTCCTCCGTTTGGTATGTAAAGCATCTATCTGAAAGCGTTCTACGTAGCTTTTTGGTGGCGTCCTTGCCGGGCTGGTTTCCGTTGACTGAACGGTAAGCAAAAACCATACAAATGTCAATGAATATATTTATAACCCCATGTATTAGCTTAATATAATATAAAACACCATATAATGTGCAGGGTATTTATAACCCGTACAATATATAGGGAATAGCGCGTGAGGAAGCCGCCGTCGGGCGACGGCGCCATGAAGTTTATTCATGTTTTTATTCGGGAATCAGGCGGAGGCGCTGCGGGCCGAGCGCTTGCGTTCATGTTCCAGCAGTTGTTTCTTGCGCAGCCGAATGTGGTTCGGTGTGACTTCCACCAGTTCATCATCATCAATGAATTCCAGCGCCTGTTCCAGGCTCATGCGAATCGGCGGCGACAGCTGGATATTTTCATCCGTGCCGGCTGCGCGAATGTTGGTCAACTGCTTCCCCTTCAGCGGGTTCACCACCAGATCATTGTTGCGCGTATGTATGCCGATGAGGCCACCTTCATAAACTTCCTCGCCGTGGCCGATGAACAGACGGCCACGCTCCTGCAGGTTGAAGAGGGCGTAACCCAGTGCCTTGCCGGCACCATTGGCGATGAGGACACCGTTGGTGCGTTGTCCGTACTCACCCGGTTTCATCGGGCCGTAGTGCGAGAACACACTGTAGATCAGTCCGGTGCCCTGGGTACCGGTAAGAAACTCGGTGCGAAAACCGATCAGTCCGCGTGACGGCATGACATAGTCCAGTCGTACCCGTCCCTGACCATCTGGCACCATGTCCGTGAGTTCACCGCCGCGCTCCCCGAGTTTTTCCATGATGGTGCCCTGATGGACATCCTCGATGTCGACGGTGACCTGCTCATAGGGTTCCTGTTGCACGCCATCGATCTCGCGGATAATCACCTCGGGACGAGATACGCCCAGCTCGAATCCTTCCCGTCGCATGGTCTCTATGAGTATCGCCAGGTGCAGTTCGCCGCGCCCGGAGACCTTGAATTTGTCCGGGTCACCGGTGTCCTCGACCCGCAAGGCCACATTGTGGATCAACTCACGCTGCAGACGTTCATGGATATTACGCGAGGTAATGTATTTACCGTCCTTGCCGGCGAACGGCGAGTTGTTCACCTGGAAGGTCATGCTGACGGTCGGTTCATCCACGGACAGGGTGGGGAGTGCCTCGACACAGGACGGGTCGCAAAGGGTGTCGGAGATACCCAGTTTATCGATACCGGTAAAGGCGATGATATCGCCGGCCTGGGCCTCGGCAACCTCGATACGTTCCAGTCCCAAAAAGCCGAACACCTGGCCGACGCGGGCATTACGCTGCTTGCCATCACGGTCTACCAGTGTGACCGGCATATTGGTCCTGAGTTTGCCGCGCGAGATACGGCCAATACCGATGACACCGACATAACTGCTGTAGTCCAGTGTAATCACCTGCAGCTGGAAAGGGGCGTCCGGGTCCACCTTTGGCGGCTCCACCTGTTCAACGATCGCTGTAAACAGGGGCGTCATGTCTTCACTGTGGTGGTCGGCTTCAGTGCTGGCGTATCCCTGCAGTGCCGAGGCATAGATCACGGGAAAGTCGAGTTGTTCGTCGGTGGCACCGAGGCGGTCGAACAGGTCAAAGGTCTGATCAAGCACCCAGTGGGGACGTGAGCCGGGGCGGTCGATCTTGTTGATAACAACAATTGGTTTCAGGCCCAGGTCGAATGCCTTCTGCGTGACGAACCGCGTTTGTGGCATCGGGCCTTCCACGGCGTCGACCAGCAGCAGCACGGAGTCCACCATCGACAGCACCCGCTCCACCTCACCACCAAAATCAGCATGTCCGGGAGTGTCGACGATATTGATACGGTAGTCACCCCAGCGGATGGCGGTATTCTTCGACAGGATCGTGATGCCGCGTTCTTTTTCCAGGTCACTGGAATCCATGATCCGTTCCGGAGCGGCGGCGCGCTCACCGAGGGTGCCCGACTGGCTCAGGAGCTGGTCCACGAGGGTGGTCTTGCCATGGTCGACGTGCGCGATGATGGCGATGTTTCGGAGCTTGCTGATCATGTTGGATTTTGTGCCCGCGATAGCGGAATGCGTTGAAGGGGCAGCGATTATACATAAGCGTGCCCCTGAAGGTAGCAGTTATCCCGGCAGGGATTCGGACATGGCTGGCAGCCGTATCGACTGCTAAGCTCTACTAGAGGCAATAATACGGATATATCAAGGCCCTACGCATGGCACACGGGGAACGGCTCACAACCCTCATTACTTGCCGGCTGCTGCTGTTGCTGCTGTTGGCTGCACCATTAGCGGTAATGGCGGTCGATGCGCAACTTCCGGAGTTCACTATTTGTTATAACTATGGCTGCAACCGGACTGCGCGTGTCCGTCCTGCTGCATGGGAGTGGCAGACGGTCGTCAACCAGTTCAAACCGCCTGCCCGTTCAGCGGCAGAAGAACGGCAAATGATCCGGCGCGCGATCGCAGTGCTGGAATATATTGCGGGCACACAGACACCGACCTTTCGTGACCGCGGCAGGAACCCGATTATCGACGACTGGCCGGGCCAAATGGACTGTATAGATGAGTCGACAAATACCGCCCGCTATCTCGAATTGCTGCAGGCGCAGGGATTACTGCGCTGGCACACTGTCGTCGGGCGTGCCTACCGTGCGCCGCACTTATTTGACCCGCACTGGGCCGGTCAGATCGTTGAACGGGAAACCCGAGATCACTATGTCGTCGATTCCTGGCACCTCGACAATGGTGAGCCGCCTTTTATACAGGTGCTCAATGAGTGGCTCAGGAAAGAGGCGTTTCAGGAATAAAAAATATCTGCTGCCCTTTAACAGATGTCAGTTTCCAGCACTTTGCAGGTCTTCCTCGATAAAACGCAGTAACGCTTCATAGAGCGCTTCGCGCGGGTAGGCATTCTGGTCAACAAGCACCTCACCGACAATGTTGTGAGTGCGTGCAATCGGTACTGCCGGTGCCCAGTGATCGGCATTCAGATATCCGACCAGTGCACTGTCCGGGATGAACTGGTCATAGAAAATTACCTGGCTGTCGTTACGGGCATCGACTCTACCGAGCTTCCTGTAAGTGCCGCGCAGAAGGGATGAAATTCGCCCGGGTTCCGGGAAGGTGATCAGCGAATAATAGGGGATCCCTTCAGGCAGCGGATTTTCCGCCAGCCAGGCCTTGCGCGTTGCCGGTCGCATGCTCTCCAGTGCGCCTTCATCGCCCGGTTGGCATTTGGCGCCCGGAAAATGTTGCAGCATGTTGAGCTGTGACTGCGTCGCATCGTTGGCCAGTGGCGAGCCGCCTACCGAGCCGGCGATGCTGACCACGGCGGCGACCCGGTCCTGGATTTCCGGGTGGTTGACCACGGCCTCGAGGATATCGGGTGCGCCCTTTGAGTAGCCGATGAGAACCAGGTCAGGCGGCGTGCCCTCCTGTGGCATTGCAATGATGGCATCGCGGATCTGCCGGGCATTATGGGTGCTGCTGGAGAGACTATCGACAGACAGGGCGGCCACGTCATAACCAAACTGGCTGACATGTGTCTGGATCGTGTTTTTCAGTTCCAGCCAGTCAGAAAAACAGTTCCAGCCGACGCCGGCCACGAACAGCGTGACCAGTCGGCCTTGCGACGGCCCCAGGTTGACGGGCTTGCCGGTGCCGGGGAGTTCATTACCAACGGTTGTCAGTGCCTCGTCACAGGGACGGTAGTCGGGCACACTGTCTTTACGTGCCTCGAGCACTGCGCAGAAGATTTCCCGGAAGCGTCCGCGCTTGTCCTGCTTGTCGCTCTGTATGGCCGGCGCCAGTACCAGGGGTGTTGTGTCCGTGGTGTAGGGCATCAAGGGTTTGGATGCACAGCCGCCCAGAACAAGGATTGCAGCTACAGCCAGTAACTGCGGGGGAAGCCGCTGGCAGCACGTCGCCAGCTGTGACTGCGAGCCGTTCCGGTGTCTAGTGTGCGTGCGGTATATCGGTATTCTCCTGCGCATTATTTTCAGCTGCCTCGGTAGCCTGGCGATCAAGGGCAGGGACCCAGTCGAGGACTTCCACATCCGAGAGTGACAGGGGCCGGGTAACAAGAAAGAGTACCGCACGCAATCCGTCGGTATGGTAATTGAAATCACCGGGGTGGTTGCGCCGTTGTTCAACGCTCACCGCGGGCACGCCCTCGATAAACCCCAGTTTTTCCAGGCCACCTGAATACAGCAGGTCCTGTATGACGTAACCGCGTGTCTCGTCGACATCCGGATGCAGTCGCGGTTGCGTGCCATCGGTTGCAATGAAACGACCACCCACCGGGCGCCCGGCCTGGCCAACAAGGACAGGCTGGCCCTGGTAGCGCAGTGGTGCCACCCACAGCCTGACCCAGTTGGCCGGTACGCCGCCCTGTCCTGTCTTGCGTGCGACAAGGTCCGGTGGTCGACCGAATACATGCTGTGTCATGTCTGCAGGCGTCACGATATGGCGATAATCACGGTGTATCATTGCGGCCCCGATATCCGTCAACTTGCCGATGACAACGAGATTAATCGGTCCCCCTGCGATTGCACCCTGTGCGCCAATTGTACAGCAGGGTAATTGCTCCAGTACCTGGCGGAATTCCGCTTCATCCTGGTAATCATTGTTCTGTGATTCGTCAATATATGCTGTTATTTCATCGAGCCTGCTCTCGTCCTGTTCACCCGGTACCTGAGGAAACAGGGTGAATGGGATGGTTGTCTGTTGACCCAGCAGGTCGATATTGAGAATGCGCACGCCATGATGCGGGTTGACATAGAGGAAACCGCTGCGTGTTTCGCCTCTGGGGATAAGACTGTCAATGCTCAGCTGGTCAAAATGCTCATCAATTTGGCTGTTGGCTTCAGTGGACAGCAGGCCATGATAAGACCAGGCGACTTCCAGTGGCGAAAAATAGTCAGAGTCGGTTCCGGAGCGCAACAGCCACAGCATGTGCGGCGAGTGATTGACAATCTCGACCCAGATAGTTTGTACACCGGTGTCGTTGATGTCGGTACCGAAAAAATTCCGGTTGTCCTCGGCGCTGAGCACGGTAGCACTGACCTGGACGTTTCTGAGCGTGGCGGTTACCGCACGCTCACGTAAGGGCGTGTCATCCATCGCTGCCGGTGTCCGCAGGGTTGCACAGCCGGACAGTGCCAGGCACAGCCAGCATGAAAGCAGCAGCGTGGCGATAGGTTGCACTACGTAGCGGGGCGGCTGCAGGCGTGTTGCAGCTGTAGCCGCAATCCTCATTGACTGTTACCCCTGTCCGTTGCCTGGATAAAACCGCCCGTTCTGCCTTCCCAGGGCAGGATTTCGATATTTGCAAGCGAAGTGGGGTGGTCATCAAAGAACAGCACCGCGCGAAAGCCGGCAGTGAAATAGGGGTCGGTGGTCAGGTTCTGGCGCGGCGCATCTTTTGGCGCGGCGCCGACGCCCTTGACGAGCGCGATTTTGGTCAGAAACTGTGAATAGGCAAGATCCTCGATCAGTGCCAGCAAGGCCTCATCAACATCGGGATCGATTTTGTGTGTGGTCAGGTAGGGCGAGTGGATGGTGAGGCGGCTGCCAATATCACGGCTGATCTGGCCGACCCATACCTGCTTGCCATGGTATTGCATCGGGCTGGCCCAGAGGCGCAGGTGGTTGCGCTGGTGAATGTTATCGCGTGCCTTTTGCAGTGCGAGTTCCTGGGGACGTCCATACAGGTACAGCGGGCTGATGGGGGAATAGGGGTAGCGTTCTCTGGACAGTACCGAACTGATCATCTTTCTCACCGAGCCTGCGTAGGTGGCCTCTGTCGGGTGCCAGCCGCGACGGACCAGTGCGGGAAAGGCGTCTTCACTACTGCCGACAATTACCAGGTTGAGCGGGTCGCCCATGCGTGTGCCTTTCTTGTTGGTGGTGCAGCAGGGCAGGGCCTCGAGTGCGGCCCGGAAGGCGGCGTCATCGGTATAGTTGGTTACTCCTTGCGGGGCAAAATAGGACTCGGGCAGGTCATGCTTGCCCGCGTAATCAGCCCGGAAACCGGGGACATCAGCAAGAAAGTAAAAAGTCTTGAGACGACCGCTGGCGACGAGGTCAAGCTCGACCATTTTTACGCCTTCGTGCAGGCTGGTGAGGATGAATCCCGAGACCGTTGTGCCGGGTGTGACCGGATTTTTGAAGGCCAGTTGCCGGAAGTGCTGTTCGTGTTCCCAGATTTCACTGTCATCACCTGGTGGAGCAAACGCGTCAGCGGCCTCGGATGCCGGAAAAAAGTTCGGGTCCAGTCCCGGAGACAGCAGCCAGTAGGGTGTGTCGTCGTGGTTCTCGACCTCGATCCAGACCGGCTGTATTCCCTTGTCGGCAAGGGGCACACCGTAGATGGCCTGTGACTCACTCGCAGACAGCACGCTGCTCGAGACCCGTACCCCGCCATCGGTCTGGGTCTGCAGTCGTTCCTTGTAGTCTTTGGTATCCGCTTCCCGCCAGATACCCGTTGATGCGCAGCCTGCCAGGGTCAGGGCGATGGCCAGTGTTACCAGCGCAGATTTCAGAGAGTCGATCCGGGTCATCGTAAAAAGCCTGGTCTTTTCCTGTGTATAGTTTAGCCAAAGATGTTGGTAGACGATGTGATCATACAGGATGATCAACGCTGGATAAGCCAGAATGTAGTGGAGGTCATATTGGACAACAAACAGGTCGAGGCTTTCAGACAACAGCTGCTGGATCTGCAGAAGGATCTGGCTGCGTTGAAAACTACCGCAGCCGCAGCCTCCGGGGTCGTCGAGCTGGATCAGACCAGTGTCGGGCGCCTGTCACGCATGGATGCCCTGCAGGGCCAGGCGATGTCAAAGGAACAGGGGCGTCGCAGGGCGCTTGAACTGCAAAAGATCAGCGCTGCCTTGCGCCGCATCGAGACGGGTGACTACGGCTTTTGTCTTGGCTGTGATGAACCCATCGCCATCCAGCGGTTGACGCTGGACCCGGCCGCGACACTCTGTATCAGGTGCGCCAGCGCCAGGGAAGTGTAGCGCTGATTGTGGCGACACAGGGGCCATGCCGTTGTTACTGCAAGCAAATTAGAACAACTCTAGTTCAATTTGATCTAGGTCATGATCCTGAGCGCCACATTTCCGTATTCTTCTTTACTGTTACTGAATGATGCTTACCGGAGGCGGGGCAGACAGCCGCTGCCACTGAGGATTGCACGGCCATGACAGACGATACGGAACAAACGCAAAAACCGGATAGTGCCGAGGCGGCCATGAACGAGGTGCTGGCGGCTGAACAGGCGGCTGAGGAGGTTATTGATGCCTGTCAGCAGGAAGCCCGCGCCAGCCTGTATGAAGCGGCCCAGCAAGCACGGCACATTGCAGAAAGGACCAATGAACGCATTGCGCTCATTCAGCAGCGCGCCCGGCAACAGCTGCAACAGTATCTGCGTAATGCCGAGAGTGCGGCACTTGTCGCCGAGCAGGTAGCTGACAGGGAGGATCCGCGCATCGCGGTAGTCGCAGCTGTCGTTGATGAGTTGGCGGCACGGCTGACGGCCGCAAACGGCAGCGATAACACCAGGGCCAATTGACTGAATATGTCAGCACGCGCCCGCTTTGCGTATGTTCAGGTCCGGTTGCAGGCACGCCATGGTGTGCGCCCGGATGAAGCCCTGTGGCGAAGCCTGCAGGGCACCAGTGACTTTGCCAATTATCTGCAACTTGCCCGCCATACCCCGCTGCAATCCTGGGTGAGGACGCTGGACCCGGGGCAAAGCAGTGACGAAATCGAGACAGAATTGCGGCGGCTGTTTCGCCGTCATGTCGATGAGGTTGCCGGCTGGGTTCCGCCCGCATGGCGGCCGGCCGTACTGTGGGTGCGACGCCTGCCGGATCTGCCGGCGCTGCAATACCTTCTCAGCGGTGAACCGGTGCCGGCGTGGTTGCAGGCTGATGCAGAGTTGCGCGATATGGGCTGTCTGCCCGTTGATTCGCGTCTGGATGTTATGCAGCACTCCGACTGCAATATTTTCTTATTGGCCTCGCAGACAGGTGAGTCGTTGCCGGATGCCTGGTTGTCGCACTGGCGGACACTGTGGCCCGGGACGGCACGGAAAAACCAGGGTCTGGAAACACTCGGTAACGCGTTGCACCACTATCTGCGGGTAATGCAAGCAGATAGCTGTGACAGTGTTCAGACCCGTTGTGAAACGCTGCATGTGCAACTGATCAGCGCCTTCCGGCGCTACAGCTTTCAGCCGGCCGCGGTGTTCAGCTCTCTGGCATTGACCGCGCTGGAACTGGCACGTCTTCGTGGTGACCTGCTGGTACGACAGTTGTTCGCGACCAATATGGAGCAGCTGGCATGAACCTGCGCCCGGCCCGTGCCCGCTGGTTCGAGTTGCTGGCGCCCCGAGAGGAGCTGGCAGGGGTGGTCGAAACGCTGGCGCGGACCGGCAGTGTCGAGCTGGAAATACACAGCGAACGCAATGTGCCGGTCAACCTGCCGGACCTGCAGCAGCAGATGGCGGAATTCCATCACCTGGAACAGCGCTATCAGCAGTACTGGCAACGCGACGAAATGCAGCCTGCCACGTTGCCGGGTATGCCGGCACAGATACTTGATACAGCACTGCTGCACTTGCGGCAATGGGTGGCTGCGGCCGGGCCGCTGGTCAAGCATATCGAATCGCGGCAGGCCGAACGTTCTGAACTGCTGCTGGTTGAAGACCTGCTCGGCATCGATATCGAGGGCGAGATGGATTACTCCCTGCTGTCGACGGCGGGACCGTCGCTGGCCGTGCGCCTGTTCGTGATGCCGCCTGCATACCGGCTGCAGACAATCCCGGGTAGCCTGCTGTACTGCCAATGCTGCTCGAAACAACATGAGTACCTGCTGGCGGCGGGATTAGTTGCGGACATCGAGGATTTCCGCAACGAAATCGCGGCCCAGAAAGGCCGCATGTTGACCCTGCCAGCATGGTTGCATGGCCAGCGTGAGGCTGCTCTGGGCCAGGTGCACCAGCGCCTGCAGCGTATCCACCACGAAAACACTCGCCTGCGACGGCAACTCGATGCGATGGCCGGGTCGTATCAATTAGCCGAGGCGCTGGGGGATGTCAGACGGCTGGAATGGTTCCTGACGCATGTTACCGCGCTGCCGGTATCGGACAATTTTGCCTGGGTGAGCGGCTGGACCAATGACCTCGAAGGCAAGTGCCTGCCGCGGACACTGACTGATGTGGGCGCCCACGCCATCGTGCACTACCCGCCAGCCCCCGGGGGTTTGCGTCCACCCATGGTGTTGCAGAATCCATGGTGGGCGCGACCTTTTGAACTGTTTGCCGGCATGCTGGGTACGCCAGCCGGTGACGAGGCCGACCCCAGCCGCCTGGTGGCCTTGCTGGTGCCGCTATTATTCGGTTACATGTTTGGTGATGTCGGTCAGGGCTTCGTGCTGTTGCTTACCGGCCTGTTGCTGCGGCAGCGCTGGCCGCTGCTGCGCATACTGGTTGCCAACGGTGCCGCATCGATGCTGTTTGGTGTCGTGTTCGGCAGTGTCTTCGGGCGCGAGGATGTGATCCCGGCCCTGTGGGTGCATCCGATAGAACAGCCATTGGTGGTACTGGCCGTGCCGCTGGCTGCTGGCGTGCTGGTACTGTTGCTTGGCCTGTTGCTGAATGGACTGGAATCCTGGTGGCGCGGCGAATTGCGCCACTGGCTGCAGGTCGATGCCGCAGTACTGGTGATGTATCTGTCCTTGCTGGCGGCTCTGTTCATACCGGGGAGCCTGGGCATAACCGGTTTTGGCTTTGGCTGGTATCTTGCCGGTAGCCTTGGCGATACGCCTGGCAAGGCGCTTGCACAGACGCTTGCCGCACTCGGCAGCCTGGTCGAACAGCTGATGCAATTGCTGATTAACAGTATTTCGTTTGTGCGTGTCGGTGCCTTTGCGCTGGCGCATGCCGGCCTGTCACTGGCCTTTACCATCATGGCGGAGTCGACGGCAAGCCTCGTTGCCGGCCTGCTGATCATGCTGCTGGGCAATGTCATCGTGATCCTGCTGGAAGGGCTGGTGGTCACCATCCAGACCACGCGCCTGGTGCTGTTTGAATTTTTCATTCGTTTTCTGCGTGGCAGCGGCCGTACCTTCCGTCCGCTGCTTATGCCGGAATATGTTATCGCTACCAGGGAGTAAATATTATGTCTACACGCATACGAGTCAACTTTGTTCCGCTGGCTACAGCGGCCGTCATCGGTTTGGCGGCCACGCTGCTGCTGTGGTGGATGCCGGCAGCGGCTGCCACAGAAGCGGCGGCTGCCGCATTGCCCGATGGTGCCATGGCATGGGGTTTTGTCGGTGCCGCACTGGCAACAGGTCTGTCATCGCTGGGCGCTGGTATCGCGGTTGCCAGCGTCGGCAGTGCTGCCATCGGTGCCCTGGCCGAGAAACCGGAACTGCTGGGACGGACGCTGATCATGATTGGCCTGGCGGAAGGTATCGCCATCTACGGTCTGATCGTTTCCATTCTCATCCTTAACCGGATTTTGTAGGTGTTATCGCGTGAGTGAACCTGTCTATATTGGTGATGCCGTGAGTGCGGCCGGTTACCGGCTCGCGGGTCTGCGCGTGCAGGTGCCGGATACGGCCGATCTGCTCTCGCAAATCGAGCGGGCCTGTACAGATGCGCCGCTGGTGCTGCTCGGCGCCGATCTTGCCGGACAACTCCCGGTGGCGGATCTGGACCGACTGCTGTCAAGGGTGACGCCGGCTGTGGTCGTGGTGCCCGATGTGCGCGGCCAGGTGGCGCTACCGGACCTCGCAAAGCGCCTGCGGCAGCAGCTCGGGGTGCTCGAATGAGCAGCGCACTCGACAACAAGGTCAGGCACCTGCTGGATGTGGTGACACAGCACCGTGACGAAAAGTGTGCGGCTATTCGGGTGAACGCAGAAGCTGAGGTCAGGGCGCTGCTGCGGACGGCCTGGCGCGAGGCGCGGCAACGTATGCATAGCGAAAATGCCGAGACGCGCAGGCGTGTCGAACATGCGCTGGCCTCGCACGAGGCACAGCAGCAGACCCGGGCGCGTCAGCAGCGCCAGGCCGATGACAGCGTCCTGCTGGTCGCGGCACGTGCAGCCCTGCAGGCGTCATTGCTGCAGCGCTGGCAGCAACCGGCGTCACGGCAACAGTGGTGTGAGGCACTTGTCAATGCGGCCGCGACTACGCTGGATGGCAAGGCGTGGACCGTCGAGCATCCGGCCGACTGGCCGATGAGCGAGCATGATGCGCTGCTGCAACATATCACCTCGCTGTGTGGCAAGACGCCACGCCTGCAGGCAAAGGCCGACATCAGCGCCGGTCTGCGCATCTGCGCCGAAGGCACCTGTATGGATGCGACCATCGATGGCCTGTTGCATGACCGGGAGCGCATCGATGCCGAACTGCTGGCACTGTGTACCGAGCGTGCCGGGGGTGATGCATGAACACTGTGGCGGATCCGAATCAGCCGCAAGCCGATGCCACCATTACCTGGATCAGTGGCCCGGTGTTGCGCGCGACTGTTGCACGGTCTTTCAGTATTAACGAGGCGGCGCTGGTCGGCGAGCAACAGCTGCTCGGTGAAGTCATCCGCCTCGATGGTCCCTATGCGGTGATCCAGGTCTATGAGGACACCACCGGCCTGCGTCCGGGAGACATTATTTCCGGGACCGGTGCGGCCCTGTCGGTGCCGCTCGGGCCAGGCCTGCTCGGCAATATCTTCGATGGCCTGCTGCGGCCGCTGACAACACAGGGCCTGTATGTTGCGCCGGGAATCAGTGATGCGGTGGTCGGCCACAGCTGGCCGTTTCGGCCCCGGGTGACTACCGGTGAGCAACTCCGGGCAGGGCAGGTGATCGGTGTTGTCAAGCGCAACGATGCCCGAGCGCAGGACTGCCTGGTTCCGCCGGGTGTGTCCGGTACGGTTGTCGAGATTGTCCCGACCGGAAATTATCCCGGTGATGTGCCGGTGTGTGTACTCCGGGATGAGCAGGGTGACGAGCACCCCGTCTGCCTGGTGCAGCGGTGGCCGGTACGCAAGCCACGACCGGTGAAGGCACGTATCCCGGTCGAGGGCCCGCTATTTACCGGGCAGCGCATTCTCGATTGCCTGTTTCCGCTGGCCTGCGGCAGCCGTGCCGCCATGCCCGGTGGTTTTGGCACCGGCAAGACGGTGTTGCAGGAGACGCTGGCGAAGTGGTGTGATGCGGACGTGATCGTCTATGTCGGCTGCGGAGAGCGTGGCAATGAAATGGCCGGTGTGCTGGACGAGTTCCCAAAGCTGGAGGACCCCAGAACCGGCCGGCCGCTGATGGAACGCACGGTCATTATTGCGAATACCTCGAATATGCCGGTCGCGGCGCGTGAGGCCAGTATCTATACCGCGGTCACGGTTGCCGAGTATTTCCGCGATCAGGGCCTGCGCGTGGCGCTGATGGCAGACTCGACCAGCCGCTGGGCTGAAGCACTACGCGAGGTCTCCGGACGCCTCGGGGAACTGCCGGGTGAGGCCGGTTACCCGGCCTACCTCAGCAGTCGACAGGCTGACTTCTACGAGCGCGCGGCACATGTCACTACCCTTGGTGGCGCTGTTGGTTCACTCAGTATTATCGGTGCGGTGAGCCCACCATCGGCGGACTTTTCGGAACCGGTGACCACGCACACCAAGCGTTATGTGCGCAGCTTCTGGGCACTGGAT
>Ga0316190_10002404_pt1 | contig 13568 bp, 12 predicted proteins | sample Eddworburrow2_MG_FD_204929 | JGI IMG/M metagenome (GOLD analysis project Ga0316190, IMG submission 204929) | Coastal sediment microbial communities from Maine, United States - Eddy worm burrow 2 | ecosystem: Environmental > Aquatic > Marine > Coastal > Sediment | place: USA: Maine | collected... | reverse complement strand
CGAGCTGCGGCGCCAGCGGGCGGACCGCTTCGATCACCGCCAGGTGCTCACTGATCTGTCGGTCGATATCGATCATGATGCTTTCCGTTGATCCTCGATTTCGCGGGCGAAGTGGGCAAGATCGTCAAACAGGGGAACTTCCGGGCGAAGACCACCGGCCGTGTTCTTGCCGGTGCGGACCAGGGCCGCCCGGCATCCGGCGCTCATAGCGGCTTCGACGTCCCGTTCCGAGTCGCCGATCATCCAGGTTGCTGCCCGCTCAAAACCATAGTCCTCGTATGCACGCTCGATCAGGCCGGCCCGCGGCTTTCGGCAGTCGCAGTTGTCTTCGTCGACGTGTGGGCAGACGTAAAAACGGTCGATTCTGCCCCCAAGCCGCGCCAGGTGCCGCTGCAGCTGTTCATGGATTGCCTCCAGCGTGGCCGCCGTGAGATCGCCGCGGCCGATGCAAGCCTGATTGGTGATGACGAGCACATGATAGCCCTTACGATTGAGCTCTGCGATAGCCTCTCCCGCACCGGGCAGGAGCTCGAAGTCAGAGGTGCTGCACACGGACCCTGGCAGATCCCTGTTGATGACCCCGTCCCGGTCCAGCAGTACGCAATGGTTCAAGGTATCCACCAATGCGGCTCGCTAGGCCCGGGGCAAGACATAGGCGTAGACCGCGATGAAGTGGCAGAAGCTGCCCAATACCACGAACAGGTGGAAGATCGCGTGGTGATAAGGCACTTTCGGAATGCTGTAGAGTACGGCGCCGAGCGTGTAGGAGATGCCGCCGGCCAGCAGCCAGGCCAAGCCCGCCGACGGGAACTGCGCAATCAGCGGCTTGATGAAGAACACGATCAGCCAGCCCATGAAGACGTACATCAGCGTCGAGACCTGGTTGTAACGGCCGGTAAAGAACAACTTCAGCACGATGCCGGTCACGGCCATGCCCCAGGTGATGGCGAACAGCAGCCAGCCGATGGAGCCCTGCAGGGTGACCAGCGCGAACGGGGTATAAGTGCCGGCAATGAGTACGTAAATGGTGGCGTGGTCGACCGTTCGCAGGCGGATCCTGAGGCTGGGATCACGTGTGCTGTGATAGGCCGTGGAGGCGGTATATAGCGCAATCAGGCTGATCGCGAATACGCTGAAACTGACCAGGTGCCAGGCAGTGCCGTGCAGTAGGGCGCGCGTCACCAGGGCCAGCAGGGCCGCGATGCTGAACAGCAGGCCCATCGCGTGGGACAGGATATTGATGCGCTCTTCAGTGGGCGCGTAGTAGGTGGGTTCGCGGACGATGGTCACGGCGGGCAGTCCGGCCCGGCTGCGACGGGCTTGCCGTTTATGGAGAGCGAGACGACTCGGCCCTCGATATGGTCGCCGTCGTACTTGCCGTGCTCGAGCAGGACGGGTGCGAATTCGTGGTCGGCCGCGTAGTAGGTGCGGGTGTAGCGCGGGTTGCCTTCCCAGCGGACCTTTTCGACGACGTGCACTTTCATGCAACCCAGCGCGGTCTGCACGTTCTCCACCGAGCGTGTCCTGAAATGCGCTTCTTCGATTTTCTCCTCGTCGACCAGGTCGAGGAACCACTCGTTTTCGCCGTTCTTGAGGCCCGCCCGCACGCGCAGCCCAATGGCCGATTCGTCCACCACGCCGGGCTTCAGTGGGAGCGTCGACTCACCGTCCGGATACACGGTATGCACCTCGCCCTTGTCCCAGTCAAACTCGGCGGACCAGTGCATCTTCTTGATGACCCGGACATTGCGCTCGTAGCGCAACGGCCTTGCCTGTCCCTCGAACCAGTCGCCTTCGCCGGTTGAACTCTCCTTCAGCCCGAGCCAGCTGGCCACGCCCTTGGTGCCCTCGGTGGAGCTGTGCATGGTCCAGTGCTTATCCCCCGTGGTCAGCTTGAAAACCATCTCCCCGTGCAGCTTGTCGTTGCGGTACAGCTCGAGTTTGGTCTCGAAATCGGCCAGCTGCCCAGCGTTGCACAGCTTTGGAAGCAGACAAACAAGTGCGAATAAAAACAATAGCTTGTGTCTTTCATTCTTCATGGAAAGGGGGTCTCGTGAAGGTTCTGGTTCCAGATAACTCAGACTGCGGCGATGGACGGCCAAGGGTGTCAGGATAACCTGTTCGCGGGTTTGAAGAGTCTAACGCGCACTCTGTGCGAGAGAAAGTCCCGCCCAATAGCATCCGCTAGCGGCGGCGGCTGAACGAACCGGTTGTAAGAAATGCAGGCTAATGAGTCGCCTTGTACGCCTTGAGCGCGGCGTCGCAACTTTGCTTGGTCAGGTAGCAGGGGTTGCCGATGCTGCCGCGGTCATTGATGCTGTGGGATTCCTTGCCGTTGCGGGTCTTGGACACGGCCAAAAGGGTTTCCGGCCGGAAAGCCTGCAGCTGATAGATGCAGTTGTCCCAGCTGGAACCTTCGGGCAGGTCGACGACCAGGATGGCGTCGGCGCCATAGCGGCAGGTCGCATAGTCGACGAATTTCGTTTCGCCCGCCTTGTACTCGCAAGCCAGCGCCGTGCCGATGCCGGCCGTGTATAGGGCGGCTGCAATAAACAAGCCTTTGTATTTCATAACATTACCTCCGCGGCGCAGGCGCCGCTGGACGCTCAGAGCGCTCCCGAGATCATTCAAACATGGATCGGGGCAGGGCCCAATGATGTGCGTCAGGCATATGCGTTGGCTTGCGTTGAACCCAGCCCCGCGAGTGAAGGACAATGCAGGCAGGATGAACAACGGATAAGACCCACCGATATGCCATCACAGCTCGCCGCTTACCCTGAATCCTATTACACCGCCACGATGAACCGTCGCCTCGATTTTCCTGCGCTGCAGGGCGAAACACGAGCCGATGTCTGCGTCATCGGCGGCGGTTACACCGGCTTGTCCTCGGCCATCCACCTGGCTGAGCGTGGCTATAGCGTGGTTCTGCTGGAGGCTGAACGCATCGGCTGGGGCGCCTCCGGCCGCAACGGGGGGCAGTGTTCCGTCGGCCAGCGCAAGGGCCAGGACGACCTGGAAGAGGCTTATGGCAAGGAAGAGGCGCAGCGGCTGTGGGACCTGGGCGTGGAGGCCGTCGCCACCGTGCGCCAATTGATTGAGCGTTTCAACATCGAATGCGACCTGAAGCGAGGCTGCCTGCAGACGGCGTTGAAGCGCAGCGACGCCGCCTGGTACCGGCAGTACGCCGAGCACATGCATTCGCACTATGGTTTCGAAATGCGTTACCTGGAGGGTGCCGAGCTGGAGTATTTCAGCGGCACCGACGTGTTCTGCGGCGGCCTGGTGGAGTATGCCTCGGCCCACCTGCACCCGCTGAACTATGCGCTCGGCCTGGCGGAAGCCGCCCGGAGCCTCGGTGTGCGCATCTTCGAGAACAGCCGGGTCACGGGTTACGACCGCGTCAAACCGACGCGGGTTTCCAGCCGGGAAGGGAGTGTCTACGCGGACTACGTCGTGTTGGCCTGCAACGGCTACCTCGAGCGGCTGGAGCCACGCGTCGCCGGCAAGATCATGCCGTTGAATAATTTCATCATCGCGACCGAACCGTTGAGCGAAGAGCAGCAGCGGCAGATCAACCCCGAAGACATGTGCGCTTACGACGCCAAGTTCGTGGTCAACTTCTGGAAGCTCACGGGTGACGGGCGCATGCTGTTCGGCGGCGGTGAAAACTACACCCGGCGCTTCCCTTCCGACATCAAGTCGTTCGTACGCAAACGGATGCTGCCGCTCTATCCGCAACTGGCCCCGGCGCGCATAGACTACGGCTGGGGCGGGACGCTGGCGGTGACGATGAACCGCATGCCCAGTTTCGGGCGGCTCGAACCGGACGTGTATTACGCGCTGGGTTTCTCAGGACACGGTGTGCAGATGGCGACGCTGGCCGGCAAGCTGATCGCCGAGGCGGTGGCGGGTACGGCCGAGCGCTTCGACGTGATGGCGCGGATTCCGTCGCCGACCTTTCCGGGCGGCACGCTGTTGCGTTGGCCCGGGCTGGTGGCGGGCATGTTCTACCATGCGCTTAAGGATCGCATCGGCGATTGATTCGCCGCGCCCGCCCGGCCTGGCCGGGCGGGTGGGCTTGATGGATCAGGCTGCCGAGCGCCAGTTGCGGTTCTTCGAGCTGTTGCCGCTTCGCGAAGGGTTGCGCGAGCGCTTGGCGGGCGCGGCCTTGGCAGCAGCATTGCGGCTGCGGCGTTGACTGCCGCCGTTGTTGCCGTTGTTGCGGCCTCGGCTGTTGCCACCGCCACCACGCTGGATGGGCTCCGGCCGCACACTGGGATCGGGCTCGTAGCCCGGCACAATGACGCGCTCGATCGGCCGCTTCAACAGCTTTTCGATATCCGCCAGGTGCGCTCTCTCGTCAACGCAGACCAGTGACAGCGCGGTGCCGTCCTGGCCGGCCCGGCCGGTGCGGCCGATGCGGTGCACATAGTCTTCCGGCACGTTGGGCAGCTCGTAGTTGACCACGTGGGGCAGTTCGACGATGTCGAGGCCACGGGCCGCGATATCGGTCGCTACCAGCACCCGCACTTTGCCTTGCTTGAATTCGGCCAGGTCCTTGGAGAGGGCGCCCTGTGACTTGTTGCCATGGATCGCCGCGGCGGCCAGGCCGTCGCTCTCCAACTGCTTGGTCAGGCGGTTGGCGGCATGCTTGGTGCGGGTGAATACCAGCACCTGGCGCCAGTTACCGGCGCCGATCATATGCGACAGCAGTTCACGCTTGCGGTTCTTGTCGACCGGGTGCACGACCTGGCTGATCAGCGCGGCGGTTTCGTGGCGCGGCGCCACCTCGATTTCTTCCGGGCGGTTCAGCAGGCCGGCGGCCAATTGCTTGATTTCACTCGAGAACGTGGCCGAAAACAACAGATTCTGACGCTTTTCCGGCATCGCGCCGATGATCCGACGGATGTCGCGGATGAAGCCCATGTCGAGCATGCGATCGGCTTCGTCCAGCACCAGCGTCTCGACTTCGTCGAGTCGCACGGTACCGCGCTGCAGGTGGTCGAGCAGGCGGCCCGGGGTCGCGATCACGATATCCACGCCGTGGCGCAGGGCTGAGATCTGCGGGTTGATGCTGACGCCGCCGTAGATCACGACGGACTTGTAGGAAAGGTGGCGCCCGTAATTTTTGACGCTCTCCGCCACCTGGGCGGCCAATTCGCGGGTCGGCACCAGGATCAGGATGCGCACGCGCCGCGGCCGCCGCTGCCCGGCATCCGCCTGCTGCAAACGCTGCAGCATCGGCAGGGTAAAGCCGGCGGTCTTGCCGGTGCCGGTCTGGGCGCCGGCCAGGATATCGCGGCCGGCCAGGATCGCAGGAATCGCGCGCAGCTGAACCGGGGTTGCTTCCTGGTAACCCTGTTCTTCGACCGCACGCAACAATTCGGCCGACAGGCCGAGGTTTGTGAATGACATTATTGTAATACTCCGGATCGCCCCGCCCGTTGCTGGCGAGTCATTCGCAGGCACGGGTCGGTCAAGGCAGAATCTGTAGGGATTGCTCTTCCCGCGGATTGCGGGATGGAGGATTGGCGCAGACCGATCGCGCCAGATGGGGCGCACTATAACAGAACTTGCCGCAAGGAACCGATTTGTTTACCCCCCACCGAAAACGAGAACCAGAGATGGACCGCCGCAGCCAGGCTGAAACAGCTGTGCCGGGTCAGGGTGACCAGGCTGATCTCGGTGCCGTCGGCCAGCCGGCCACGGTGATATTGCGTCGCATGGGGTATCGCCATTTTGAGCCGATTCCTGGCAAGTTGGGGCGCCGGGTATATGCAGCCGTGCGACTCGTGCTGATCGTGGTCAGGGGGCCGGGTATAAATGCTTCAAGTGAAAGATGGAGAGGCTGCACAATGGACAGGGTTGCTGTGAGGGTGGGTTATGACCGAGCTCAGGGGCTTGATCTTCGATGTCGACGGTACCCTGGCCGATAACGAGCAGGATGGTCACCGCGTGGCGTTCAACCTCGCTTTTGCCGACGCCGGGCTGGATTGGTCGTGGGACGAGGAACTCTACGACCGTCTGCTGGCGGTTTTTGGGGGCAAGGAACGCATCCGCTATTTCATCGAGGACTTCCTGCCCGAGTTCGACCCGCCGACGGAGCTGGATGCATTCATTCGGCGGCTGCACGCGCGGAAAACAGAGCGCTATGTCGAATTGTTGCGATCGGGCTCCATTCCCCTGCGGCCCGGCGTCGGGAGGCTGATCAGGGAGGCGCGGCAGGCCGGTTTGATACTGGCCATCGCCAGCACCACCACATTCGAAAACGTCACGGTGTTGCTGGCGCAAACACTGGGCGAGCAAAGCATCGGCTGGTTCGATGTCCTGGCCTGCGGCGACATCGTAGCGAACAAGAAGCCGGCGCCGGATATCTACGTTTATGCGCTCGAGCAACTCGGGCTCGTGGCGGCGGAGTGCCTGGTTGTTGAGGATACTGAGCTCGGGTTGGCCTCCGCCCGGGCGGCCGGCCTGAAAACCCTGATCACGGTCAATCGATCGACACGAAGCCAGGATTTCACCGGCGCCGCCATCGTGCTGGACTGCCTCGGTGAGCCGGACACCCCCTTCACCGTACTGTCTGGCGACGCCGGAGCGGCCGAATGGGTCGATGTGGCCTTCCTGAAGTGGATCCATTCCCAGGCATGAAAGCAGCTTGGGGGGTCGCTCACCTTGACAGCTGGGTTTCAGTCGCCTGTAAAGCCCTTGAGATAATTGCGAATCAGTGACTCCGTGAGTTGCTGCACTGAATCAACGCCCGCGACCCCCAGGTTGTCCGATAGCGCCAGGATGCAGATACCGTGCACACCACCCCAAAGTGCTCGGGACGCCTGCAGGACATCGTCCTGCGAGTGTCTTCCAGCCAGCGGCTGCAGACCTTGTTCGACCATCGCGAACATGCGTGCGACTTTTTCCTGGTACCACGCGGGCAGGCTGCGATCCTCGGCCAGCCGGTGTTCGAACACCATGGCCCAGCGATGGGGGTCTTCATCGGCAAACCGGATATAGGCCTGGCCCAGTTGCACCAGGTAGTCCCGGGGGTCAATGGAGTTCGCGTGCGGCTGTGTCATCCGCGCATGGAGGCGGTCGAGCGTGCGGGCGTTGATCTGCAGGATGAGGTCGTCGATGTTCTCGAAAACCAGGTAAAGGGTCCCCACCGTGTAGCCGATCTGAGCCGCGACCTTGCGGGCACTCAAGCCCTCATAGCCTTGCTCCACAACGATTTTTTCGGCGGCCGTCAGGGCCATCTCGCGGAGTTCTTCGCGACTGTGATCGCTGCGTCTTGCCATGGTCTTTTGGCTCGCTCCTGTTGCCGCCAGGGCAGGGTAAAAAATCTATTGAACACCGTTCAGTGCTGTGCTACAGTATAAATGAACACTGTTCAGAATGCAAGTCCCCACCCGCTTTGGCGAGTGGTTTTTTTGGAAATTATATTGAACAGTGTTCATTAAATAGGAGATTGAGATGAACAGATACATGGCAACAATGGTTTTCCGACCCGTGCTGGCCTTGCTGGCCACACTCCTGTTTACCAGCCCGATCCACGCTGCCGGTCTGCTGACCCCCAGCGACGGTAGCCTGCCGGCGCTGGAAATCCGCGATCACCGGGTGGACGTCCTGATCGAGGATGGCTACGCCGTGACGACCGTCGAGCAAGTCTTCGTCAATCCCCATGCGCGGGATCTCGAGGCGCAGTATTCGTTCCCCGTGCCGGAGCACGGCACGGTGGTTGAACTCACCGTGTGGATCGACGGCCGGCCGGTCACCGGCGAAGTGCTGGAACGGGAAGACGCGCGCCAGCTCTATGAGCAGGAAAAAGCTGCCGGGCGCGATGCCGGGATCACCGAGAAAGACAGCTACCGCAGCTTCGAAACTCGCGTGTCGCCGGTGCGCGCCATGCAGGACACGCGGGTGCGCATCGTGTACCTCCAGCCGGCGCAAGTGGATACCGGCATCGGCCGCTATGTCTATCCGCTGGAAGAGGGCGGTGTCGATGAGGCGAAGCTCGCTTTCTGGACGGCCAACGAGCAGGTGTCGGGCGAATTCAGCTTCGATCTGCGGGTCAAGTCAGCCTACCCGGTTGCGGCCCTGCGGATGCCCAACCAGCCCCGGGCGGTTATCCAGTCGCAGAGCGACGGCGAGTGGTCAGTGCACCTCGGCAACCGGCTATCCGGCATCGACGATGCGCCCGCCCAGGCGATCCCGGATGTGCCGGATGCGGATGCCTTCGCTCCCCCAAATGCCGGCGCCACTGCATTCACATTGGATCAGGACCTGGTCGTCTACTGGCGCCACCAGGCCGGCCTGCCGGGTAGTGTGGACCTGGTCGCGCACAAGCCGGTGGACGGCAAGCGCGGTACGTTCATGATGGTGGTTACTCCCGGTGATGACCTGAAACCCATCGAGGAAGGCAAGGACTGGGTGTTCGTGGTGGACGTATCGGGCTCCATGCAGGGCAAATACGCGACCCTGGTCGATGGCGTACAGCGGGCATTGCAAAAAATGCGCCCGGAAGATCGCTTTCGCATCGTGCTGTTCAATGACCGCTCCTGGGAGCTGACGCCGGGCTTTGTCAACGTCACACCGCAATCGGTGACGCATTACAGCCAGGCTTTGCTGGCTTTCGGTCCGTGCAATGGCACCAACCTGTACGCCGGCCTGGATCAGGGTCTCAATTCCCTCGATGCCGACCGAACCGGCGCGCTGGTGCTGGTCACCGACGGAGTCGCCAATGTGGGCGAAACCCGGCAACGCCAGATAATCGACCTCATCAGGCGGCAGGACATCCGCATGTTCACCTTCGTGCTGGGCAACAGCGCCAATCGCCCGCTGCTGGAGGGGCTGGCGAAGGCATCGAACGGCTTTGCCGCCAACATTTCCAACAGCGATGACATCGTCGGACAGCTGCTGGCCGCGACGTCCAAGGTGACCCACGAAGCGCTGCACGATGTGCAGATCGAGATAGAAGGGATCAAGACGGCCGATCTGACGCCCAGTGAGTTCGGCAGCTTGTATCGCGGCCAGCAACTCGTGGTCTTCGGGCATTACTGGGGCGATGGGCTGGCGGATGTTCGGCTCACTGGTCGCATCTCGGGCGAGGACAAGCTCTATCAAACCCGCTTTGCCTTCCCGGCCGTGGCCATGGACAACCCCGAGGTCGAACGGCTGTGGGCCTACGCCCGTGTCGAGGAGGCCATGCGGGAGATGCATGACTTCGGTGAAGACGCCGATCTGCGACAAGCCGTCGTCGACCTGGGTGTCGAGTACGGCCTGGTAACGGATTACACCGCCATGGTGGTGGTGCATGACGAGGTCTTCGAGGAGCTGGGCATCGACCGCTCCAACCAGGCGCGGCGTGCCGTCGAAGAGGCTGCCCGGCAGTTGCGCGGTGATCGTGCGCCGGTATCACGGCGGGTCGACACAGAGCAGCCCATGTATGCAACAAACCGTGCCAGCCACAGTGGCGGTGGTGCAATGGATGCATGGGCCCTGCTGCTACTGCTGCCTCTCGCGTGGGTCGTATCGCGCCGCCGTTGGGCACATCAGGGCTGCCGGTGAACACCCTGCCTGCGCCTGCCGCAGGCCGCAGCAGCATGGCGCTGCCGTGGCGAACCACCGGGCTGGTGACGGCGGCTGCCGCCCTTTACCTGGTCCTCGGTGCAGCACCCGGGGACTGGGTATTCGACCGCGTGGCGATTACTGGCGGCGAGTGGTGGCGATTGCTGACAGGACACTGGGTTCACAGCGATCTCAGCCATGCGGGTTGGGATATCGCCGCGCTGCTGCTGTTTGGTGCGTTGTTCGAGGCTCGGCTGCAATGGCGGCTGCCGCTGGTGCTGCTGGTCGCTTCGATCGGTGTCGATGCCTGGCTGTGGTGGGGTGTTCCCACACTGCGTTACTACTGCGGACTGTCCGGCATACTGAACGCCCTGCTGGTTTATGGCCTGGTTCAGCTGTGGCGGGAATCGAGGCATCCGGTGGTACTGCTGACGGGCGTGGGTGCTGCGCTGAAGATTGTCGTGGAGATCGGCGCTGGGCAGGCGTTACTGACCGCTACGGCGTGGCCCAGCGTGCCAACCGCGCATGCCGCGGGTTTCCTGTGTGGCCTGGTGGCGGCAGCCGCTGGCTGGAGTTCAGTCAGTGGTGCTTACTCCGAGCGGGCGGTCCCGCATCTGGCAAGCAAAGCCTGAATTCAGACCGGGTCCGTGAATACGCCCTTCATCTGCTAATCTCACCGCATGAGCGACGGTAATGACATGAATGCTTCTAACCAAAACATCTGGACGCAGGCCGCTGCCCTGGCCGCCAAGACCCCGGAATCACGCAACCGCTACGTGGACTTTCTGCGGGCCGTGTCCATTGGTGCGGTGGTGTTTGGGCACTGGTTGATGGCGGCCCCCTACGTCGATGCGGGTGGCGTCCATATCAGCAGCATGCTGGAGCACCAGGAATGGACGCGCTGGATGACCTGGGCATTCCAGGTCATGCCGGTGTTCTTCCTGGTGGGTGGTTACTCCAACGGCATTTCCTGGGCTTCCGCGCAACGGCATGGAAAAAGCTACAGCGAGTGGTTGCAGGTTCGCCTGCAGCGCCTGGCCGGGCCGGTACTGCCCCTGATTGTCATGTGGATGTTTCTCGCCGCCGGCGCTCAGCGGATGGGCGTACATCCTGAAATGGTGAAAGTCGCCTCGCAAATGGCCTTGATACCGATCTGGTTTCTTGCTGTCTACGTCGCGGTGGTGGTGCTCGTTCCCGTTTCATTCGCGGCCTGGCGCCGCTATGGTTTCTGGTCCTTCGGCGTGCTGGTTCTGGCCGCGGTCATCGATGACCTGTTGTTCTTTGCAGCCGATCTGCGGGTGGTCGGCTGGCTGAATTACGGGTTCGTCTGGCTGGCGGTTCACCAACTGGGCTATGCCTGGCGGGATGGCTACATGGCCGGGGCGCGGCAGGGGCTGACCTGGGTGCTGGGCGGCACTGTGCTTCTCGTCGGCCTGATTACCCTGGGTCCCTATCCGATCAGCATGGTGAGTGTGCCCGGGCAGGACGTCAGCAACACCCTGCCGCCGAAAATAGCCATGCTGGCGCTGGGCATCGTGCAATGCGGCTTGCTACTGTCCATCGAATCGCCCATGCGTCGCTGGCTGGCAAGAGCCGCACCGTGGACGGCTGTGGTTCTGGTCAACGGCATGATCATGACGGTGTTTCTTTGGCACCTGACCGCTTCGACATTGGCCATCGGCGGCGCGCTGCTGCTCGACGATGTCGGGTTGCGGGTGATACCCGGCAGTGGCTCGTGGTGGGCCATCAGGCCCGTGTGGCTGGGTGTTTACGTGCTGGCCCTGCTGCCCTTTGCGCTCGGGTTCGGGCGATTCGAGAGGAGTGGGGTCGGTCAGCGCATATACCCTGCCTGGCGGCTGGTCACCGCGGCGCTGTTGATCTGCGCGGGACTGGCGTTACTGGCTCTCGGCGGGGTTGCGGGAAACGGGTGGCTCGGACTGCAGACCGCAGTGCTGCTGCCTTTTGTCGGCGCCGTTCTGGCGGGCGTCAACCCGCTGCGGAAATAAGTCGACTGACTGCCGGCGGCTGCCGGTAGCCAGAAGAGACCGTCATGTGCGCTGCAGATTCAATCGCTCTCCGCATTCATTCCCCCCATCAGCCGGTGCGACTCCTGGATCACGTAGGCGTGGATGGCCTTGGCGTCCTCTTCGCTGACCCACTCTTTGTACGCACCCATGCCCCGCGTGTGGAGGATGCCGTCCAGGGTGATCTGCAGAAACAGTTCGTGCTTCTGGGCGCTCATGTAGCGCAGATCCGGCATCTGGCTGGACGATGAAATGACGTCGGCGCCGTGGCAGGCAAAGCAGCTCTGGTGGTACAGCTCCTTGCCGTGCTGCACCAGCGCCGGGTCATCGACCAACGGCGGCGGATTGGGTGTGCCGCGGCTGTAGGTCTTGGGCTCGGGCAGGGCGCCGTCCGCATCGAGCGCGAAGACCAGCACCCGGCTGCGGTTGACCATGGCCGAGGCTTTCTTGCCGATCTCGCCGATCAGCACGCCCAGGCCGCCCCAGCCGGCGACGACGGCGACGTACTGCGTGCCATTCACTTCGTACGTAATCGGTGCCGCCATGATGCCGGTCTGTGCATCGAAGCCCCACAGAGCCTCTCCGCTATCTGCCCGGTAAGCGACGAAGCGGCCGGTGCCGTTGCCCTGGAACAGCAGGTTGCCCTCCGTCGACAGGATGCCGCCGTTCCACATGGTGCCCAGGGGGATGCGCCAGGCTTCCCTTTGCGCCACCGGGTCCCAGGCGGAGATGAAGCCGGTGAACTGGTCGAGGATGCCGGCCCGTTCCGCGGGGTCCTCCGGCATCATGGCCTTGGTCCAGTCGATCCCCGTGTTGTAAAAGCCGGGCCGGTAGTTGAACTCGGCGTCATGCGCGTATACAGCCAGCGTCTGCTGGGCCGGGATGTAGACCAACCCGGTACGGGGGCTGTAGCTCATCGGCTGCCAGTTGTGCCCCCCCATGAAGCCGGGGAAGTTGACCGTCGGCTGCCCGCCGTCGTAACGCACGCCGGGCGCTTCGACCGGGCGCCCTGTTTCGGGATCGATGTGGCTGGCCCAGGTGACCAGGGTGTACTTCTCCGCCGACAGGAATTCGCCGGTCGCGCGGTCGAGAATGTAGAAGAAGCCGTTCTTGGGCGCCTGCATGATGACCTTGCGCTCTTTGCCCCCAACCTCGATGTTGGCGAGGATCATGTGCTGCGTGGCGGTGAAATCCCAGGACTCCCGCGGGGTCTCCTGGTAGTGCCAAACGTATTCCCCGGTATCCGGACGCAGGGCCACGATCGACGACAGGAACAGGTTGTCACCGCCGCCGGGGCTGCGAATCTGCGCATTCCAGGGCGAACCGTTACCGACTCCGATATAGAGCAGGTCGAGTTCCGCATCATAGGCCATGGAGTCCCACACGGTTCCGCCGCCGCCGAGCTTCCACCACTCGCCGGTCCAGGTCTTCGCCGCCATTTCCAGGATCGGGTTTTCAAATGGCTGCGAGGGATCGCCGGGCACGGTGTAGAAACGCCAGGCCAATTTGCCCGTCGTTGCTTCGTAGGCCGAAATGTAGCCGCGTACGCCGAACTCGGAACCGCCGTTGCCAATGATCACCTTGCCCTTGATGACGCGGGGTGCACCGGTGATGCTGTACGCACTGCCCTCGGGAATGGTGCTCACATCCCAGGCTACGCTGCCGTCGGCAGCGTTGAGAGCCACCAGCCGCCCATCCAGCGTGCCGACGAAAATCTTGCCGTCCCAAGCCGCCACGCCGCGATTGATGGCGTCACAGCACAGTTCCAGCAATTTCTCACGGGGCACTTGCGGGTCGTACTGCCACAGCAGTTCACCGGTGACCGCGTTGAAGGCGTAGACCATGCTCCAGGAACCGCTGACGTAGAGGACGCCATCGATCATCAGCGGCGTTGCCTGCATGCCCCGGTCGGTCGGTATATCGAAATACCAGCTCAGGCCTAGCCGTTCGGCGTTGCTGTCGTTGATCACGGCCAGTGGGCTGAAT
>Ga0316190_10002403_pt1 | contig 13572 bp, 16 predicted proteins | sample Eddworburrow2_MG_FD_204929 | JGI IMG/M metagenome (GOLD analysis project Ga0316190, IMG submission 204929) | Coastal sediment microbial communities from Maine, United States - Eddy worm burrow 2 | ecosystem: Environmental > Aquatic > Marine > Coastal > Sediment | place: USA: Maine | collected... | reverse complement strand
TTCCTCGACTTTCGGCGAAGCAATCAACATTTCGGCCACCAGCAGTGAACCCAGCCAGACAACCCAGGTCGCGAGCAGGTATTTGATAGTCTGCAGAATCAGCAGCAAGTGCTTTGCGAAAGCTCCGACCAACCCGCTCCATGTATGATGTCCAGATAGATTTCATAACTGGGAGTACCCCAGTACTCATCCCGAAATACCTCCCACGTGCCCTCTAGCTCGGCGAAAAAACTGGTCAATGTAGCACGTGGACTGGAGGTATCTACGGACTCCAGTGGGTACCCTGCGTCGGCTTTCGCGCGGACGTCGGCACTGATTACGAAGCAGCTGGCAGAGGTATCGTCATAACCAGCCAGATCCGTGTCGCCCAAGCTGCAGGACAGGCGTTGTTGTACGGCGCAAGACGGCTAAGGTAAGGCGCCCATTCCTTCGAAGATCTGCGACCAGCGGACCTCGCCCATGGATTTGGAGTATTCGCCGGAAAAATACTGGCGGAGGGACGCCTATCAAGCGGGGCGGGTTCCCAGTGCGGCATGATCGATCAGCACATCAACGCCGGATTCGGGATGAATGCTGGCCACTGGGATCGACTCCCCGTTCTTCCAGGCATCCACCGCATTACATTTGCTGTCGCCCGTCACCAGAACCAGCAGTCCCCGGGTATTCGCCAGCGTATTTCGACTGAGACTGACCCTGTCCGGCGGTGGTTTGGGTGCATCATGCACCGGGTGCACCAGTTCATCGGCAGAGTGCTCGTGTCCCGGGAAAAGACTGGCGGTGTGGCCATCTTCGCCGATGCCGAGCAGAACCAGGTCGAAGGGCAGGACGGAAGAGATCAAGTCGCCGTAGGCAGCCGCCGCAGACTCCGACCCGAGTTCGGCTGGTATGGGATGGTCCTGCGAGGCCGGAATATCCACCTGGTCGAGCCAGGCGCGGCGTGCCATGACACTGTTCCGTTCCGAATCATCGACCGGAAGACAACGCTCGTCTCCGTAGAAGATCTCCCAGCCACCCCAATCCGTGTCTGCATTGGTGAGTAATCGATAGGCTTTCTCAGGTGTGCGGCCACCGGCAAGGACCAGCCGGAAATTTCTGCCTTCTGCCATGGCAGTCCGGGCGGCGCCAAGAATCCAGTCCGCAGTGGCTCGCGCAACGGCATCTGCATCTTCATAAGTATGCCAACGGGGCTCGGAAGTATCGGTCATTGTAATAGTACTCATCGTAACGTCAGCATCGAATCAAACTCGCTATCTGACTGGTGCACATTCAAGCCATCCCATAAGGCGCGTGAGAAACTGGCTATTACACCGTTGTTTCTCGTCAACACCGCATCGGCCTCTTTGCGAGAGCAACCACCTGAGAGAGCCACTACTTTGAGTACATTCGGGTGATTAAGACAATCGGAGTAGAAGTTCTCCACCTCAGGCAGGGTAAGTTTCAGCACTACCCATTGATCGGGTGCGAGCGCATTAAGCTCGGCGAGTATCGCTGCTTTTAACAGGCTTTCGGCCTCAGCCTTATCCGGGCAGTGAATATCCACCTCTGGTTCGATGATCGGCACAAGACCCGCAGCGATGATTTGTTGAGCGATTTCGAATTGCTGACGAACAATAGCATGCACACCGTTAGCATTCGCATGTTTGATAAAAGAACGCATCTTGGTGCCAAAGATATTATTGGATACAGCTTTTGTCAGGAGAGCGCCAAGATCAGGCATCGGCTTCATGACCTGTGCACCATTATCCTCAGGGGCAAGACCTTACCAGCAATACCATAATTTTCCAGCGCCTTTGGTGTGCTACCACCACTCTGATCCAGCGCTGCGATAAATCCTTGTGCACTCTGCATCTTTTCTAACTGTTGTGGTTTTATATTCATAATAACCCTTTATGTTCATGATACCTGTATCGATATCCTTGCAAAATAATGCCTGAACGGAAACCGCCGGTTTCCGTAAAGTACCCGGTTAATTCCATACCCCGATGATGCCTGCAAAGTGCCGCGGTTTTCTTAATCCCAGGAGACAATGGACGTCAAAGTATGTTCCTCCCCCGGGGCTAGCTGTATCGCATTCCCGGGAGCATTTGCTGTCTCGATGCATAACATTGTTTTATAGGCGTCATCTTCCATATCAGCCATGGCAACACATTTATCTTCCCAGGGATTCCAGACAACAACAGAGGAGGAACCTTGTGCGTCAACATGTATTGTTCTTGTCTGGTCATACAGAGTTACTGGATAATCCACCTTCCGATAGATGCGATCCACCTCTTTGTATACCGTTATATCGCCCTGCTGTTTACACTCTTCCCCGGTTACCGAATCAAAATACGATTTGTCGGCAAGCCCTTCAACATGCACCTTTTCGACATTTTCAACTGCAAAATAGCTGTGTAGAGCAGCTGTGATTTCAAAGGCCTGTGCATCACAATTTTTAGTGGTCAGCAAAAGAACAAGTTCCCGGCCCACGGTAATGGTCAAGAGCAGTTCAAATTTGCGCGGCCACAGCTGTAAACTCCCGGCAGAAGGTAGCAACTGTAATACGACTTCAGTTGTATGCCCATCAATTTCCTTAACCTCCAGCAGGTTCCAGACAGAGGTCCTGGCAAAACCGTGTTGCGGCAGCTCTCTGTCAGCTGGATTCTTGCCAAACCATGGCCAGCAGACAGGAACACCACCACGGATCGCCTTACCGGTCTTAAAAAGACTTTTCTTACTGAGCCATAAAAGAGGATCTTCTCCAACACGCTCATAATGAAATAAATGCGCACCCTGAAGCGCAATTTTTGCGCGAGCACTCGCATTAAATATTTCCACATACTCAAAATGATCAGCGAAATGTTTGTGTTCTATCATTATCCCTTCCCGGTCATCTGCTCTCGCAGACAACAACACTGCGGTTATCCTCTCCGTTGGCCTGGTTATGTTTTTCAGCGTAACTGACCAGGTCATCATGCCTCGGCAATGAGACGGGTGTTTTCCAGAATATCGGAGAATTCAATATCCCACACCACCGGTGCATGATACATGGGGGCACCGTCTTCGCCACGGGCCAGAGTGGAGGCCAGATCACACCTGAAACCATCCACATGTAATTCTTCAATCCAGTACTTCAGGGCTTTGATGATAGATTTTTCTACCAGTGGGTGGTTGCAGTTCACGGTGTTGCCGCATCCGCTATAATTTTTATACTGCTTCGGATTACCCTGTGGCTACCGAAAAAATTGTACATATTGACTTCGTTGACTTTCTTGCCGCGGCTATCATACGACCCTCATCTCTCAATGCATGGCTAACCTAAGCCCTCAAACCGGCGCAACTGTGCTGTCGGTGAATATTTGCGGAGCACAACCGAAGAAGTAGCCAACAATCCTGCCGCTAGTACTGACAATAGTTTATTCATTTCACTGAGTCCTCATTAAACTTTTATGACACTAAGTTCCGGTCCAATTGAGGTTGGATTCCGTCAGGATCGCGAATAATAATAACAACAGAGATATTTATCTAATGAATGAATTACATGTATTATTCTGATAGGGTTATCGAGGCAAAATGTCTATGCCAGTTAAAGACGATACTAAGACGGCGAAAAACCGGCCGCGCCATGGCGCTAAACAGGCCTGCAAGAAAGATGGCCATGAGAAATGGCTTGATCATTGAGAGAAACAGTGCCGAGATGGCGATAACCATCAACAGCAGCACCGACCTGTTTACGATGTTCTGGCTCATCAGCAATTCCGTGTCACCATTCTGGGCGCCTTTACCCTAGCATGAAACGATGGCATGCAAGAGATGATTTGGCTAGTCTGCGTCTTCAATCTGAACTACAATAAACGCCGCATTGTCAATGCACTTGATTTTTCACAGGGGGCAGCATGTCTGATTCGCCAAAAGATGCTGGGTTGATACAGGTTCTCGCAGAACGACTCGAGACTCAAAGACTTCCACGAGCGCTATCGATCAAGGAAAAAGTCGATAATGGCGGACTCCTGGACAACTTTGACATCGAGTTTCTCAAAGAGGTTTTCGAAGATGCAAATGCCATCAAGCCGCTGCTTGACCGGCATCCAGAATGGCAACCGCTGGCGGCAAAGATGGTGCACCTGTACAAGGAAATCACCGACAAGGCGCTCGAGAACGAACAGTCAGGGCAGCAATAATACTTCGGCATATTTCTTGATTGATCCCGAACACCACAAACAGGGATCGCCTGAATCAGGGATACGAGCCTGGGTCCGTACATTTCCAGCCCGAACCTAATGTACTGTCTCGTATTAAATGTACATATCAGAGCCCCACAAATGGTTCACAGCACCAACAGTAGGCGCTTTAGGCGAGGCGCAGCTCGCAGGCAATGTTTAGACCCTTGTCAAGAGCTGCAACGCGGCGGTGGGCCATTTGTGGGGCTCCCTTCGGGCATTTAATACGAGACAGTACACTAGCGACGGCCACGGCCGCCACCGCCTCTCGATATTCCGGCGGGACGTCCCATTCCGCCCCCTGGTCGGTCTGGTCTGTTTTCCCGTCGCTCCTGTCTTCTCTCCCGACCAGCCTGTCTTCTGTCGTCTCGCGCCTCCAGATAATCTTCAGCATCGTCATTATGGTAACAACAACCGCCATAGCCGTACCCGTTGTACGGATATCTGTAGTCACTATATACACCGCCATGATCTGAACGATAGCCACCGCCAGAGCTACTACAAGCTGTCAGAAGCAGGGCACCGGAGAGTGACAGAGAAATCATGAATAGCCTGATAAATTGCCTCATGATCATTGCCCCCCTTTGGATGCCTGCGGAGGCCATCGCTGGATCAACAACAATGCACCGGTGGTATCACCAATCAATGCGGTATCGCCGTTACTCGGCGCCTCATCAGGTGCAACCCATACGACACCGCCTAATTCGCTCACGCGCTGCGCAGTCGCTTCAGGGTCAGCAACCCGGACAACCGGCACCCAGAGCATGCGCTCTTTATCATCCCGCACAAGACGGATACCTGCACGCCATTTTCCTTTGTGCAGGAAGACATCATAGTCGTCTCCCAAAGCCATCTCGTCATATCCCAACACAGATCGATAGAACTCCTCGATGTTATCCGGGTCGTTAGTCCAAATCTCATCCCACAGCCAATCACCGATCGCTGCCTCGGCATCGGCTGGATCTCCTCCCTTTGCGCTGAGTAACACCAGGTCTGCCCGTTGTGGATCACTGATCAGGGCAGCCCGACCGCGTTGACCCATATCAACCGGGCCTTTCAGTATCATTCCGCCATTGGCCTTTACCAGGCTGGCCGCTGCATCCACATCAGCCACGGATACCGAGGGTATCCAGACCCCGTTTCTGGCACTGCCATCCGCTGGTTCCACCTGCAGAATTCCTGCAATAAGTTTGCCGCCATTACGCACTACCGCGTAGCGTCCCTGGTATTCAATCTGCCAGCCAAACAGCTCCTCGTAAAACTTCCCGGCCGACAGGGGATCTGGCGTCAGCAGATCATGCCAGATAAACTTGCCCGGATAGGTCTCGCCACTGGGGTTTTCTGTTATCGGGACTTGCGCCATTGCAGCCCCGCCCTGCGACAGCTTACCGAAATTGGCACAGCCACTCAGAAAAACTGCAGCTGTAATTAAAACACCGACAAAACGCGCTAATGCTTGCATAGTATTAATCCATTCATACAAAACCAGAAATGAAACGTCAGCCCAGGCATCGGACCAGACATCTCGACATCAAATCCGCGCTGCTTCACGATCTGATATGCGTATACCGATCAGGCTGGCAACAAGGATTGCCATATAAATTACTCCGACAATCGCTTCCATATAGACAAGAAACCGGGGCAGTGGCAGGGCCGGCGATATATCGCCATAGCCCAGCGTGGTAATCGTGACAAAGTTGAAGTATACATCGGTGGCAAAGTTATCAAGCCATGGCGCCTGGGGAAGACCATTGAAGGCGCCGGGGATGGTCTCCGCAATAAACAGGTAAAGCATCGCCCAGATCAGCCCCAATAACCCGACGCTACCGGAGTGGGCTGTAAATCTGTTTCGCCAGCTGTTTAAGAAGACCTGGGATGACCTGAAGTCCATCGAGCAAATAACGTCGATTCAATGTAATGACATGTCGGTGATGAAGGATACCGTGTCCAGCAGCAACGCCATCGGAATGACAATCTACGGAGCGGTGAGTGAGGAACTGAAGCGAAAGCAGTTGGTGGCCCTGCCAGTCCGAATTCCCGGACTTAAGACCAATTACAGAATTTTGAAAAAGCAGGGGTTATCCCTGTCCCCGGCAGCATCGGCCTTAGTCGATATTCTCGTTGAAACAGATGCCACGTTACGTGAGCAGGAAGCACCGCTTGTTGAGTCGCTGGGCCAGACATCCCGATAGCAGCCCGCACATCGAGGCTGATCAGAATTACATCGCCTTCAGAAACCTGACTACGCCGAACTGCATTGCATCAGCAATTTCAGCTTCTTGCGCGGCGCCTCCCACCCGGAAAAACCGGGAAAATAGATCTGCGCCTGATCCCGGGCAGCGAATGCAGGCCTTGACAGATAGACACAAACACATATACTTACACATATATGTTGACTATCAGGCGGCATTTATGGGACAGGTTACAATTTATCTGGAAGAAGAAATTGAGGAGAAAATGTCTGCTGCTGCAGAATCTGCCAATTTATCAAAGAGTAAGTGGATAGCAGGCTTAATTAAGTCGAAGGTAGCTAACGAATGGCCCGAATCGGTCGTCGGGCTTGCCGGTGCCTGGAAGGATTTACCCCTGGCTGAAGAGAGTAGAAAGGGCCTGGATCAGGATACAGAGCGAGAGGCGCTCTAGTGTACATCCTCGATACCAACATGCTGATTTATTTCTTCAAAGGAATGGGAAATGTCGCGGAAAATCTGTTGGCAATATCACCAAAAGATATTGGTATACCGTCGGTGGTGTTGTATGAACTCGAGTACGGGATAGCCAAATCCACTTCACCCAGGAAAAGGATGAAACAGTTAGAGGAAATGTGTTCCTTGGTCAATGTCCTGCCTTTCGCAAAGAAAGAGGCGAAAGCTTCAGCACTGATTAGAGCGGGTTTGGAAAAAAAGGGGACACCCATAGGCCCCTATGATGTGATGATTGCAGGCACCGCTGTTAGCCAGCAAGGCGTATTGATCACAAACAATGTAAATGAATTTAAAAGAGTGCCCAAGTTAAAAATAGAAAACTGGTTTTAGCACAAGCCGGAAAAATATTCTCCTACCAATCCGGCTTATTGAACACGGGCTTAGTCGATATTCTCGTTGAAACAGATGCCACGTTAAGTGAGCAGGACGAACGCTCCCATGCGGAGCTGTCTGAGCAAGTTTCCGTGCCGTCTTACCCATGCCGTCCAGCGATGACGCATCCACATTCCCGCCGCTGTCGGCAACAGCAAGACGACAAACAACTGGCTCATCATGTCGCTTATCGGGACCGGGATAGCCTCCTGCTGGTCAAGCAACAGTTTGAACCCCAATGCAGTCAACACCGGGAGTGTTACAAAAGCCAATACCGTAGTAACCGCCGTCAGTGTGACCGACAACGCAACATTGGCACTCGCCAGGTAGACGTAGTAGTTCGAGATCGCCCCACCCGGACAGGCAGCCACGAGTACCATGCCTGCCACAATATGCAGTCACCCCCCCAACGTGCGGACAAGTTGCCGCAGTCGGGAGGTGGACGGGGGTTATATCGGGGCTAATACTTCTGGGGGATGATGTGCCTGCCCTCGAGCGAGGCCTTGTCATCATACTTGCCCTTCAGGTTCCGCTTGCCCAGCTTCACCTTGGGACGCGGCAATTCCTTGTAGGGAATCTGACTGAGCAGATGGGAAATACAGTTCAGGCGAGCATTCTTTTTGTTATCGGAAGGCACAACGTGCCAGGGTGAGAAATCCGTATCGGTGGCCTCGAACATCGCATCCCTGGCAAGTGAATAATCATACCAGCGGTGAAAAGATTCCGTATCCATCGGGCTCAGCTTCCATCTCTTCCGGTCATCATCGATACGGTCCTGAAAACGACGTTGCTGTTCCTCCATACTCACGTCGAACCAGTACTTGATGAGGGTAATGTCATTCTCGAGGATCACCCGTTCGAACGCCGGGGCCATTTTAAGAAAGCGCTCATACTCATGGTCGTTGCAAAAACCCATGACACGTTCGACCCCGGCACGGTTGTACCAACTGCGATCAAACAGAATAATCTCCCCCGCCGCCGGGAAATGACTTAAATAGCGCTGCATATACAGCTGGGTCTTCTCACGCTCTGTCGGTGCCGGCAGCGCAATCACCTTGAATACGCGGGGACTTACCCGTTCCGTGAGGCGTTTGATGACACCGCCCTTGCCGGCCGCATCCCTGCCCTCGAATATAACGATGACCTTCGCGCCCGTCTTTTTCACCCAGAACTGCAGTTTGACGAGCTCGCCCTGCAGCTTCTCCAGTTCATCTTCGTAGGCCTTTCTGGAGAGCTTCTGCGGCTTGTCACCACCTGCCGGTTCTGCTGCTGCGGATTTTTTGTGCTTTTTTGCCATTGATCTGTCCTTTCTCGTGAAATTCTAAACGGTTGCCACATGGTAGCAAAAAAATGGACCCGGCACCTGTTTCGGGCAACAGGGTAGAATGGCTGCCGCAGGCCTGCCTGCGAGTATGCTTGCATCGACAGGGCCTTGTGGACCCGCACATTCATTTTATTATCACCGACAAGGCTTTCGTGCCCGATGAAGTGGCGAGCAAGGCGTGAGTCAGGTACGGGTGTGCTTGATGAGTTGGAGGGTGATCGGACTGACCGCATCCGTCTGCGGGGAACCTCCCATGTCAGCCATTTCAAATACAATATGCGCAGCCATCGCTTCTTCGTTAGTGAGACTATACAATTGTGCCTGGCTTTCGAACTGGTGCCTGGGGGTCCTGGTCTTCACGGCCATAATATTGTGCCGAACGCTAAATTTATCGATAATCGGCTAGTTGTCTGCGTTTATATCGACCTGAAACTGTTATGTTCCGACCCCATTTTTCACATTTTCAAGACCGGTCTGTCGAATTGAAGGGCCGTTGAAAAGCATCCGCCTGTGCGGTTTTCACGAAAAAGTAGTAAAAGTAATTAAAATGAATGAATCGAAGCACCACCAGGTAGCCTGTACATTGTTATTTTCGCTGCTGACCGCTGGACTGTATTCCGGCCAGAGCAGCGCCTTTGATTTAAGCGGATTCACCCTGTCGGGTGACCAGCGAGCCGGCTGGGTCCAGTACGACTACGATAATCCGGATGGCCTCCCAGCGATCAACAGGGGCCACAAAGACTCTCGCGGCTTCTATGTCATGCCGAAGCTGTCTATCGAAACCCCGGTTTACCAGGGTTTCAAGGCAAAAATAACCGGGGCGGGAGCCACCGATTTCGGTCTCAACGAGAACGACAAACAAAGCCGGAACTTTGTTTTCGATCCCGTCAAGAACGACCCTTTCGCCATCCTGCAGGAGCTGTACGTTGAGTACGCCAACAAACAGCACAACGTACTCGTCGGCCGTAATGAAATCGTCACACCGATGATCGAAGCTGATGACTACTACATGCTGGCCAACAGCTTTGAAGTGGCAAGATACGTAAACAGTTCTTTTCAGGATACTGAACTGCATGTCGGCTATTTTGGACAAATGGCCGGTGTCTGGGACAGTGGCGCTGACGGTACCGAGTTCCACTCCATGTCTGACGCCAGTTTCGTGCCACAGATAAACAAGGATGAGGCAGACGATACCGGTGTGTATTACGGCGCGGTGGATTTCAACAACGGTCTTCACCATGCGCAGCTGTGGAACTACTATGCAAAAGATCTCTACAATACCGTCTTTGCGCAGTACAACTACACCAGCAGGAATAAATATTTCAGTTACGACGCCGGCGCCCAGTTCATTAATTTCAATGAAGTGGGAGATCTCAAAAGCAGTGACACTCGCATCGACTACAGTATTTACTCGCTGAAGTATGACGCAGCCCTCGATAATGGGTTTTCCGTTGCCAGCGGATTTTCAAAATATACCGACGGTGATGGCCAGGGCTCCACGCTCGGTGCCTGGGGTGGCTACCCGTACTTTGCCAACGGCATGATCTTTCATTTCTTCGAAGCGGGATCCCTGCGCAATGCAGAGGCCTACAAGCTTCAGGGCGCCTATGATTTTTCAAAAATGGGCATCGACAAACTGAGTCTCGCGTTACGGTATACCTATTTCAGCCTCGATTCGGATTACTCAATCAGCTCGGATGGCAAACGACAGGATTTCATGAAGATGGGCGGTATACGGCTGAGCTACAACTTCCTGTCCGGCGGTTACTTTACGGGCACCTATGAGCAGCACAAGATAGACCACGAACCGACTGTATGGGCCTTGCGCCTGATCGGTGGCTACAAATTCTAGTTCCCCACCACTCGATGCAGCAGCTAACAGCGTGCGCGCACTGAATGGCAACCCGCACGAATACCGATCAGAATAGAGAGAACGATTTTCAGTCAAAATCAACGCAGGATATGCCTGAAATGAGCGGGATTGAAGATGATCGGCTAAGCGTGGGCACCGCCAGTAACATCCACGACACAGTAACATCAGTGGTCCGGCATGCCACCCGCTTGTCGCTGCTGTTGGTGTGTCTGCTCCCCTTGTCGCTTCTTGCGGTTTCTCCCGAGCGAATCTCGGTTGCCTACTCGACGGACAGCATCCCGTTTCAATACACCGATGAAAGTGGCGAGCCCAGCGGGATAATCATCGACTACTGGAAACTTTGGTCCGGGAAAACCGGAATCACCGTCGACTTCATCGGGGCGCCATGGAACGAGACGCTGGCCCTGGCGCGGGACGGCGAGGTGGATGCACATGCTGGCCTGTTCTTCAACAAAGAGAGGGACCAATTCCTCGATTACGGCGTGGCGCTGACCCGGACAGATACCAATGTCTTCTTTCACAACTCGATCGGGATCCCCGATGACATCAGAAAGCTCTCGGCCTACCGGATTGGAGTTCTTGGCAAGGATTTCGTTGAAGGCTATTTGAAGGAACAGGTGGAACCGGCTTCCGTCATCGGCTTCCCGGACTACCGCGAGATCATGGAAAAGCTCCAGTCCGGCGAACTCAAGGTGTTTGCCGCGGACACACCGACGGGACTCTATCATCTGGCCCAGGCCGGGCTACTGGCGAAGTTCCACTACGACCACTTAACCCCGCTGTACCAGAACGACTGGCTGGTTGCATCCGGCGAAGGAAATGCCGGGATGCTGGAACTGATCAACCAGGGTATGGCCCTCATTTCCCCGGATGAGCGCAAGCGGATCGAGCGGCGCTGGGTATCGGGAATGCCCGGTGAGGCATCGGATGCGATCATCGTCGCCATCTCCAGCAACTATGCACCGTTTTCAACCATTGGTATCGACGGCAAACCCAGTGGGTACCTCGTGGATCTCTGGCGTGAATGGGGCAGGCAGGTTGGCAGGGACGTCGAATTCCGGGCCACCAAATGGCTGGACACGCTCGGCGGCATCAAATCCGGAGAAGCGGACATTCATTCCGGTCTGTTTAAGAGCAGCGAGCGAAAAGAATGGATGGCTTTCTCCGAGCCCTTCCTCGAGATAGAGACGGCGGTCTATTTCAAATCGGGCAAGGGGGATGCCGTTCCACTCGACGCACTTTCCGATGTCGGCGTTGGTATCATTCGCGGCTCCTTTCAAGAGGAATACCTGAGCAGGAAATATCCGGGTAAACAGCTAATCCGTTACGAGGACGTCGATGACCTGCTGACAGGGCTGCTACTGGAAGAGGTCGAAGCCGCAGTTGCCGAAGTGCCCGAGATGACGTCGGCCCTGAGCCGGCTCGGGATCACTGGAGCTGCGCAGCAGGGACACGCCCTGTTTACTAAAGAGGTCCATGCCGCCGTCCTCGAGGGCAATGCCAGTCTTCTCGCGTTGATCAACCGGGGCCTGGGCGCGATACCCTCGGATATCCTGGCGGCTATCGACGAGCGCTGGATGTCGCAGGGACTGGACTGGAAAAGCGTAGCGGCCTGGGTTGCACCTCTTATTGGCGGTTTCTTCCTGATCATCATCTTCGTAGTCATCTGGAACCGCCGCCTCGGCCGCGAAGTCGCTGAGCGCAAGCGGGCGGAGCTGGCCCTGGCCGGAGCCAAAGAGGCCGCCGACACTGCAAACAGAGCCAAGAGTGCCTTCCTGGCCAACATGAGCCACGAGCTGCGCACACCGATGAACGCCATTCTCGGCTACAGCGAGATGCTGGCGGAAGAGGCGGAAGACCTGGGGCAGGAGGATTTCATACCGGATCTCAAGAAGATCAATCAGGCAGGCACCCATCTGCTGGCGCTGATCAACGATGTGCTCGACCTGTCCAAGATCGAGTCCGGCAAAATGGAAGCCTATGCCGAAGACATCGACGTTGCTGCCCTGCTCGATGAGGTGACAGGTACCGCCCAGCCGCTGATCGACAAGAACGGGAATCGGCTCGAGATCGAGAGCGGCGAACAGCTGGGTGCCGCGCACCAGGACGTGACAAAACTTCGGCAGTCACTTTTCAACCTGTTGTCCAACGCAGCGAAGTTCACCCATGAGGGTAAGGTCACACTGAGCGTGAAACGTGAGCAGGACGGTGGCATAGACTGGTTGACATTCGCGGTCAGCGATACCGGCATCGGTATCCCGGCAGACAAGATCGACCATGTGTTCGAGGAATTCAGTCAGGCCGACGAGTCAACCACGCGGGATTATGGCGGTACGGGCCTGGGGCTCGCCATCTCCCGGCGCTTCTGCCGGCTGTTGGGTGGCGACCTCACGGTAAAGAGCCGGCCGGGCGAGGGCTCCATCTTTACTATTCGTATGCCAGCGATATTGCCCGGCAGCGCAACACTGGAAACCCGGATCGAAGCAGTGCCGGCGGAGACAGGAGCGAAGCTGGGGACAATCCGGCAGCTCAAACCGGAAACCATGGTGCTGGTCATCGACGATGATCCCGAGGCCCGGGAGATCATCGAGCGCTCTCTCAGCAGGGACGGCATCGCGGTGGTTACCGCCAGGAGCGGGGAAGAAGGCCTGCGTATGGCGCATGAGATTCAGCCCGCCGCTATCACCCTGGACGTCATGATGCCGGACATGGACGGCTGGTCGGTGCTGCGTGCCCTAAAGGCCGATCCCCGGCTGCGTGATGTGCCTGTGGTCATGCTGACCATGGTCGATGACAAGACCCGGGGCTACTCCCTGGGCGCCACCGACTACCTTACCAAGCCGGTAGACCGGGAGCAGCTACTCAACACGCTCTCGAGGTTTTACATGCCCGGCAAGTCCGGCCCGGTGTTACTGGTTGAAGACGACGCCGACACTCGCGATATGATGTCGCGTATACTCCAGAAGGCCGGCCGGGAGGTAATCGAGGCTGGTAACGGCCGTGAGGCGCTGCACCTGCTGACCGGTATACGACCCGCGCTCATTATGCTGGATCTGATGATGCCGGTAATGGACGGCTTCGACTTCCTTCTGGAGATGC
>Ga0316190_10002401_pt1 | contig 13578 bp, 9 predicted proteins | sample Eddworburrow2_MG_FD_204929 | JGI IMG/M metagenome (GOLD analysis project Ga0316190, IMG submission 204929) | Coastal sediment microbial communities from Maine, United States - Eddy worm burrow 2 | ecosystem: Environmental > Aquatic > Marine > Coastal > Sediment | place: USA: Maine | collected... | reverse complement strand
TACGGTAACCCTGGCATAAAAGAAAACATAACCCATTGTTATCAAAATACTTAGTGACATTGGCATGCCTTCTGCTCTATGAGAGTGTGAAGGTTGAGAGGATAAGAAACATGTGGTTAGAGATCATAGAACTCAGCTCAGCTGTCCGTAACCATAAACTACGGAATGGGTTCGGGTTAATGTTTATATTGACTTTTAACCACGGGTAACTCCTCGATTTGCCCGATTTCGTGATGCCTACTACGAGTCCGGAGATCTCCGGTATCGATGGCGCACTCAAATTTTTTGAAATGGATTAAAAAAGGAAACATTATGATACAAATATTAAACAGATCTCACAAATTCCGCATAAACCTATTCGGTCTTATCCTGATTATTGCCTTGGGGGTAACGCCCAATGCAGTGGCCCAACAGGGAGGTTTTGATGTCGGTTTCGATGTCGGGGGCATGGCCCAAGATGATAATTTGGGAGCGGAGACCGTATTTCGATCCTCCATTCGGTTGGGATATTTCTTAACCGATGCCTTCGAAATCGAAGCCCAGTCAATAGCCACCAACCGCGCTAAATTGAATGGTGAGATATTATGGGAAACGAATATCGAAGAACTGTCATTTAGCGGCCAGATGCTTAACGGTGTCTTTCATTTTCGAGTGAAAGAGTCATTTGTTCCTTTTGTCATGGCTGGCGTTGGCCAGGTCAAGGCGAAAGTGAAAGGTACCGAAGAAATCTCCTTGGATAATAGCGAAACCGCTATTCAATTGGGTCTGGGTGCCCGACTTTACCTGGGAAAGTCGCGCAGAGGGTCGATCCGTTTTGAGCTCTCCACCCTCCATCACGATCTTCGAACCATCGATGAGGACTCTACTCAAATAAGTTTCTCCACTGGCTTTTGTTGGCGGTTCAGAGGATAAAAATCATGTGGTTAGAGATCATAGAACTCAGATCGACTGGCGGTTATCAGGACTTGTTGATATCAAAAGTAAGGAAGCTGATTGAAGAGGTTGAAAGCGAAGAGACTGAGCAAAGTATTCGAGCCTTCAGTCATCTCACCATCACTACTGATTTGAGTATTCATCTAGCCCATAGCTCGAAGAGAGTCCCTGCAAATGGAAGTCCGCTTGGCCTATTTTTGGTTTCAAGTCTAAAGGAATATGGACTAGTTAACCACATTATTTTGTGTGAGATAAAATAAAACAGAAAAGTCCTTCTTTCAAAATAACCCACCATTTTATACCCCTAACAAAGGAGAAACCATGAGAAAGAGTAACAGGCAATGGAATCAAGGTATGCTAAGTGAAACTCCGTTTGCGATGCGACGCCAAAAAGCAACTTACAGCCTGGAAATCAAGACATCTGCAAAGAAAGTTTTCGAGCAGGCATGTCAGGCTGGACAGCCTGGCTGGATATCACAGGAAATCGAAAGCTTAGTGGAACCTAACGATGCAAAAAAAGGAAATATGACTACATGGTATGAAAACGAAACTGCCGAAACCTTGTTTCGGAACCGAGAATTGCCGACTTATTGGACGACCACCTTGTTTGACCCAGTTAACTATCAGTATCAAGCTGTGATGATCAACCCTGATTTGGCTATTGGAACTTTTGTCTTTGACATAATTGAGAGAGGCAGAATCACGGTGGTGAGTTTCGACCTAACCTACACAGTTCTGAGTGAAACTGGCAGTGTCCTGTTCGATGATGAAATTGAACTCAGAATGCAGCTACTGTTGGAGCGTTTTGGCCAAAACGTGAGGAATAGTATTCGAGCTGGTTCGACGGCCCAAGTGAAGGCTGTATCGAGTTGGAAACAAAGTCGAATTGTAGAACATGAAACTGTAATTGATGGTGAAATCGATGATATCTTTGCATTGGTATGTCCAGTAGCGGAGTTATTGTGGATCGACGATTGGAAATTCAACCTAGTCTATTCTGAGAGTGGGAAAAACGAGACTGGCTGCATTTTTTCGGAAGCAAGTACAGCCACGGGCATAATGCATTTGCCCGGTGTCAAGAACCACTGGTACACCACTCGATATGATTGTGAAAACCATCAGTTCCATGCCATTTGGACGACCCGAAATCTTTGCATTGCTCATTGGGAATTTAGTTTAACTGACCTGGGTAATGGAAACACTCGTGCCAACTGGAAATTGCGCTACACGGCCCTGGAAGTCCAGGGGAGCGACATCATTAAAGAGTCTGATTTCGAGCTGAGGATGAAAGGCGCGTTGGTCTTTTTGGCTACATCGCTAAAACAATATGTAGAGAACCAGACCATTTTTCGAATCCCTTTATTGCGAAAGTTAAAAATTATCGCTTCTGTGATCGGAGCATCTTTGACCAGGCATTTCCGTCGCGGGCATGCCCAAAGCAGCAAAAGGATAATGGGCAGAACGAAGTTGCGTCTCGAATGAGACATATTAAGAAAAATTTGCTAGCATTTCAGAAGTACTGTTTTGCCTCCATTGGGTGCTAGGGGAAGAAGCCCCTGCATTGAAGAAGGTCTTCCCTTCAAGGATAACAAAAAGGCACGGGACCTTCACCATCTCTAGATTATTGTCAACTTTGGAAGAAACTGTAACACTTAACCATCTGGTCCACCAGATACAGCAATCTGTTGTAGGTGGATCTAACACACTCTTGATAAAATATAGAATCACAACTTGTTTCAATAGGCGTCCTGAACCAGAAACTTTTTGCAGAAAGCGAAAAACATCAAAGCGGAGTTATCCATGTTTAAAGCACTAAAAGAAATAAATATACGGCCTGAACCTTTTCAATTTTACACTGCAGATGACCTGTGGACAGATGAGTATACATCCAGGCAAATGTTAGAATACCACTTGAATGAATCCATTGATATCTCCTCCAGAAACAAGAATTTTATTGAACGTTCTGTCGAATGGATTGTGGCGCACTTTGGAGTGGATCATAAAACTGAAATTATTGATTTTGGTTGTGGGCCAGGACTATATACAACTCGACTGGCAGAACATGGTGCGAAAGTGACTGGAATTGATTTTTCAAAAAGCTCCATTCAATATGCAAAAAAAGCAGCTGAAGAAAAAGGCCTTGATATTACCTATGTGGTGGAGAATTATCTCCATTTCAATACAACAGATCAGTTTGACCTTATTACGATGATCATGTGTGATTTCTGCGCCCTAAGTCCTGCACAAAGAAAAGTCATGTTCTCCAAATTCCTCTCCTGCTTGAAACCTGGTGGTTCCATACTGCTTGATGTGTATTCATTAAACAGTTTTAACCAGAAAGAGGAATCTGCATCCTATGAATTGAATCAATTATATGGGTTTTGGTCTCCAGATGATTACTATGGATTTGTCAACACCTTCAAATATGAAGAAGAAAAGGTGATTTTGGATAAATACACCATCGTTGAAAAATCACGAAAGCGGATTGTATACAATTGGCTGCAGTATTACAGCAAAGATTCTCTTATCAAAGAGTTTGAAGAAAACGGTCTAAAAGTAGAAACATTATTTTCCGATGTTGCGGGTAAGGCGTTCACACCAGAATCAACTGAAATTGCTATTGTCGCTACAAAGGATTGATTGTTCACCGACGGCAAGAAAGAGGTGATCCACGTTGTCTGCTCTCTTTAAAGTGGATATTTTAGAAAATGGCCATTTTCTCCTATTGAATCATGTTCACTTGAGGAATATATTTGTATAGAAAAAGGAGATATTTTGAGGTCACACCGGAAAAAGAATGTTTTATGAGGTAGTCAAAAACCGTGTTAAATAATCACCATGCTTGATAGTGGTTCGTGGATTCACACATCCATTTTCGCGAGCAAAAGGACTAACAGTTGGTGTTAGTATGGAGGGATTCCCATGCGAAAAGACAAACCAAGTGCTACAGCACGCAAAGTTGCCCTAAATATTGTCACATTGGGGGCAAAACCGGGAATGGACAAAATTCTCCCTCCCGGAATTGTTGAGTCAACTGCAGAGCTACTCCTCGCCTCCGGTGCTGTTGGTGCTGTTGGGGTCCGGTGGTCCCGATCACCAAGAATGGTTTTCGTTTATGAGGCCTTTGATTGGATGATGCGGGGACAGTTTGAGGCCTTCGCGCACAGAAAGGCATTTTGTGAGGGCCAGGTAAGAGCAGGTATTGGTGCAGGAGCGACCCAGGTTATTGTCCTGGGAGCGGGCTACGATACGCTTGGGTGGCGGTTGGCACCTGAATTCAAGGATGTCAACTTCTTTGAGATTGATCACCCAATGACGGCTCGCCTCAAGGCAAAGGGAATAGAGCAGATGGGTAAAAGGAACAATCTTTATCTGCTTAAGGAAGACCTAAGTGAACAAAAACTAACTGACGTTCTATTGCCCAATAAGTCATGGGATTCTAGAGCGCAAACTGTCATTATTGCTGAAGGTCTGCTGATGTATCTTCCTCCTCCGGCCCCTTCTGAATTGTTCAAACAGTGCGCTGCCGTTGTCGGCCCAGAAAGTCGGATTGCATTCACATATATTGGAACTTCTACTGATGGCCGACCTGATGCCGGTCGTTGGACGGGACTTGTCCTATGGATCTTAAAGGCTAGTGGAGAACCGTGGCTGTGGAGTATTAATCCTGAGGAACTCAACTGTTTCGTTAGAAAGAGTGGATGGAACGATGCTCCAGAGTTGCTTGGGTCAAACAATAAATATGGGGTGGAGTTTTTGGGCGTTGCGACGAATTGAAACCGACTTCAACAAGCCGTTTTTTGTATTTTAAATAGCATGTAGGTTCCATTTTCCTATACATGGACCTGAGGACAATGAAGAATAGCGATTTAAGCCAACAAAAGACTTTCATAATTGTAGATGAGCAAAGTCTCCATTTTCTGCTATCATTCAAATAACTTCTGTTTTTATATTTGAACCTGCATACATTTGTAAAGAGAGTCCCTGGTATGATTTTGAAACGTAGATTGAAGCTTTTGTTTTTGATCTATTTCTTTTGTACTGTTTTCACGTTGGCTGATGATCATCTTACAACCAAGACCACTCCTAAAATTGGGCTTGTTCTAAGTGGAGGCGGAGCAAGGGGTTTAGCTCATATTGGTGTTTTAAAGGCACTTGAAGAGCTGAAAATCCCCATCGATTATATGGCCGGAACCAGCATGGGTGCGGTCGTCGGTGGACTTTATGCTTCTGGAATGTCCACAGAGGAAATGGAGACTATTGTTTTAAAAACCGATTGGGAAGATATGCTCCGTGATCGACCCAGCCGCAGGAGACTTCCCTACCGTAGGAAGGTGGATGAACTCAGTTTTCTAATGGATTTTGAGGTAGGGCTGAATAGTTGGAATTTCCAACTCCCCTCAGGTCTGATTTCAGGCCAAAAACTTCAATTTTTTCTTCAAACCAAACTTCTTCCTGTCACATTCATAAAGAATTACCTTGAATTACCCATTCCATTTTTCGCTGTGGCAACCGACCTGGAAACAGGTGGTATGGTCGTCATGAAAAAAGGAAATCTTGCTAGATCCATTCGCGCATCCATGTCCGTGCCAGGAGTCTTTACTCCGGTTAAAATTGGAAATCGATTCCTGGTTGATGGTGGGTTGCGCAGTAATCTACCCGTTGAGGTCGTGGAAGATATGGGTGCGGACATTGTCATTGCAGTAAATGTGAGCAGCCCACTCGCTGAAAGAGAGGACTTGGATTCCATGCATAACATCACCAAACAAATGATCGATATGTTACTGGAACAAAACATTGAACGGTCCAAGAAAAAAACCAACATTCTCATTGAACCCAACTTAGCCGGTCTGTCCTCAGGAAAATTTGAAAAAATTGAGGAGCTGATCTCAATCGGGTACAACGATACGATGGCAATGGTGGAACAATTAGGAAGCTTGGCAGATCATACCTATGATGAACGCCGGGAAAATCGTCCCAAACCGGAATTCATTGATAAACCACTTCTTTACGTTCAAATCGCACAGGACAGCGAGCTGGATCCCAATATGATTCTCAATAAATTATCAACTAAAAATGGGGATCACCTGGACATAGAGAAGCTTTCATCTGACCTAAGCCATTTATATGAAATGGGATATTTTGAGACCGTCGGATTTGAACTTATAGAAGAGGAAGATAGTTACATTCTGATCATAGATGCCTTTTTGAAACCATGGGGCCCGAATACCATCCGTTTTGGCCTGAATCTGGAATCGGACTTTGAAGGTCAGGGTGATTTTAACCTTAAAGCAAACTATACGATGACACAGTTAAATAGAAAGGATGCGCAATGGAAATCGTCATTTCAAATAGGCAAGTTGCAGCAAATCACTTCGGAATTTTATCAGCCTCTAACCTTTTCAGATATCCCCTTCATCGCACTCACTTATGAGGGCCTCCAGTTTAAAGAAAATCAAATCACAGGCGAGAATACACTTAATGAATTCCAAATCACAAGCGCCCAGGTGGGTTTGGACCTGGGTTGGAGCCTTAGACAATTTGGTGAAATCCGCCTAGGTTATTTCGATGTAACGGCTGCTGCAACAAGTAATCAAATGGTTCTTGATATAGGCTCTAAAGGGTTTAAATCAAGTATGATCATTGACCAGTTAGATAATACCAATTATCCAAAAAATGGTTATCTATTTAACATCGAATATAGGAATGCCAAGGAGAAAGGATCGGATGTTTCAGATGATCAATTTGAAAGATTGACTTTTGGGGGGTTAGTCTCCCTTACCCGGAGACATCACACCATCATGTGGCAATATGGCGCTGTCACTTCATTAACAAAGCCCCTCCCAATGTCCCAAACCCTGCAAGCCGGAGGGTTATTCCAGGTTTCCGGGTCAGGAAGAAATGATTTTTCTGGAAGTTATGCGATGTTTTCCTCCGCTATTTACTACTACAGAATAAGATCCCTGCCTACTCAAATGGGGTCGGGGTTTTACCTGGGAGGATCTCTGGATGCCGGAAACGCTTGGGCGACCAAAGACGAGGTTGATTTTAGCGATTTACACTACGGCGCGTCCCTCTTTGTAGGAGCAGACACCAAATTCGGGCCCTTGTACCTGGCTTATGGGATCAACGATCTGCAACAGGAGCGGTTTTATCTGTTTATGGGCCGCTCTTTTTGATGGGCTTAATTATCTTTCAATAACATGAATGTAATCTTACTTTGTGTGCGCGTTTCGGAACCCCATTTGCATCTTCTTTTTCAGACCTTTCAATAGCATCTATTCAGACCGTCGCCCGTTATTTCAGGCATAATATTTTTCATCGGTGGACAAATGGTGAAGACCATTTACCGCTGTGAATGCATCTTACCTCTTGAGATTTTGTAATTATAAATTTTATCATTCTCACCATTTGGTCCACTGCATGCGTAATGTTATAAACTATTTGCCAAACAACATGAACATGCCTAAAACAATGAATTATTTATCTAAATTGAATGACAAAAAATGCAAACTGTAATCCGTCATATAGCCCGTGGGATAAAACTAACGGGAGTAACCTGCGATATTTATAAAAATAAAAGCACATAATAACACTTTTTAATGCAATAGATATGATACCTGCAAGTCCTTGATATAAGTGGACCACACCAATAAAGGCCGAAGTCAAAAATATGACAGCAACTTGCCAATTCCTGTTCTCAGAACTGTTCCATAGGCATTTAAGCAAAAAGGTTCTTGATAATTCTTCAAATAGTGCAATTCCAATCCACAAAACAGGACCAAACCAAATAATCATCAACAGGGGATTATGTGCCAAATCAATCATCACATTAATTAGTTCTGTATTTGGAGGATTGCTTCTTGGAAGCCATTGCATTAATGTTGCTCTTTCCAAAAAGAACATTACAAAATATATGACCGTTAAGCCAAGTCCGAATAAAATGTCCCAATACCAATTCCCTTCACCCGAATTAAAAGTTGTTTTAAATGTGTCTTTTAACAGAAATTTATTCAGGAGAAGAATGAGTAATACCGTTCCACCCCCAAAAAGTAAGGGATAGACAATCATATCAGTTGTACTGAAATTTTCAGCTTGGGTCAACCGATACCAAATCATTATTAGATTAATTGGCAGTATCGCAATACTTATGGCCAAGATATTTTTGACTGTTTTATTCATTCTTATTTCCATATTAAATGCTTTACGAAAATAGGATAAATGAGTTTATCGATAAACCCAACGAATCCTCGCAACTTATTGCCCTCGTTATGTGGAGCATTTCGCGGGCACCATGATTGAGGCATATGTCTTTTGCCGGTATTCGTTATGTGCATATATTCTGGTATTAATCTGCAAAACAAGCGGGGTATGAATGGGAGCAAGGAGGAACTTTCGACCAAATCCCCAATTCAAAGAATTGCATCATCGAGCTCCTATTTGCTTTGCCTACCGCACTGGATGTCCTTGTTGTTTTTTCAATTATTGTCCGAAAGAATATCATATAGATGAGAAAACATTGTACTGAGGTTATTTACCATACAAAAAACGGAAGCAGGGTTTCTGTTTTCCTTTTTTTAGGAAATGTGGTTTCTGGTTTTCATCTGCTAGACATGGAGCCAGTGGTATGAGTTTCGCGCTATCTTTCCCAGCTTTTGTTTTCTTGTTGCGAGAATTAACAATGGGAAATGATATAGACTACTAAGCTTGTAAAAACCTAATGTTATCCTTTGATATCAATTTATATTGGCTTGATTATCGATTTATTTCTCCTCTTCCGTTAGTAAATATATAGACAACCCTATGAATTCTTATCTTAAAGAAACTCAACTTGAATACCATAACGTCCTTGACTTAGACGGAAATAACTTAGAATGAACTGCTTAGATTTTAAAATCTCAATTAATCATATTAACGTATACAAAGAAATCAACCTATTCAAACTGGGTGAGCCATTTATATTTATTAGGCTTCCACCCAATTGGCTATCAAAAGGTAACAACATTCCCTTCCACAATCGATTTTATTGAGTTCGAGTTTTCTTCCTGGCAGGTATTCTCGTTATCAAAGTGGATATGCGATATTTAGAATTTGGCACAAGGAGTGCTATGGATAAATACCCTGTAAAAGAGCAAGAGATTTTTTTTGGCAAAGATCATGAAAAAAAGTTCTTTCACCTTAAATTCTTGCTTGTTGTTAGAAACTAATTTGTTTCATTCAGACCGCTCGGATTTTTATTTTTTATTTAGGACCATAAAATAGGAGGATCGACGTGACAATAGAAAAAGGAATGTATTTCAAACATAATAATCGTCCTGATTGGGGGGTCGGCTTAATTCATTCAATAAAAGAAGGTAAAGCCAAGGTCATTTTTGAAAGTTATAAGCCAAGTTTTTTCAATTTGACGCACCTTGAGAATTTAGTCACGCATGTGGATCCGCCTAGAGATGTGATGAAGAAGCTTAAAAATGTGCGAATCCCAAAAGAAGAATTGTATAAAGTAGTACAACAACCAAAAAAAATTGAACCCGAAATAGAAAACATGGGTCCATCGTTTGATGATGAACTGGATTGGGATATACTCAGTCAATAGTACCTCCGTTCTTTAAAATTACAACCCTGCTCTAGGAAGAGTTATCCTGTGTGTCATAAAACATATGGGTTCGGAGAAACCTTGTGGACAGAGCCCGAATAGGGAGGCCAGTGTCTATCCTGACCCTGAAGAAAAAAGGCAGGGGTTGCGTCGAATCATTTATCTGAACAAGTATCATAGGTCAACTACAAGCTAATACCCGTTTGCATTCAGAATGATAGTTGATTGCGAGATTAATACAGACTTAAGAATTTTTCTATTTGGGGTTAATAATTAATCCACTCAGATTGTTTATCGGCCCCATCTTGCTTTTCCGCCAATCATCTCATATTTCCCATCGAACCAAGCCGTTGGTATATCTTGGTGGCTGAAAATTCTGCATGTGCTGACATGTCATTCCTATTGAAATGAGTGTCGTCAGGGTAAAGTTTTATTTGCCTTTAAAGGATAGACTCCATAATAATCAATTCTCTTGTTCTTTTGCTTTGGCATTACTATTATGAGGTAGCTTTCCATTTTGCTGCCACTCAATTTTTAGAAAAAGAGTCCAGGAGTTTAACTATTATGTTATCGGCGCTTAATACACTACGTGAAATTATGGATTCAACTCAATATATGCCTTCGGTAGAAGAAGCTTTGATCGAAATTGTTTCATGTGTTGCTGACGCAATGAATGTTGACGTCTGTAGTGTATTCCTTTTTTCCGAAAAAACAAAAGAACTATCCCTGATTGCAAGTCATGGACTTGAGCAGACAAGCCAACCTGTATCACTTAAATTGGATCAAGGTATCGTTGGATATATTGCTGTCAATAGACACGTCGTCAATGTGGATATTGCCAAAAAGCATGATCATTTTAAACATTTACCTGAAATACATGAAGAACAGTTCAATGCCTATCTAGGAATACCCATTATTCATTTAAGGCATCTCATTGGTGTTCTAGTTGTTCAAGATAAAGAAATACGAGTTTTCGATGAGCAAGAAGAAGCATTCCTGGTGACATTAGGGGCCCATTTAGCGGGATATTTAAAACAAATAAAACAAAATGAAAGCAGGCAGCAACAGCTATACAAGGAAATACGAGGGCTTAAAGGAAGTCCCGGGATCGCAATGGCCAAGCCGTTTATCTGGGAGCCAGGAGCTCTTGAGGATATTGAAAATAAAAAAATAAAAAACATTGATGAGGAATTATCTCGTTTCTCTATAGCAATAGAAAAAGTTAAAGAAGAATGCTTGAGCGCCAAGAATTTGTTTAGTCAAAGTTTCCCTGAAGAGATTGATTTATTATTTGGCGCTTATATCAACATCCTAGATGGCCAGGAATTCACAGGGAGAATTATTAAAAAAATTCAGGCCGGAAATTGGTGTCCTGGTGCCATAAAAGAAACCGTTAACGAATTAGTTAAATTTTTTCAGGACCTAGAGGATCCATATTTTAGAGCACGAGCTGAAGATATCCTCCACTTGGGAAATAAACTCATACAAACGTTTCATGAAAAAAAGGAAATTGCTGAGACTATACATGAACCTGTCATTATTTTTGCCCAAAATTTAAGTGTCCATGATATCGCAACAATCAATCGCGAAAAATTAGTCGGTATTGTTTGCCAAATGAGCTCTCCCTATTCTCATACAGCCATTTTGGCAAATGCCTTGGGTATTCCTTCCGTTATGGGTGTTGGTGAGTTTTCTCTCCCAACCTTCGCCGATGATGAAATATGCATCGTTGACGGAAATTTAGGACTTGTTTTTTTAAAGCCCAACGCACAAACAAAAAGAACCTATCGTAGTCAGATGACTCATGATAAAGAATTTATGAGAAAATTGGAAAGTATAAAAAAATTGCCGTCAACGACGATTGATGGACATCGGGTATCCTTATTCGTTAATACAGGTCTTTTAGTTGATTCCAGTCCAGGTTTGTCCTGTGGTGCAGAGGGGGTTGGCCTTTTCCGCTCAGAATTCCCTTTTTTACAAAGAAACGCCTTCCCGTCAGAAGATGAACAAGTTGAATTTTATAGTACAGTTTTGCAACAGTATGCACCCTCACCGGTCTATATGAGAACCTTAGACGTTGGTGGCGATAAAGTGCTGCCTTATTTTACTGTACCGGAAGATAATCCAAATCTTGGTTGGAGAGGAATTCGTTTTTCACTGGACAATGAAGGCATTTTTTTAACGCAACTAAGAGCAATGCTTCGTGCAGACATTCCTTTCGGGAATCTTAAAATCATGGTCCCTATGGTGTGTAACACAAATGAGATTTGTGAATTCAGGAAATGTTTCGAATTGGCCTTTAGCCAGCTAAAGTCAGAGGGATATGACATTAATAAGCCGGAACTTGGCACGATGATTGAAATTCCTTCATTGATGTTTGGTATTAAGGAAATCTCTAAGTTAGTGGATTTTATTTCAATTGGCTCAAATGACTTAACACAATACTTGTTGGCTGTAGACCGAAATAATCAAAAAATTAGCCGGCTATATAATTGGCATGACCCTTTGGTGTTACGCGCAATATACAAAATTATTAAGGATTCGAAGAGATACCATCTTCCTGTAAGTCTCTGTGGAGAAATGGCTTCTGATCCTTTTGGTGCCATTCTGCTTATTGGAATGGGGCTTTCAAGCTTAAGTGCCAGTGCCTTTCAAATACCTCGGATAAAGTGGGTCGTCCGACATATAGAGAGACATGAAGCAGTATCTCTATTTGAAAGGGCGAAGCAACAATCCAGTGCAGAAAGGGTTGAAGACCTTGGGCGAAAATTTTTATTAAAGAAAAACTGGGTAGCTTTGATGCCATTCAGTTAAACTAAAATAAATAATGTCGTACAAAGATAAAGTAGGATATTTTTTTACCTTATTTACACATCGATGTTGACATTCTATATTATTCGTATTGCTTTAATAGTTAAGGTGAAGACATACACATAAACGGGTGCTAAATGAAGAAAATTATTGTAATGAGTAGCCAAGATGGAGTTTCACACCTTGCCCAGATTTTTAATACCACCCACAAAACACTCTTTTTTGAAAATTATGACAGAGAAGTTTTTCGTTCATTCGACGGAACAGTCGATTGTTTTTTCCTCGATTTATTAAACTTACAAACCCATGTAATTGGTTTTACAACAGAATTAGAGGCCCTTTTTGAAAACACGATAAGACCAACTCTAATATTATTAACACAAAAAAAACATCTAAACGTTGCCGTAGATTATCTTAAATACGGGTTCGATGGTTTTCTCACCTATCCAATTAATCAAGAAGAGACCCGTAACCTCATTGAAACGATTCAACAAAAACATCAGAAAGACAGCGAAATAACTTATCTCAGAAATCGATTATTGGAATCGGATTCGAAGGATGTTTTAATAACTCATTCCGTTGAAATGAATAAGGTTTTCAAAAATATTGAGAGCGTTGGGCCCACAAGGTCTACGGTTTTGCTTTCCGGGGAAACGGGGGTTGGGAAAACCCTTTTGGCAAAACAAATACATCAACTCAGCAAGAGGGCCGCAGGGCCATTTATTGCTCTTCACTGTGGAGCGATTGCGGACTCATTAATCGAGAGTGAACTATTTGGGCATGAAAAAGGCTCGTTTACTGGTGCTATCAAACGCAAACTTGGACGCTTTGAACTTGCTACAGGTGGAACTATTTTTCTGGATGAGATTGGTACAATAAGCAAACAAGTGCAAATTAAGCTTCTCCAGGTATTACAAGATGGCGTTTATCAACGCGTTGGTGGTGAAACATCTTTAACAACAAATGTTAGGATTATTGCTGCAACGAATGAAAACCTCTCTGGAAAGGTTGAAAGGGGAGAATTCCGTAGGGACCTTTTCTATCGGTTAAATGTATTTCCAATTACCATTCCACCTTTAAGGTCCCGACTTGAGGACTTACCTCATTTGGTTACTATTTTCCTTGAAAAGCTCAATTCAACCCATCTGAAAAGCATTGAAGGTATCGACTCTGAGGCTATGGATGCATTGATCAACTATGATTGGCCAGGCAATATTCGGGAACTCGAGAATATAATAGAA
>Ga0316190_10002400_pt1 | contig 13578 bp, 12 predicted proteins | sample Eddworburrow2_MG_FD_204929 | JGI IMG/M metagenome (GOLD analysis project Ga0316190, IMG submission 204929) | Coastal sediment microbial communities from Maine, United States - Eddy worm burrow 2 | ecosystem: Environmental > Aquatic > Marine > Coastal > Sediment | place: USA: Maine | collected... | reverse complement strand
CATAACCCTTTGATTTAATGGTGCTCCCTAGGAGACTCGAACTCCTGTTCCCGCCGTGAGAGGGCGGTGTCCTAGGCCACTAGACGAAGGGAGCAATTTGTGAAAACAGGCCCGAATGGCCTGTTTCTTCGTATTTTGCTATCAAAATACGTTTCAGAGGCGCTTTTTTACTAAGCATGGCCGCCGAATTGCGGTATTATACGCAGGTTTTAGGCGGATACAAGCAGCTGATGGGAATATCCTGTTGCTGTGGCCACTTCGTTGGTCTGACCGTCGGTAATAACCATGGCAGGAAGCGCTATCAGTAGTCCTACAATCATTCCCCGTTCTGAACACCCGGTTTCCCGTGCGTCGATTAGTAAGGCAGCGCTGAATGTCTTATATGGACTCAAGGATGCCGGCTATGAGTCTTATCTGGTCGGCGGCTGTGTTCGTGACCTGATGCTGGGGCGTGAGCCGAAGGATTTTGATATTGCCACTGATGCCAGTCCGGAGCAGGTTAAAGAGGTCTTTGGGCGTGGTTGTCGCCTGATCGGTCGACGTTTTCGCCTGGCCCATGTTCGTTTTGGCCGCGAGGTTATTGAGGTAGCGACCTTCCGTGCCCAGCACAGTGGTGAAGAGGCAGGTGGGGTGATGGAAGACGGTATGATCCTGCGAGACAATGTCTTCGGCACGATTGAAGATGATGCCTGGCGGCGTGATTTTACGGTCAATGCCCTGTATTACAATATTCGCGACTTTTCCGTTATTGATTATGTCGGTGGGGTTGATGACCTCAAGCGCGGTTTGCTGCATGTGATTGGTGATGCCGAAACACGCTACCGTGAAGATCCGGTGCGGATGTTAAGGGCCGCACGTTTTGCCGCCAAGCTGGGTCTGCGTATTCACCCTGATTCTGAGAAGCCCATCTTTGCCCTGGCCTCGTTGTTACAGGATATTCCACCATCACGCCTGTATGAGGAGGTGTTGAAGCTGTTTCAGGCCGGCTGTGCGGTGCAGAGTTTTGAGCAGTTGCGTCACTATGGCTTGTTTGGCGCCATGTTTCCGTTTACCGAACATTGTCTGTCACAGCAGAAAGATGATTATCCACTGGTCTTGTTGATACAGGCACTGGAGAATACCGATGCCCGGATTCAGGCGGATAAGCCGGTGACCCCGGCCTTCTTGTTTGCAGCGCTGTTATGGGAGCCGTTGCGCCAGTTGCTGGAGCAGTTGTTGGCCCATGGTAAGACCGAGGTTCAGGCCATGCAGGATGCCGCCAGGCAGGTTCTTGGTGAGCAGGCACGTTTTGTTATGTTGCCTAAGCGTTTTTCCTTAAGGACCCGTGATATCTGGCATATGCAGCCACGTTTGCGGCGCAACAATGGTAAGCGGGCCTTGTTGTTAATGGAGAATGCCAGCTTTCGGGCAGCCTATGATTTTCTGTTGTTACGTGCCGAATCGGGTGAAGATGAACTGCGTGAACTGGCCGAGTGGTGGACCCGGATTCAGGAGGTCGATGATGAGGAGCGTCTCGCCATGTGTGGCCCATCGCAAAAGAATCGGCGGCCGCGCCGTCGCCGTAGCAAACCCGGGCCTGAATAGTTTGACGATAGAGATGCCGGTAACGGCCTATATCGGTTTGGGCAGTAACCTTGATGAGCCCGAGAAGCAAGTACAGCAAGCCTGTCGTGCGCTAGCAAAGTTGTCTCAGTGCCGTTTACTCCATTGCTCATCCTTATATCGAAGTAAACCCTTATTGGTCGACGCTACAAATACGGCGGCGATGACGGTTGATCAGCCGGATTATATTAATGCAGTGGTGGCCCTGGAAACCCGGTTGTTGCCGCTGGCATTGCTGGACGCATTGCAGGCCATCGAATTGGCGCAGGGGCGTGACCGGGATGGCCCGCGTTGGGGCGCGCGGACTTTAGATCTTGATATCCTGCTGTATGGTCAGTGTATTCTGGATAAACCCCGTTTGACTGTGCCGCATTCGGGATTGGCTGAGCGTGAGTTTGTGTTGTATCCTTTATATCAAATTGCTCCGCAGCTGGTATTGCCCGATGGGCAGCAGCTCAAGGACAGGGTGGATAGCTGTCCGCTGCGTGAGTTGGAATGTATACAGGGGGTTGGCCTGGAGGCCTTTTCTGCCTGTTCAGGAATTCGTGTGTGAGTTTGGAATACCCGGAATATATTGTTGTTGAAGGGCCCATTGGCGTTGGTAAGACGAGCCTGGCTCGGCGTTTGGCGACGACCTTTGACTCGGATCTATTGCTAGAGGGGGCCGATCAAAATCCGTTTCTGGAACGTTTTTACCAGGATCCACGCGCTGCGGCCTTACAGACCCAGTTATTTTTCCTGATGCAGCGCGCCCAGCAAATGCAGGATCTGCGACAGGGGGATATCTTCAGCCCGGTGCGGGTGGCGGATTTTCTGCTGGAAAAAGATAGGCTATTTGCGCAGATTAATCTTGATGATGATGAGTTGCATCTATATGAGCAGGTCTATCAGCATCTGACACTGGATGCGCCGCAACCGGATCTGGTGATTTATTTGCAGGCGCCGGTTGATGTGCTCGAGGAGCGTATTCGCCAGCGTGGTATTGTCAGCGAGCAGCAGATTACGACGGAATATCTGCATGGGGTTGTCGATGCCTATGCGCGTTTATTTCATTATTATGATGCCACGCCTTTGTTGATTGTTAATGCCGCGGATATTGATCCGGTTGCTAATGAGTCTGACTTTCTTGCGTTGCTGGATCAGGTTTGCACGATCAAGAGTGGTCGTCATTACTTTAACCCATTACCGGGTCTGATTGCCGGTAATGGGGTTTAGTCACCGTTTAGCGTTCTGTTATTGTCTGGAGGTATCGTTTGTCTGAGCATGTCGATATGACCCGTCGTGTTACCCTGAACACCCTGCGCGAGTATAAACGCAAGGATGAAAAGTTCACCTGTCTGACGGCCTATGATGCCAGCTTTGCCAGTATCCTCGACGCTAATGGTGTCGATGTGCTGTTGGTGGGTGATTCGTTGGGTATGGTGGTGCAGGGGCATGATTCCACGCTTCCAGTGACGGTGGATGATATGGTTTATCACTGTCAGGCCGTTTCACGGGGATGTCAGCGGGCCTTGTTGATGGTGGATATGCCCTTTATGGCGGATGCCTCGCCAGCGCAGGCGCTGGACAGTGCTGCGCGTTTAATGAAGCAGGGCGGAGCCCATATCGTCAAGCTTGAGGGGGGCGCGGTCATGGCGGATACCATCATGCTGCTGAGTAACCGTGGTATTCCAGTTTGCGCCCATCTGGGACTGTTACCGCAGTCAATCAATAAGCTCGGGGCTTATCGGGTACAGGGTCGCGACGATGAGGGTGCTCAGCGTATTCTGGACGATGCCCGTCTGCTGGAGCAGGCTGGAGCGGATGTATTGTTGCTGGAATGTGTGCCGGCCGCTTTAGCGGCGCAGGTGACGCGTAATGCTGGTGTGCCGGTGATTGGTATTGGTGCCGGTAATGCCTGCGATGGCCAGGTGCTGGTTTTGTATGACATGCTCGGCATTACGCCGGGTAAGCGGCCGCGTTTCTCGAGAGATTTTCTGGAGCAGGCCGGTTCTGTGTCTTCGGCCATTCAGGCCTATGACATGGCTGTGCGATCAGGTGAGTTTCCCGGGCCTGAGCACAGCTTTGAGTGATGCTGTCATTTGATACGATTGCCGCCATCCGCCAACAGTTATTGGAATGGCGCCGGGCCGGGCAACGCATTGCCTTTGTGCCGACGATGGGTAACTTGCATGATGGGCATATCGCCTTGATTCGTCATGCGAGAACGTTGGCTGATCGCGTCGTTGTCAGTATCTATGTGAACCCCCTGCAATTCGATAATGCGAATGACCTTGAACGTTACCCCGTAACCCTGGATGAAGATTGTCAGCGCTTGCAGCAGGCGTCGACCGATATCCTGTATTTACCCGATGCCGGACAGATTTACCCCTATGGCATGGCGGATAGTGTAAAAGTTACAGTGCCGGGTTTATCGGATGTGCTTGAGGGTGCATTTCGTCCCGGTCATTTTTCCGGTGTGACAACGGTGGTGGCAAAATTATTCAATATTGTGCAACCGGATATTGCCGTGTTCGGTGAGAAGGATTTACAGCAGTTATTATTGATCCGGCGAATGGCGACTGATTTATTGTTGCCGGTACAGGTGTTTGGTGTGGCAACTGAACGTGAAGCGGATGGTCTGGCGATGAGCTCGCGTAATGGTGGCTTGAGTCAGGCGGGGCGACATCAGGCCGGGGGTGTGTATCAGATCTTATCTGCGTTGCGTGAGCAATGGCAGCAGCAACAGCTTGTCGGGGGTTGCGATTACGCCATGTTGGAGCGTGTGGCAACAACTGAGCTGGAGGCCCGGGGCTTGAGGGTCGAATATGTCAGTATTCGTCATGGAGAGGATCTTAGTGAGCCTTTGATGGGTAAGTCGCAGAGAGATCGATCGCTGGTTGTTCTGGCGGCAGTGTGGTTGGGTAAAACGCGCTTGATAGATAACTTGCCGTTGTAGTCTTCTTTGATATGTTTATATAAAACAAATGGTTGGCTGTATTTTTTTGTTTTTTATTGAGTTTGAGGCGCTTTGTTTTTCAAATGAGCGTGATGATGGTAAAATCCTGCGTCTGTGTGGAATGCATAAATAAAGGGAAGTCTGGATTCGATGTTACAAACCCTGCTCAAAGCCAAATTACATCGTGCTTGCGTAACGCATGCCGAGCTGGATTATGAAGGCTCCTGCGCCATAGATGAAAATCTGCTGGAGGCGGCGGGTATTCGCGAATATGAGCAGATTCAAATCTATAATATCGCTAATGGTGAACGCTTTGTGACCTATGCGATTCGTGCCGAGGCCGGTTCACGAATTATTTCTGTGAATGGTGCGGCGGCCCATAAGGCCTCACCGGGTGATCGACTTATTATTTGTACCTATGCCACATTGAACCAGCAGGAATTGGTGACCTTCAAGCCATCGCTGGTGTATCTGGACGAACAGAACCATGTTACGCATTCGCGTAACAGTATCCCGCTTCAGCTTGCCTGAAAAATAGGACGTAGGACTTAGGTTTAGTAGGTGGCGGGCACGTTTTGTGTGTCCACGCGGCGCATAAAATGGTGGGTAAAACTATAAGCCTACCTTGTGTCGCTAAGCGAACAGAACCCTATTGCTCATTCGCATAACAGTACTCTAGTTGCTGGTGGTTTTAGATCAGGACTTAGTCCTGATACCTAAGTCCAGCTTTTAAGACTGACGGCCCTTTTTGGCGAGCGTGAAACAATCCTTACGCCATAGGCAGGCCTCCTGATCGCACTGACCATTGTTGGCTGTGGCGAAGCAATCGAAGTTACCCTCCTGGCGCTGAATCGTTTGAACCAGCCGAGTCTTGTTGAGCTTTCCGGGTTTGATGCCTATTTGTGTGGCAATTTGACGAATTTCCTGCACATTCATGATGAATCTCTCCTGATAATGCGTAGACTGGTAGCGCATTCTGGCTGCAGGTCTCCTGCTATTGCAACGTGAGACCTGCGGTATAACCAGTATTGCTTTTGAAACCAGTAGCTGTGATAAAAAGAAGTCGATCCTGAAGATCGATATCAAGCCCAGTATATCGGCTATCGGGCGGAAAACTGATGGTTTTTATATACAGGCAAGGCGGATGGGGTGGTTTAGCAGCTTTTCCAGCGGACGTTTTTCTTCGCGAGCATTTAAAATACAGACCTCATGTCTTGGCCACCAGTCTGGTTCAAATTGCCATAACAGGCCCCTTTTGGCTTCTTTAATGATGGGCTGGGCTGGCTGGCCCTGTTTGGTTCGGTTGAGTGCAGTGGCCAGGCGTAAGATTGCAGCCAGCTTGAAGGCCAGCTTTACGTCGTCACTGCCCATGCCCAGGAACTCGCGGTGTTGTTTGCGGGGTTTTGCCTTGCGGTGAAAGCGAATGACGGCGGCCAGAATTTGTTGCTGGCGTCGGGTTACGCCTGTGATATCCGCATGGCTCACCATGTATGCGCCATGTATGTGCATATGTTTGTGGCTAACGCATAGCCCTATTTCATGCAGACTACAGGCCGCATGTAGTAACTCCAGTGCCTCATTGCCTAGTTCGAGCGGCTTTTGGCAGGCACGGACAATATGGTCTGTCGTGACATTGACCCGTTCAATCTGTTTTGTGTCCAGATTAAATTGTTTTACCATCGCGGCCACGGCGGCCTGCATAGCATGGGTGGGTGAACCGCCTCTGGATTTTGCATGGTCAACGATAATGCCTTCACGTAGCGCGTTCTGGCTCAGGTTCAGCGTCTGGATGTCGAGGGCCGACATAACCTCCTGTAAAATGATATTGCCCGGTACCAGTGTGGCCAGACGTTCGCTATCTATGCCGGGAAATGCTGTGCCATCGCGACAGCCATCAATGAGCAAGGGCAGCATGGTGCGCAGGTCCTTAAGGTGAATGCTGTGTGGTACCGGGGCTTCGACCAGTGCGACGGCCAGCGCTGCCTGGGCCCGGATGGTTCCGGAGGTGCCGATAGATGTCGAGATCTTCTTGTGCTGTAAGGCTGAAACAACGGCCTGTATTCTGCTGGAGGCCTCAAGGCGGCATGCCTTGATATGTCGCGGCTTGTATTGTTGGGTGGGAAAATATTTTCGTGCAAAGCGGCGTACACCCATATCGAGGCTTTCTGCTGCCAATATCCCTGTGTGGGTGCCGACGACCACCTCGGTACTGCCACCACCGATATCGACAATCTGGACGGGGTCTTCACCGATGTGACCTTCGGCGCGCACGCCCTGAAAGATGAGGCGGGCCTCCTCTCTGCCGCTGACGATATCGAGACGCAGTCCCAGCTGTTTTTTGACCTCGGCAATGATTTCAGGCTGGTTGACAGCGTCTCTAAGGGCGGAGGTGGCGATACAGATTAAGGGCGCCTGGTAACTGGCGGCCAGTTGCTTGAAATAACTCAGGCTTTCAATCAGGCGTTCGATGGCGGCCTGATCGATACGGCCCTTTTTATCCAGGCCATCACCGAGTCTTACCCAGTGTTTCTGGCGATCGATGACCTTGAAGGCGCCGCCTTCGCTCAGGCTGGCAATAATCATATGTGAGGAATTGGTGCCTACATCGACTGCAGCCAGGTTGTATTCGCGATGGGGATGATTTTCAGGCATAGGGTGATTTTAGTTGTTTTGTATGGCAGTGCATCTTTTTTGCGGGTGTGTGATTGCAGGCTATTTTTGTAAGATGTATAGTTAGCATATCTTATAGGGTTCCGCTAGTCATTTAATTGCCTCTAGCGGAAAAGATTGTTTTTACTCAGGGGGTTATCATTCATGTCTAAAGTTATCATTAAAGATAAGACATTGAGGGTCGTTAAGAATCCTGATCAGTCCTCGTCCGGTGCTGATGATCACACGTCGAAGGTTAATATTATGGATATCAAACGCGCGTTTAAACATGGTGCCTATCCCTATAAGAAAAAGATAAGCCGGGACAAATATGAAAAGAATAAGGCCGAGCTTCAGATTGAATTATTGAAGGTTCAGAACTGGGTGCGGGATAGTGGGCAGCGGATCGTGATTCTGTTTGAAGGCCGCGATGCTGCCGGAAAGGGCGGGGCCATTAAACGTTTCATGGAACACCTTAATCCTCGCGGTGCCCGTGTGGTTGCATTAGAGAAACCTTCCGAAAGAGAGCAGGGCCAGTGGTATTTTCAGCGTTATATCAATAACCTGCCCACGGCTGGTGAGATCGTTCTGTTTGATCGTTCCTGGTATAATCGTGCGGGTGTGGAGCGGGTTATGGGCTTTTGTAATCCCTCTGAATATCTTGAGTTTATGCGCCAAACGCCGCAGCTGGAACGGATGCTGGTCAACAGTGGTATCCGTTTTTATAAATACTGGTTTTCGGTTAGCCGCGAGGAGCAGCTCAGGCGCTTTCATGCCCGTAAAACCGATCCCCTGAAGCAGTGGAAACTGAGTCCGGTAGATATTGCCTCGCTTGATAAGTGGGAAGACTATACGGCGGCCAAGGAGGCAACCTTTTTTCATACGGATACAGCTGATGCCCCGTGGACAGTGATTAAGTCGGATGATAAGAAGCGGGCGCGCCTTAACTGTATTCGACACTTCTTGGCAAATCTGCCCTATCCGGATAAAAATCTGAAGGTGGCGATTGAGCCGGATCCCTTACTGGTTGGTGATGCGGCAACGATTTTTGAAAAGGATGAGCATAATGTTTCTTCAAAGAGTTCTGACTTCTGACAATAATATTGTGTCTAAAGGTGATTATTGATGAATGAGTCCAGCCACGCGCAACGGGTCATCGACAATTTTAAGGGCTTACTCAGTCCGGCAGCCCAGGAGCATGTAGGTAAAGACCACCTGGATCAACTGGGCCTGATGATTGAGGCGGCAATAGATGCGTCGATGGTTGATGTTCTGGAAGAGTACGCGGATAAGGTGGCCGGAGTGGCTCGTGAAATGCGTGACCGGGTAGAAAGGTCATAGATGATGTCGCTGAGCGAGGAAACCTTGTGGTGAATGATGTAGAAACAACCGGAATGTATCGATGCGTCAGCTTCTAATTTTACGTCATGCCAAGTCGTCCCATAAGGATGAGTCGCTAGGTGATTATGATCGGCCGCTGGCCGGACGCGGTCGCAGGGATTCACCGCGTATTGGGGACTGGCTGGCGGAACAGGGTTTGATGCCGGATTATGTGGTGAGTTCACCGGCCAAACGGGCGCGGCAGACGACCCGGAAGGTGTGTAAGCGTGTTGATTTTGATAGAAAGCAGATTACATGGGATGAGCGTATTTTTGATGCGGATTCAAAGACGCTGATCAAGGTGCTTGCCGATGTGCCCAAAGAGGTTGATACCGTTTTGTTGGTTGGACATAGTCACGGTCTTGAGTCTTTAATCCTTTATCTTAGTGACTGGGCCGATATCCCGGATGAAAGTAAGCTGTTGCCTACGGCGGCAGTGGCCTGGTTCAAGACGGAGAAGGAATGGAACAAGCTGGGTAAAGGTGCGGCGCAGCTGGTTTCGATTACACGCCCGCGCAATCTACCGGACAGTCATTCCTGACTGTCCGTTGAGACTCCCCCGTTGTGATAGCTAGCCTTTAGCCGGTATTACGCATGCCTGCAGCAATGGCGTTGATGCTGCGGAGTAAGGGGTTTAACCAGCGATTACGTTCTTCATCGGTCAGGCCTTCATCGCGGTAACGGCGCAGTAGTGTAACCTGGATATGGCTGAGTGGATCCAGATAGGGGTCGCGGCGACTCAGTGACAGGGCCAGTGGTGGGTTTTCATCGATCAATTCTGAGGCACCGGCGGCCTTCAATACCTCTTCGATGGTGCATCGGTGTTCGTCGTGAACCATGCTGAATACCCGTTGTCCTAATTCAGGGTCTTCACACAGCTTGGCGTATTCACGGGCGATGTTGATGTCGGCCTTGAAGAGTGCCATTTGGGTGTTGCTGAGCAGGGCCCGGAAGAAGGGCCAATGTTGATGCATGTCACGTAGTTGTTCCAGACGCTGGGCATCATCGCCGCACCAGTTGCTCAGAGCACTGCCGATGCCGTACCAAGCGGGTAAGGTATGGCGTGATTGGGCCCAGCCAAAGACCCAGGGGATTGCCCGAATGGAGGACTTGGATGGATCGCCGGTTTTGCGATGGCTGGGGCGTGAGCCGATATTGAGCTGGCTAATTTCGCTGACCGGTGTGGCCTCATAAAAATAGGTGAAAAAGCCGGGTGTATCATCGGTGAGTTGGCGGTAGGCCTGTTCACCGAGAACGGCCAGTTCATTCATGATATCGCCGTAATGAGCGGCATCCGCCGGTGGTTCGCTAATCAGGCCTTTACTCGCCTTGAGTAGTCCGGTGATACCGACCGAGAGTTCATAAACCGCTGTTTCACGGTTACTGTATTTATAGGTGAACATTTCACCCTGTTCGGTGAATTTGATCTGTCCGGTAACGGTACCAGCCGGTTGTGCCAGAATGGCCTCATGAGTTGGGCCGCCACCACGACCGATGGTGCCGCCGCGACCATGGAATAAACGGCATTCGATACCGCGGGCTTTTGTCAGCGCTATGATCCGACGTTGGGCCTTATACAGATTCCAGCCAGAGGCGAGGATGCCGCCATCCTTGCAGGAGTCAGAGTAGCCCAGCATGATTTCCTGCAGATTGCCGGAGACCTTGAGTAATTCAACATAGGTAGGAACGTTGAGCAGGGTCTCCATGACTGGTTCAATATGGCGTAGATCTTCGATGGTCTCGAACAGCGGTGAAACCTCGATATCGCAATACCATTGTCCCTTGTCGTCACGACCAACGATGCCGGCCTGGTGAGCCAGAAACATGACCTCCATGACATGGCTGGCGCAATGGGTCATTGAGATGACATAACTGCCAAAGGCGTTCGGGCTGATATCCTGGCGCATCTTGACCATGACGTCGAAGACTTCCAGTGTCTCAACATTGAGTTCATCTAGCTGCTGACGGTCAATAGACAGTCTTGGTGCGCTGATTTGTTCAGCCAGTAACTGGATGCGGGCATTTTCATCCAGATCTTCATAGTTAATGGCATTGGGCTGGTGAGCGAAGATATCGGCCACGGCCTCACTATGGCGGGTCGATTCCTGACGGATATCAAGGTTGACCATGAAGAAGCCAAAGGTCTCAACCAGGCGAATCATGTCCTGAAGGGCGCCCTGGGCAACATTGTGGTCACCATGGCTGATCAGGGAGTCGCGGATCAGGTATAAGTCAGCCAGCATTTCATGTTCATCGGCATAGGCGTCTTCGGGAAAGTGTACTTCCTGAGTCTTAATCGGATCGCGTAAAACCAGTAGGTTGCGTTCCAGACGGTAGGACATGATGGACAGTTTGCGGCGATAGGGCTCGCTTTGAAAGCGGTCGATATCATCGCTGAAGACCTTGTTGGCAAAGTACTTATCCTGTTCTTCCATACTGGCCAGAAAGGCGGCGTTGGGCTGACATAAGGACGCTGTCTGGGTCAGTAGGTGGTTGAGCTGGTTGACGCGGGGTAAATAGGCCTTCATGACGGCCTTGGCATACATGCGTATGGCCATCATGGTGGTTTCGGGTTTGACGTTAGGGTTGCCGTCGCGGTCACCGCCAATCCAGGAGCCAAAGCGCAGGAAGCTGGGGATGGTTAATGTCAGGCTCCCATCATCCTTTTTTCCGTAGACGCGTTGTGCGGCCTTTTCAAATTCGCGGTACATCATTGGCACAACCTCGAACAGGCTGTGCTGGAAATAATAGATGCCGTTACGAATTTCGCCCTCGACGCTGGGTTTTTGCTGTCTGACCTCGTCGGTCTTCCACAGGATTTGAATCAGTGTCGACAGGTCGGCGCAAATGTCATTGTGTTCTTCCGGTGATAGTTTGGTGACATCCAGGCGTTGGCTGGCAACAAAGATACGGCGCTGGGCCTCCATGATGGTACGGCGTTTGGATTCGGTTGGGTGGGCGGTAATAACTGGAATGTAGGCCAGGCGGTCAAGTAGTGGTTGTAGCTCTGCAGCGCTGACACCATCATCCTTGAATTCCTGTAGGACGGTATCAAATGAACCCGTCCACAGGGCCTCGCCGGTATGGCGCTGTTTGCGGCGCTGTTGATATTGAAAGGACTCTTCGGCGATGTTGACCAGGCTGAAATAGGTGCTGAAGGCGCGCACTACATGGGTTAGTGTGGTTGGATCCAGCTTCTGAATCAGACGGCCCAGTTGTTCACGTTTTTCAGAATTATTTTCCTGGCTGAGCTTGATATAACCCTTACGCAAGGCCTCAACGGCGACGAAAACGCGCCCACCCTCCTGATCACGGAGGACATCACCGAGCAGGGTGCCGAGAAGTTTGACGCGGGTACGTAATTGTTTATCGCTATTCATAAGCTAACTATCAGTATTTTAATAAGTTTTATAGAGGGGCCATGCCGGGGCGATGGTCGAGGCCGAATTATACCTGATTGCCGGCCTGAACTGGACTATCTCATCATTTTTTCGTGTTTTATAGTAATAAAAGGTCATCATTAGGAGCGATAATGGTCTTTCTGGGGTTATTGCAGGATGCGTTGGCTGAAATAGAAAGGCCCGTTAATCCAGTATTATGTTGTCTTGTTGTTATCTAGCTGGGCGAATTCAAAGGCCTTTTTATAGAGTTCCACGTATTGTTTAGCGCTGCGACGCCAGCTAAAATCCTGCTGCATGGCGGAAAAGACCAGTTTTTTCCATTGGCGGGGGTGTTGATACAGCTTCAGGGCGCGGTGAACGGCTTCGCTTAAATCGTTCACGTTGGCTTTTTCGAACATGAAACCGGTCGCGCTGCCTTGTTTGATTAATTCCGGCGTGGCATTGACGATGGTATTGGCCAGCCCACCCGTGCGGCGGACGATGGGCAGGGTGCCATAACGCAGGCTGTATATCTGATTCAGGCCGCAGGGTTCATAACGTGAGGGCATCAGAAACATATCGGCGCCACCCTCGATGCGGTGGGCCAGACTTTCGTTATAGCCGATATGAACGGCCACCTGGTCCGGGTATCGTGCGCAGATATCCAGTAGCTCCCGCTCTAGTTCTGCCTGACCACTACCGAGAATCACGAACTGAACAGCTTGTTGAAGGAGTTCGGGCATGGCCTGCAGAACCAGATCAATGCCCTTTTGTTCGGCGAGGCGACCTACCAGACCAATCAGGGGCATGCGATCATCGGCAGGCAGTCCAAACTGGCGTTGTAACTGTAGTTTGTTAAATACCTTGTCGCCGGGGCTGTGGGTATTATAGTTGTGTTCCAGATAGGGATCGCGGGCCGGGTTCCATTGGCTGTAATCGACACCATTGAGGATGCCGGTCAGCCGATCGGCGCGACTTTGTAGCAGGGTATCAAGGCCATATCCATATTCCGGTGTGCAAATTTCATGGGCATACATTGGGCTGACGGTGTTGACCATGTCAGCAAAGACAATGCCGCCTTTTATGAATGAAAACTGGTTATAAAATTCCATGGCCTCCATTGACCATAGTGACTGGGGCAGTTGTAGTTCGGCGAAGGTATCCCAGTCGAATAGCCCCTGATAGGCCAGGTTGTGAATGGTAAAGATGGTTGCCGGACGATTTTTTTGCCCATGAAGCAGGGCCGGAACCAGTCCGCTTTGCCAGTCGTTGCAATGAACCAGGTCAGGATGCCAGTCCAGCCCGGCCTTTCCCATGGCGATGGCGGCGGCTACACGGGAAAACAGGGTGAAACGCTGGGCATTGTCAGGCCAGTCATGGCCATTAGCATCAAGATAGGGGTTGCCCGGGCGGTCAAAAAGGCCGGGGGCATCCACTAACCAGATGGGCACCGAGCTTCCTTTGAGTTTGGTTTCCAGCAGGCGCACGGTTTCGACGCTGCCGGGCAGCGTCAGCCGTGCAATCTCCCGGGGGCTACGATTGCTGTCCTGAATCTTGTCCAGGGCATCGGCATAGGCCGGCATGAGTATGCGGATATCTCGACGTAAACCTTTGAGGGCCAGAGGTAAA
>Ga0316190_10002399_pt1 | contig 13581 bp, 16 predicted proteins | sample Eddworburrow2_MG_FD_204929 | JGI IMG/M metagenome (GOLD analysis project Ga0316190, IMG submission 204929) | Coastal sediment microbial communities from Maine, United States - Eddy worm burrow 2 | ecosystem: Environmental > Aquatic > Marine > Coastal > Sediment | place: USA: Maine | collected... | reverse complement strand
CGGATGCCGCAGGAGCGCCGGCTCAACCTCCTCGAGGGCTCCTGGCCGCGAGGCGACGCATGAGCGAGGCACGACGGCCGCGCAAGGTCGAGGTCCTCTTCGAGCGCGAGGTCGAGGTCGACCTCGACTTCGAGTCGGCATGACCGACCGGCTCGAGCTCGAGCACGAGGCGCGCGAGGCGATCCTCGCGGCCTACGCGGAGCTCTGCCCCGGCATCATCGACAACCCCTACCTCGCCGGGCACTTCCCGCTCCCGATGCAATGGCACTTCCTCCGAGGTCACCTCGAGAAGGACCCGCTCGACCTGGCCGTCTACCAGGCGCTCTACGGCGGCGCGGCCGGCGGCGGCAAGAGCGACGCCCTCCTCATGGCCGCGGCTCAGTTCGTCGACCGCGGTGAGTATGCCGGAATCCTCTTCCGCCGCACCTACACCGACCTCGCGCTCCCCGGTGCCATCATGGACCGCGCGCTCGACTGGTGGAAGAACGCGCCCGGCGTCTCCTGGGACGGGAGCAACAAGACCTTCCGCTTCCCGAGCGGCGCGAAGATCACCTTCGCCTACTTGCAGCACGCCGGCGACGAGCGCCGCTACCAGGGCGCCGAGTTTCAGTTCTCCGGCTGGGACGAGCTCACGCAATTCCCCGACCGCCGGCCCTACCGATACGTCGGCCTCTCGCGCGTCCGTCGCCCGACCTGGTCCGACATCCCGCTCCGCACGCTCGGCGCGTCCAACCCCGGCGGCGCCGGGCATGCCTGGGTCGCCGAGGACTTCGACGTCGAGCTCGACGGCAACGGGCACCCCTTCTACCCGGCGCGCATCGTCGACAATCCCTACATCGACCGCGCCGCCTACATCGCCGGCCTCGAGCACTTGCACCCGACGACCCGCGCGCAACTCCTCGCCGGCGACTGGCGAGCTCGAGAGCCTGGCGACTACTTCCGCCGCGAATGGTTCGGCCCGCTCCTCGACCCGGCCGAGGATCTCTGGCCCTCGCGCGATTGTCGCCGCGTCCGTTGGTGGGACCTGGCGGCGAGCGTCGCCGAGGGCGCTTGCCACACGGCCGGCGTCAAGATGGCCCGGCACCGCAACGGCGGCTACGCCGTCGAACATTGCTTGAGCTTCAAGGCGACGCCAGGCAACCGCAACTCGAAGATCATCCAAGCCGCCAAGATGGACGGCCCGACCGTCACGGTCGGCCTCGAGATCGAGCCCGGCTCGGGAGGCCCGGCCCAGGTCGAGACCATCGCCGAGGCGCTCAAGAAGGTCGGGATCCGGTGCGTCTACGCGCGGCCGTCGACTCCCGACAAGGACGAGCGCGAGAAGGTCTACGTCGTCCGCGCGCCGAGCTCGGCCAACGCCAAGGCCGCCCGGTGCGACCCGGTCGCCTCGTGCCTCGAGCGCGGCTACTCGAGGCGCGGCGAAGGCCCCGAGATCGACCAGGTCACCGGGCAACCCGTCCCCGGTTGGGGCGAGGACGCCGGCAAGCCGGTCGCCGAGGCCAAGGACGGGATCCGCCTCTTCGCCGGCGAGTGGACGCAAGGATACCTCGACATCGTCGAGGGCTTCCCAGGCGAGAGCAAGGACCAGCGCGTCGACGAGGCCGACGCGAGCTCGGGCGCCTGGTCCTGGCTCAAGGCCAACCCGGTCGGCGCCTCGGTGGCCTATCACACGAGCGAGGCCGCGGTCGCCTCGGCCGACGACTACCGCCGCACCAACCCGAGCGAGCGGCCCGACGCCGACCGGACCAGGAAGGACCGCGCCGGTCGCTGGCGTCCGTAGCTCAAGCTCGGCGGCCGTCTGGTCGATAGCTCGGGCATGGACTACCTCGAGCTCATGAAGGCCGCGACCGCGCGGCGTCTCCTCAACCTCTCCCGATCCCTCGAGGCCGTCCTCCGCGCGAGCCGCGACGTGCTCGAGGCCGAGGAGCTCGAGCGGCTCTGGCGCCGATCCTCCGCCCTCCTCGAGGTCTCGAGGCGCCTGGCGCCGCCGGTGCCGCCGAGGATTCCCGACGATCTCGAGAACCTCGAGGAATCCTAGAAGAAACCAAGAGACACCGGTTGACACCCTCCTCGAATTGGTGTCCAATTCACGCATGAGCAACCCCACCAACAACACGATCGCCGTCTCCCGCACCTTCACCAGCGTCGTCGGCTTCTGCCCGAAGTGCGGCAACGAGGTCACCGCGACCGGCGCCGACGTCTTCGAGGCGACGGCCAACCTCGGCCGCACTTGCGGCGCGGCCTTTTGCGAGGCCTACGTCGACGTCGACTACATGGTCCTCGGCGACGACGGCTGGCGCGACACGCGCTCGGCCGACGAGGTCGACGCGGCCGCGGCCGCGGCCGTCGTCGAGCTCAACCCGGTCGACTCCGCCAAGGAGATCGTCAAGATCCTCCGCAAGGCCTTCCCCGGCGTCAAGTTCTCCCGGCGCATGAGCCGCGGCACCGGCTACGGCACGCTCAACCTCTCTTGGACCGACGGCCCGACCGCGACCGAGGTCGAGGACCTGGTCGGCTCCTGGCAAGGCAAGAGCTTCGACGGCATGACCGACTCGACCAACTACCACCGGCGCGAGGTCAAGACCGTCAAGGGCGACGTCGTCGTCTCCGGCATCGGCTACCTCTTCACTCGCCGCGAGGTCTCCGAGGGCGAGCTCGAGCGCGTCCTCGAGGGCCTCCTCGAGGCCGGCTACCGCGAGCACGTCGCCGGCGACCTCCGCAACGCGGCCGCGCAGATCACGCGCGGCGCGGCCGTCTTCTCGGCTTGCGCGCATTGCAACCTCTACCGCGTCGAGGTCTAAACCGATGACCAGCACCAACACCAACGTCAAGCTCACCAAGATCACCGCGGCCGCGATGGACACGATCGAGACCAGCTACGAGAGCGGTCGCGAGATCGACGCCGAGGAGTGCGTCGGCGTCGTCTTCACCAAGACAACCGTCACCGGCCCGGCCGGCTTCTTCCAGCGCGTCGCCGAGGACCTCGAGCGCCAGGCCGAGGGCTGGCGATGCGGCGACTACTCGATCGCCTACGACACCAACCGCGACCTCTCCGACGCCTTCGTCGAGGCCGCCGACGCGCGGATCGCCGAGGCCCTCGACGCCTGGGCGGCCCGGTGCCACGAGCTCGGCGGGACGTGCCGCTTCTTCCTCGGCTCGGCCGCGACGCCCTCCGAGTGCGATTGCTCCGAGTGCCAGGCCGAGGCCTAGAAAAAACCAAGAGGAGGCGCTTGACTCCTCCCGTCAACTAGTGTCTACTGTCCGCATGAGCACCAACGCCAACGCGATCCTCCCCGCCCGCAGCAACGCCAACGCCGTCCGCTTCCTCGACATCGCCGAGGCGATCGTCGCCGAAGAGGCCGCCCGCAAGACCGGCCGCCCGGCCTTCGAGGACCTGGCGAGCATCGTCGACCAGGCTCGCGCCTGGGCGACCGACCGCCGCCTCGCCCTCTCGATCCGCCGCGACCTCTCGACCCTCGAGCGGCGCGCCGGCAACCTTCTCCTCAACGGAATCTAAGACATGAAGACCAACGCCAACAAGACCTTCCGCGTCACCTCGACCGAGACCGGGAGCGTCGTCGCCGACCACGAGCTCGAGACCGTCTACAACAAGCCCCTCGCGACCTGGTGCGCCAAGCACCCGCGCTTCGGCGCTTGCTGCGATCCCAACCCCGAGAAGGCCGCGCGCCGACTCTTCACCGAGGCCGGCCGCCTCGTCATCAAGGTCACCGAGGTCTAGCCATGACCAGAACCATCCCAACGACCGCGGCCGTCTACAAGGCGGCGCGGCTCTTCTACCGCGGCGTCGACTCGATCGAGGTCGGCCTCCGCTCCGACGCCGACGGTGAGACGACCGAGGACTCGAGGGCCTGGCCCGACGACAACGACCTCGACGACCTCGTCGGGATCGCCTCGATCCTCAAGGCCTGGCGCAAGACGCCGCCGGCCGTCGGCGTCGAGCTCGACCTCTACCTCTACCACGAGTGGGACGGGCTCCTCGCCAACGTCGACCTCGTCGTCCTGGCCGGCCCCGACGGCGAGCTCCGCTTCGTCCTCACCGAGGTCCCGCTCCACTTCAACGACGGCGAGCTCATCGCCGGCGCGGCCGCGGTCGAGGAGGTCTCGCTCGCATGATCGAGGAGCCGAAGGCCCTCGAGCCGCCGGCGCCGCTCGAGCTCCCGCCGCCTCGGTGCCGGTGCCGGTCCTGGCTCGGCCGGCCCAACTACCACGGCTTCGGCTTCGAGCCTTGCCGTCGGTGCGGCGGCCGGCCTCCGAAGAAACCAGGAGACACCCGTTGACACCCGCCTCGGATTGGTGTTCAATTCACGCATGAGCACCAACCTCAACACGATCGTCGCCGGCCGCACCGTCACCCGCGACCAGGTCCTCGCGGCCGTCGCCGAGTGCGACCTCCTCGGGAAGGTCGTCTTCCTCCGCAAGCACGGCTACGGCGCCGGCCGCTACGCCCTCCGCGTCAACGGTCGGAGCTACCCCTCGAAGGCGATCCTCGGCGTCGCCGCCGGCCTGGCCTCGGCCGACTTCTTCGGCGGCGCCCGCGGCGCGGCCGGCAACCTGGCCCGCCTCGGCTTCGACGTCCGCGAGGTCACGACCGGCGCGCGCATCTCCCGCGAGCTCGACAGCCTCCGCCGCAAGGTCGCCGCCGACCCGTCCTTCGTCGCCGAGGCCGCCTGGCCCGAGCTCGCGATCGACCCGGCCGCCTACTTCGCCTCCGGCACCAACCGCGCGCCCGAGATCGTCGGCGCCGCCGCCGCCGGTGCCGACATCGGCGTCGCCGCTCCCGAGGTCACCGCGGCCGCGGAAGCCGAGCTCGTCAAGCTCGCCGGCTCCGACGTCCTGGTCTTCGTCGACTCCGGCGCCTTCTCCGAGGTCGCCAAGGACTTCCCCTTCGACGTCGTCAAGCCGATCACGGCCGCCGAGTGGACGAAGCGCCTCGAGCTCTACAAGCGCCTCTCCGCCGCCCTCGGCAACTCGGTCTACCTCGTGGCTCCCGACCAGGTCGGCAACCAGGAGAAGACCCTCGAGCGCCTCACGACCTACGCCGCCGACGTCCTCGAGTGCCAGGCGCTCGGCGCTCGCATCCTGGTCCCGATGCAACTCGGCGGCGACCTCCTCGCCTTCGCCGCGGCCGTCGACGCGATCCTCGGCACCGACTGGATCCCCGCCTTCCCGTGCAAGAAGAGCCCGGTGACCGCCGCCCAGGTCGCCGAGTTCGCCGCCGCACGCCGCCCGAAGCACGTCCACCTCCTCGGCCTCGGCATCCGCAACCCGAAGACCCCGGCCTTCCTCGAGGCCCTCGCGACCTTCTGCTCGGTCTCCCTCGACTCTTGCTGGATCGGCTCGGCCGCCGGCCGCACCAACGGCCCGAAGGTCGACGGCAAGGGCACGCGCCGCCGGCTCACGATCGCGAGCGACCTGGCCCGCGACGTCCTGGCCCGCGTCGGCTCGAGCCTGGCCGCGAAGACCGTCGCGATCTACTCGGTCCTCGCCGGCGGCGGCCTGGTGGCCTAGAAAGAATCGCGCCCGACCAGGAGACACCGGTTGACACCGTCCTCGGATTGGTGTCCAATTCATCCATGCAACGCAACCTCAACAACGCCTTCGCCCCTCGCCCCTCGACTCAAGCCCTCATCGTCAACTTCGGCGGCGGCGTCGATTCCTCCGCGATCATCGTCGAGCTCGCCGCGCTCTACCTCGCCGGCGACGACACCGCGCGCCCCGACCTGGTCGTCTTCGCCGACACCGGCGACGAGCTCCCCGAGGTCTACGAGAACGTCCGCAGGATCGCGCGCTTCGTCGAGGAGACCTTCGACCTCGAGCTCGTCATCGTCTCGCGCCCGAACAACATCCCCGGCCGCGTCGGCTACAAGAGCCTCTCCGAGAATTGCATCACCAACGAGACCCTCCCGAGCGAGGCCTTCGGCCGCGGCGCTTGCTCGAGCAAGTGGAAGTATGAGGCGATCGACGCCTTCCTCTACGGCCGCAAGCGCCCGCTCCGCGCCGGCTGGCTCGAGCTCAACGGCTTCACCGACAAGGCGATCAAGTGCATCGGCTACGACGCGACCGAGACCGTGAGCGGCAAGCGCGCGAAGAACGCCAAGATCGCCGAGGACGCCCAGAGCTTCTACCGCTACCCGCTCGTCGAGTGGGGATACAGCCGCGAGCTTTGCAAGGACGCGATCGCGCGCGCCGGCCTCCCGATCCCGCAGAAGAGCGCGTGCTTCATGTGCCCGAACCAGACGCCCGAGGAGCTCGTCGTCATGAGCACCAAGCACCGCGGCCTCTTCCTCCGCGCCCTCGCGATCGAGGAGATCGCACGCCGCGGCAAGCACGGCCTCCGCATCGAGGGCATGTGGCGCCGCACGCGCAAGATCGACAACCGGCCCGGCTCTTGGGTCGAGTGGGCGCTCCGCGAGGAGCTCGTCACGATGCCCGAGATCGAGGCGCTCATCCTCGTCCTCAAGCCGCACCTCGCGCAGAAGCGCCTACCGGCGGCGACCAGGTAGTCGACGCCGGCGGCGAGCTCGGGTATCCTCCCGACCATGCCGAACCCGCCGACACCCGACTCGCGCGTCAACTGGCGACCGCCCGGCCGCGAGCAACCTCGCGACGAGGAGCGGTGGAAGTTCGACGAATTCGCGCACGCGGTCACCGTCATCCAAGAGCAACATCGCATCTTGCACGACGGCTTCTACCACGTCTGCACGGGCAAGGACACCGGGTGGCTCGACGCCGGCGTCAAGGTCTTCCAACTCAAGACGGCCGCGCTCAACTTCCCGCATATCCAAACGATGCTCCTCAACTTCGGGAAGGGCGACGTCGACTTCGTCGCCTACGAGGGCGCGACGATCACCGTCGACGGCACGCCGCTCCCCGTCTTCAACGCCAACCGCAACTCGACCAAGACCCCGCTCCTCGAGCTCTTCGCCGCGCCGACGGTCGGCGCGAACGGGACCGAGATATTCCGGCTCTGGACGCCGCCGACGGCGACCGGTGTCGGCCAGAGCGCCAACGGCATCGCCGGCGTCGGCCAGGGCTCCGAGTGGATCCTCAAGCCCTCGACCGACTACCTGGTCATCATGACCAACAACTCCGGCGCGACGATCGACTTCTCCTACGAATTCTCCTGGTATGAGCTCGCCTACGACCCGCCTCAGTAGCGGCCCGGCGTCGCAAGTGCGACGAACCGGCTAAGGTCCTCCACTACAAGAGGGCGGAAGCCGTCGAGCTCCCCGTCGGCCTGGCGAGTGCCGGCGGGAGGAGGGGCATCGGTGGCTTCCACTTCCCCTTGGTAGCGCGGCCGTGCTACCATCCGCGGCATGGACAAGCCCCGACACGAGCTCGAAAGCGAATTCTACAACGGCCTCACGACCCCGATCGTCGAAGGCCCGGCACGGCCCAGCACCAAAAACGGGATGCACGCCCGCAAGCGCGCCCTCCGCGAGGGCCGGCTCATCCCGCGGCACGAGGCCGCCAGGCTCGACGCCGAGGCCAAGGCGACGGCCGCCGCCGAGGCGGCCCAGGAAGCCGCAGAAGCCGCCCAGATCGAGCCGCCGGCTCCCGAGGTAGAACCAGAGCCCGAGCCGACGCAGGACCAGGAGGACGAGCTCGCGGCCCAGGCCGCCGAGGAGGAAGGCGAGCAACCGAGCGGCGACGACGGCGCCGATCTCCTCGAATGATCGACCCCGAGCTCGAGGCCTTCAAGTGGCCGACCGAGGTCGCCGCGGCGCTCCTCAACGGTTGGGACATCAAGCTCAACGGTGAGACGAGCCTCGTCCGCACGGCGAAGGTCCTCCGCGCCGACATCAACGCGGCCGTCTTCGAGGGCGTCGCCTGGCCCGGCCTCAACGTCTGGGTCTGGTGGCGAGCTCGCGTATCGGCGCACTCGGCGAAGGTCCGCTTCTGGTTCCAGATCGGCTACGGCTCGAGGTCGAGGACCGCGCCGACCTTCAAGCGCGAGACCGTCCTCGCGACGACCGGCAACCGCTACCTCACGCTCCTCGAGGCGCCGAGCAAGGCCGACCCGCGGATCCTCCACGGCCAAGGCGTCTCGATCAAGACGGTCGAGGTCGACTTCGTCACCGGTGTCGCCGAGTGGCTCGTCCCGCCGGCCTTCAAGGAGACCGACTTCGTCCCGCGCTACGCGACCAAGACCGGCGGCAAGTGGGCCTACATGGGACTCAAGCACGACGTCGCCGCGAAGACGCTCGAGGAGTGGCGCAAGGAGCTCTACCCGATGGGCGCCTATGCCGGGCAATTCCGGCACGACGACGGCCGCGTCCTCACCGAGGCCGACGTCCCCGACTCGGTCGTCGGCTCGCACTTCCACGAGCGAGCTCGCGACCGCGGCTTCATCAAATACACCGACCCCGACAATCCCTGGATGGACCGGCACGCCTTCGGCATCCGCGAGCCAGACGACCAGCACAACTCGATCATCGACACCGTCGTCCAAGTGCATCTCGAGCACCCCGACGACGAGGGCCTCGCGATGCTCGTCGAGAATTCCGCCGAGTATTGGCTCAAGGCGCTCCCAGGTCACGACAAGGGCACGACGCATCACCGCGCGAGCTCCGGCCGGCGAGGGCCTGGTCGCAACCTCAAGGCCTTCTCGTGGATGCACGTCGACCTCGAGCGCACCAAGCCGGCCCTCGCCGACAAGATCGCGCTCCGCGCCGGCGAGCATTGGCTCGAGGTCCGCGCGGCCGTGCTCCGCAACTTCGCCGACCGCGGCCATCCCTGGACCTTCTTCGGCGGCCGCGCGGTCATCAACCCGAGCGAGGTCGGTATCTTCTTCTGGGGCCTCTACGTCTTCGACCGCTACCTCAACGCGCTCGGCGTCGACGATCCCGAGATCGGCTGGCTCAAGGACGCCGCGGCGAAGTTCTGCTTCGACCGCTTCCACGTCTGGCCGAGCGGCGCCTTCGGCATCGCCTGGACCGTTGACGGCAAGACCTTCGAGGTCGAGGCCGGCAACTCCAAGCCGACCTCGAGCCACTTCGCCTGGCTCGCGGCGACGAGCTACGAACCGACCACGACCGAGGAGCACGAGAAGCTCGAGCGCATCAAGGCGCTCGAGGTCGAGCCCCGCTTCCGAGGATTCTAATGAGCACCGAGATCCGCGTCCGACACCAGGCCCAGAACGTCTACACGCGCGCGCTCTCGAGCGCCTGGCGCAACGGGATCCAACTACACGACCCGAGCCTATGGCTCCTCCGCGACCCCGAGGTCGAGGAGAAGATGCTCCGCGACGCGGACATCCGGCACGCGATCGGCTACCGCCGGCACCTCATCGCCGGCAAGGACTGGAACGTGCTACCGCGCGACGAGACCAACGTCCGCGCGCCGGTCGCCGTCCACGTCGCGACCGAGCTCCTCAAGGAGATCGAGGGCTTCACACAAGCGCGCATGAACCTCTCGAGGGCCTTCTTCTCGGGCGCGCGCTTCGCCAGGATCCACGGCCGCCCGAAGCGCCTCCGCCTCGGCGACGGCGTCGAGCGGACCTGGTGGATCCCGACGCGCCTCGAGGACATCGACAAGCGCATGTATCGGATCGTCCCGCACAACGACGACGGCGAGCTCTCCGCGCATTGGGAGCGGTGGGACGTCGGCCGCGCCGAGTTCATCGCCGAGGACCGGCTCGACGCCGTCCAGACGATCCGGCACGTCTACCAGGACGACGAAGCGACGCTCGGCCACGGTTCGGCCTTGCGGGAGGCAATCGGTTTTTATTGGTATGCGAAGGAGCACGTCTTCCAAGAATCGCTCGCGGCCGTCGAGAAGTTCGCGCAAGGGATCCTCGTCGCGAAGATCGACGGAGCTCGCGACGCGGCGACCGGCCTCCCCAACGAGACCGTCATCTCGGAATGGGTCGCGATGCTCGAGGACCTCCGAGCTCGGCACGTCATGGTCTACGACAAGGCCGACAACGTCGAGGTCTTGCACGGCGGCGGCGACGGCTGGCAACTCCTCGAGAGCATCCGCGCCGAGCTCCGCAACACGATCTACACGCTCGTCATGGGCGCCAACCTCACGACGGCCGCGAGCGAGGGCGGGAGCTACGCGCTCGCCGAGGTCCAAGAAAACTCGACCGAGGCGCTCATCCAATTCGACCGCGAGACCTTGCAAGAGACCTTGAGCAAGAGCCTCCTCGGTTGTCTCTGGTTCAAGAATCACGCGAACCTAGTCGAGCTCGGGATCCACGACGAGCGGCCGCTCTTCAACATCACGCAAGAGAAGCGCCAGGACCCGAAGGAGCGCGCCGACGTCGCGAGCGTCTTGTCGGGCATGGGCGTCGACCTCTCGCTCGTCGACGTGCTCGAGCAAACCGGCTTCTCCCAGCCCGAGCCAGGCGAGGAGATCATCAAGGGCGGGAGCGCGGCACCGGCCGATCCCGGTGGCTTCGGTGGCGGCCTCTTCCGCGCCGCGCCGCCTTGGGATGGCAAGGCCGAGGCCGACGAGCGCGACGCCAAGGGAGGCCGATGAGCTCCGGCGACTTCACCGTTGACAAGATCCTCGAGGACGTCCGCGGCCGGATGGTCACGCGCTACATCAAGGCGCACGGCGACTACCTGGTCGCCGTCGTCATGAAGGACAAGGCCGCCGCGCGAGAGCGGCGCCTCGAGCTCGAGGACGTCCTCCGCGAGAGCCTCGGCCTCGCCGAGGTCCTCGGCACCCTCTCAACCTTGAGAGCCGCCTCGAGGATCCTCGGCGCCGAGGGCGGCCGCTTCACCGCCGACCGCTTCGAGCTCATGAGCTTCGCGACCGCGGCCGAGAAGATCCTCCACTCGGTAACCTTCGAGGACGCCGTCGAGGACATGGTCAAGCGCGCGCCGGTCACCGTCCGCGTCGCCGCCGAGCGATCCGCGGCGACGATCCGCGAGCTCTACGGCAAGGGCAACGTCGTCGCCTTCGCGAAGAGCGCCGACCAGGCCGTCACCGTCCGCGCGCAAGAGCTCATCACGTCGGCGATCAAGGAGGGCATCCCCGAGGTCGAGGTCGGCCGCTCGCTCAAGTTCGGCGTCGACCGCGTCCGCACCGAGACCGCGGCCTGGTCCGAGGGCTACGCGCGCATGACCTTCCGCACGAATCTCAACACGGCCGTCACCGCCGGCCGCTTCCGCACGGCCCAAGACCCGGCGGTCAAGAAGGTCGTCCCCGCCTTCCGCTTCGACTCGGTCGGCGACGGCGACACGCGCGACAACCACGACGCCGCCGACGGCGTCATCCTCACCGTCGACCACCCGGCATGGCGCTACCTGGCTCCGCCTCTCGGCTACAATTGCCGGTGCCAGGTCTCGCACGTCTCGGCGCCCGAGCTCCGGCGGATGGGCCGGATCGACGCCAACGGCGTCGTCACCAACTCGAGGATCCCCGCGGCGGCCAAGCCCGACGAGGGCTTCCGCGGCGGGAGCGGCCGCCCCGACCTGGCCCTCGGAGGTCGAGCTTGAGACGGTGGGACGAGCTCGCCGAGCCCTTCAAGCGGCTCGTCTTCCGCGACGGCGTCGAGAAGACGGCCGAGAAGATCAACGCCGACCGGTCGACGGTCTACAGGATCCTCAACGGCGAGACCCGTCGACCTTGCAAGGCGATCCGCGCCGGCGTCGAGCGCCTGGTCGAGCGCGACGACAAGCCGGCCGAGTAGATTGTCGCAAGTGCGACACCAGGGCGCGGCATAATCGCGCGTCATGGTAACGATCACCAACGTCGATGTCGCGGCCCAGCCCTTCGGCCGCAACAACGTCAACTCATACGCGAGCTTCGCCAGGCCTGCCGACGTCCTCACCTACGCGGCCGGCGACGCGATGAGCGACGTGACCGACGCGGCCAAGGCGCTCGTCTTCCCGAATTGCGGCAAGGACGGAATGATCGAAGCCGTCCAACTCCACTACGAGGCCGTCAAGACCGAGACCTTCGAGCTCTGGCTCTTCGACTCCGAGCCGACCGGCCAGACGGACAACGTCGCCTTCGCGCCGGTCGTCGCCGACCTCCCGAAGCTCGTCGGCGTCTACACCCTGGCGACCGGGAGCAAGAAGACCGTCGGAACGGCCTTCACGACCTACAAGCCCGACCTCGACTCGATCGGTGCCGCGCCGCGGCCCTTCGTCTCGGACGACGGCAACCTCTACGGCCTCCTCCGCCTGGTCACCGGCCACACGCCGGCGAGTGGCACCAAGGTCCACGTCGCTCTGGGCATCACCGCCAAGGAGCCTCGCTAGATGGGCTCGCCAAGCGTCACGCATACGCCGGCTGGCTTCGAGGTCACCAGGACCGCCGACTCGACGATCTTCCATCGCGTGCCGATCTTCGCGGAATGCACCCGCGGCGAGCTCGTCTTCGACGCCGCCTGGATCGAGAAGGCCGTCGCCGAGGCCAAGGCCGGCGAGCGCGACGGGCATCTCCCGCCCTTGCACACCAGGCACCACGAGCCGGCGACCGACCAGACGAACGGCGTCCGCTCGGCTGGCGTCTTCCGCGTCCTCGGTGCCGCCCCGCTCACCTTCAAGGGCAAGCGCGTCACCGCGATCTACGCCGACCTCATCATCACCGACCCGCTCATCGCCGGCGAGGTCGAGCGGATGCGATACCCGTATCGCTCGGTCGAGATATTCTCGCCAGACGGCCCGCCCAAGATCAACGGCCTCGCGCTCCTCGATCACGAGGCGCCCTACCTCGAGCTCCCGATGCTCATGGCGGGAGCCGTCACCGATAAAAGCGCCTGGCCTACAGGACCCGACGGCGGCGTCGCAAGTGCGACATTCGCGATGGACTTCTCGAGTCAACCCGGCGACCTCGTGGTAGGTTCCGTCCGTCGCGACTCGCGCGCCTACCTCCTTTTCTCCTTCGATGGAGCCGACCCAATGACGAACAAGACCAAGACACCCGCGGAGCTCGAAGCCGAGAAGGTCGCCGCCGCCGCCAAGGCCGCGGCCAACTTCGCCGACGACGAGAAGAAGGGCGACGACGACAAGGAGCATATGGAAGGCGACGAGGGCGGCGGTATCGACGTCGCCGGCGTCGCGAAGGCGATCGAGAGCGGCGAGATCAGTGTCGCCGATATGGACATGCTCCTCGCCGCGATCCAGAGCCAGAAGGGCGGCGTCGAAGAGGAGCCCGAAGAGGAGCCCGAAGCGGCGCCCGCACCAGCACCAGGAGCCGAGATCATGAAAGCCGGAAAGGACTCTCTCAACTTCGCCCGCCTCTCCGGCGAGCTCGAAGCTCTCAAGGCCAAGGACGCCGCGCGCGACCAGGCCGACCTTCGCCGGGACGAGGTCGCGGCCGCAATGGCGAAGCTCGACGGCAAGGTCGTCGGCTCCAACATCGAGGCGCGCCTCATCAACTTCCACACCAAGAGCAACGGCGGCGAGCTCTTCAAGGAATACGTCGACACGATGGCGAGCACGGCCGGCGACCTCCCGCACGACGGCGACGTCGGCGCGACCTTCGCGGCCCAGCACGGCAAGACGCCGGCGCTCGCGATGAAGTATCAGAGCGTGAGCTCCGAGGCCGTCGACCGCGCGGCGCACTTCTGCCGCGAATACGAAACGATCAAGGGCCACGGGA
>Ga0316190_10002398_pt1 | contig 13587 bp, 7 predicted proteins | sample Eddworburrow2_MG_FD_204929 | JGI IMG/M metagenome (GOLD analysis project Ga0316190, IMG submission 204929) | Coastal sediment microbial communities from Maine, United States - Eddy worm burrow 2 | ecosystem: Environmental > Aquatic > Marine > Coastal > Sediment | place: USA: Maine | collected... | reverse complement strand
TTACTTTTCTCTCAGAACCTGCGTTGCTATTAGATGAAGAGGTTACGCGCCTCCCGCATGTTGGTAATGCTTCTTTGTCTGGCCAAATATTATTGGCTGAGGACAATATTGATAATCAGGAGTTGATAGCATTAAGGCTACGAGGGGTGGGTGTTGAACTGGCTGTCGCCGGGAATGGGCAGGTTGCTGCAGAAATGGCCCTGAGTCATTTATATGATCTGATATTGATGGATATGCAAATGCCAGTTATGAATGGTCTTGATGCAATAAAGACACTACGCACTAAAGGTTACGCTGGGCCAATTGTTGCATTAACTGCTAATGCCATGCGGGAAGACGTAGATAGTTGTATGGCAGCAGGTGCTGATGACTTTCTTTCAAAGCCGATAAACTGGGATCAGTTTTTCCAGGCCCTGCATAAATATATGGATTCAAATGATGGGGATGATGTTCAGGCTATACCGATAAAATCCACTCTACTGGAAGAGGATCCATCAATGCTTGGCCTGGTGACGAAGTATGTAAATACACTGTCATCTCAGTTTGAAGAAATTCGTAAAGTATATCGTGAAAAGGATTTTGTTATGTTGAAGGAGTGTATTCATCGAATCAAAGGTACAGCTGGAAACTATGGCTTTATTGACGTGACTAATGTGGCTGCGAGTATTGAGATTGAGTTGCGGAATAATAAATATACAAATATTGAAGAACATATTATCGAATTCGACAATCTATATGCACGCATTAAGCAAGGTCTGCGCACAGGTAACCGAGGTGGCTGTCAGCAAAAACGTTTTGTGTGACTGTGGCGTCAACTACCTGATCTAATTCTCCTCGTTCGCTGTTTGATTATCTAAAAGTACTGCGCTTCTTCAGTCATTCAGCATGTCCTGTCATGCTGGTGATGTTCATTTCGGTATCTTGATGTAACTATACAAAACCCGCTATGGCGGGTGATATTGCCAGATTTATTCCGGCATGATAAATAGTAGGTGTTATGCCTGATTGTAATATTAAATGAAATGTATAATATGACTGAACTGCAGTTGGCAAAAATAAGTTCACTACCGGTATTGGCCGTGTGCGGCTTTAGCGGGGCAGGTAAAACCACCCTTATCGAGGCTGTGTTGCCACATCTGATTCAGCGTGGATGGCGTGTTGCGGTCATCAAACATGATGCTCATGGTGTACAGCTGGATCGGCCGGGTAAGGATAGTGATCGTCTGTTCAGGGCCGGGGCTGATGTGGTCTTGCATGGGCCGGATGAGTTTCTGCTGCGCGGCTGTAAGACCAGTAATTTTGATCTGAATCAGATTCTTAATGAATGTCGCTATTATTACGACCTGATCTTGATTGAGGGGCATAAAGACACACCTTTAACCAAGGTCTGGTTGCAGAGTGTAGGTGAAGTTGGTGCTCCCGCGGATGTTGACCATGTTATTGCCAGTCTGGCGCGTGATGAAGACCGCCCTGGCCGATTTTTGGCCATGGTGGATGAATGGTTGCCGGCACAATGGCAAAAGATGCCTGTTTATGCCTGCATCCTGATTGGCGGTAACAGTCAGCGTATGGGACAGCCCAAACATTTGTTGAGCGCTACCGAAGGCAGAAGCTGGATCGAGCAGCAGATGAGTCTGCTGCAACCAATGGTTGAGCGGGTAGTTGTGGCAGGGCGCGGCGATCTGCCGGAGAAACTTGCAAGCCTGGACAGATTGTCCGATGTGCCCGAAACGCAGGGCCCGCTGGCTGGCATGTTGGCGGCGATGCGCTGGCGCCCCGATGTAAGCTGGCTGATGCTGGCCTGTGATATGCCGATGGTCAGTCAGGAGGCGGTTACCTGGTTATTGGCGCAGCGTTGTCCGGGGCAGCATGCGGTACAGCCACGGTTGCATAATCAGGCACCACTGGAACCGTTGTTAGCCTGTTATGAGCCGCCTGCGCGTGTTAGTCTGGAGGCCATGCTCAGGGATTCGGTGCGCAGTCCATCGCGTTTGTCTATGCGTGCTCCGGTTTTAAGCCCTGTTGTCCCTGCTGAGCTGACAGCGAGCTGGCGTAATATCAATACCCAGGAGGATGTTGATACATGGTTGGCGTATCAATAGTTTAATAATCTGGCCTGTCTTGTTCATTAATATTGCGTCCAGGCAGTTAATAGTCTGGCGTGATGACTAGTGATGTTATAAAAAATTCAGACGCTCGCGTGCTGCAAATATTTTCGAGGTGGTTGTTCTAATGTTGACGACGACACAGCGGTTGCCATGGGATAGCGGAAATCGTAAGTATTATTATAAATAACTATAAATAGAAGGTACCAGAAATGAAAAAATCAAATCGTTCAAGGATAAACATCGCTGTAGCCACTGCTCTAGGGTTGCTGGCATCATCAGCATTGATAGTCTCTGCGCCGGCTGCCGCTGAAGGCTCGCTGGTAGCCGCACTGGCCAATGGCCAGGCATCGATGAATATCCGTTATCGTTATGAGACGGTTACAGAGGACAATGTCCTTGATGACGCTACGGCCTCAACGGTACGTACCCGTCTGGGTTTTACCTCGGGATCTTATGAGGATGTCACCGCTTTTATTGAATTTGAAGATGTGGCAGTTGTTGAAACAGATGATTATAACGGCACATATTCGACGGTCCTTGACCCGGTGGGTAGCGAGGTCAATCAGGCCAGTCTGAGTTATAGTGGTATCGAAGACACCACGATCAAATTCGGTCGCCAGCGTATTATTCTTGATAATGCCCGCTTTGTGGGTAATGTCGGTTGGCGCCAGAATGAACAGACCTTTGATGGTTTGTCTGTGGTCAATAAGGGCCAGTCTGATCTGGTGATCAATTATGCCTATCTGACCAGTGTCAACACCATCACCTTTGCTGAAACCGATGTTGAATCTCATATTGTCAATGTTAAATACACGGGCCTGGGTGCAGGAGATCTGAGTGTCTATGGCTATTTTCTGGATGAGGTCAATTCGACCAGTGATTCATCAACCATAGGTCTACGTTTTTCAGGGGCTAGTGGTGATGATGCAGGCATGAAATGGCAGTATACTGTCGAATATGCTCAGCAGGGTGATTATGCCGATGCTCCGAGCACAGTTGATGCCGATTACATGTTTGCCGAGGTCGGAACGGTGGTTAATGGTGTCAAGATCAAGCTGGGTAACGAGATCCTGGGTGGTGATGGTGTGTATGGTTTCAGTACACCATTGGCTACCAAACACGCCTTCAACGGTTGGGCCGATAAATTTCTGGGCACCGGCGTCGATGGTCTGAATGACATGATGTTTACCGTAGCCGGAAAATATATGGGCACGAATCTAAAGGCAGTCTATCATGATTTCAGTGCCGATAACGGTGCTGCGGCGCTGGGTACCGAGCTTGATCTGCTGGCACTTAAGAAGCTGTCGGATAATACCTCGGTGGGTTTCAAATATGCCGATTATTCAGCGGATACTGCTGCGGTGGATACCACAAAGATGTGGTTATGGGGTGAATTGAAGTTTTGATATAGTTCCGCCGGTCTAGTGTAATAAAAGGGGCTCATTATTGAGCCCCTTTTATTATAGTCCAGGGTTTGCAGTTTCGGACTGGTGATTATTTAAACTGATACCCCTTGGGTACAACCACGATACCGTCATCCGAAATACTGAAGCGTTCACGATCACTGTCGAGATCATAACCAATAGCTTCACCGGCCGGGACTGAAACACCCTTGTCGACAATGCAGCGGCGTAATAATGCCCGTTCGCCGACATGCACCCCTTCGAAGAGGATGGCATCCTCTATCATGGCTTCGTCATCGATCTTGACCCTGGGGAACAGGATCGAATGTTGAACACTGCCGCCGGAGATGACGGTGCCATCGGCCAGGATTGAATTTATAAAAATACCTTCTGTGCCGGTTTTACCGGGAACAGTACGTGCCGGTGGTGTCTGTTGCTGATAACTACGGATGGGCCAGTCATCCTGATACAGGTTAAGCGAGGGCACAGGCTCGAGCAGATCCATATTGGCCTGGTAATACGAGTCGATGGTACCGACATCGCGCCAGTAACGATCCGGTGTGACCCGGCCCTTGTCGCTGCCGAACAGGTGGGCGTAAACCTTATGGCTTTTGATCAGGCGCGGGATGATGTCCTTGCCGAAGTCATGGCCGGAACCTTTGTCTGTATGATCGCTATCCAGGGCTTCGGACAATAGTTTCAGTGAAAATATATAGATTCCCATCGATACCAGGGCATTGTCACTGGATCCCGGGGATGGCACAGGCTCCTCCGGTTTTTCCATAAATGCCGTGATGCGCTGATCTTCATCAACCAGGACATTGCCAAAGGCACAGGCTTCCTGCAGTGGGACCTGCATGCAGGCGACGGTCAGGTCAGCCCCGGAATTATTGTGTGTGTCCATCATGGCGGCATAATCCATACGATAGATATGATCGCCGGAGAGGATAAGGCAGGTGTCGGCTTCACTACGTTCCAGCAGATACATATTCTGATGAATGGCGTCGGCCGTGCCGGTATACCAGCCTTTACCCGTACGCATCTGCGCCGGTACGGGGGTTATGTATTCACCGAGTTCGGGGTTAAAGATAGACCAGCCATCCCGTAGATGTTTCTGTAAGGAGTGTGATTTATACTGCGTTAAGACCAGGACGCGATGCAGGCCCGAATGCAGGCAATTGGCCAGCGTAAAGTCGATGATGCGGTATTTCCCACCAAAGGGGACGGCGGGTTTGGCCCTGTCGCTGGTGAGTGGTGCCAGACGCGATCCTATACCACCGGCGAGTATGATGGTAATCGTGTTTTCTAATGTATTCATTTTGTTGTTTCACCTAGTGGTCTGCCGCTACTGAAAAATAGATCAGAAGCAGGTTGAATATAAATAATAGAACAGTCAAGCCTTTCCAGAATGCAATCGGATTACGTTCGATCAGTGGCTCGGCATTATTGTTGAGGAATGCCGGGTTCGGGTGACAAAGGTCATAGTTAAATTCTGATAACAGCCGGTAGCGCTGTTCCGGGTTCAGGTGTACTGCCTTCGCCAATGCACCGTTGAGCCATGCCGGTATGGTATCGTTATACTGCTGTGCCGGGATATAACTGCTGCGCTTGATATTACGGCTGGAAAGGGCCTTTCCGTAAGGCAGTTTCCCCGTCAGCATCTCGTAGGCGATAACGCCTAGTGAATAGATGTCGGAGCGATTGCTGCCGCCATGACCAAGAAAATATTCCGGTGCTGAATAATCCAGTGTGCCCAGTTGATGCTGTTGCTCCAATGGGGTGCTGATTTCCTCGATGCCGGCGATTCTGGTTGAGCCGAAGTCGATGATTTTTATGGTGCCGTTGTTGTCGATCATGATGTTTTCGGGTTTGAGGTCCTGATGAATCATCTCCAGGCGGTGAAAGGCGCGGAGCCCTGCAGATATCTGTTTAATGATATTGCGTGCTTCGGTTAATGAAGGCCGGGGATGATCCGCCATCCATTGGCGCAATGTCTGACCTTGCACATATTCAGTCACATAATACAGGAATCTTCGTTGCTGTTTGGTATCAAGTACCTTGAGCACATGCGGATTGTTGATGCGACGACCAACCCATTCTTCATGCAGGAAGCGCTCGATATATTCCGGGTCATCATCAAAATTGATAGACGGTGTTTTGATAATGCTTTGTTTATTGCTGGCCGTGTCGATGGCGACATAGACCTGGGTTCGTTTACTGGCATGGACTTCTCGCAGGATCCGGTAACCGTCTAGCACCATGTTATTATCCAGCGGCGGTGGGAAGGGCAGTTCTGTTAGTTGCTGATAAAATTCTTCTTCGTTGCGGCTGGGTAAATGTTCGATATGCAATATCTGGCAGGTGACGTTGTCATGGCTGCCGTGTTCAAGGGCGCGCGTCATGATCGCCCTGGCCGCGCGTTCCAGGTTGTCATGGCCAAGCAGTATTTCCGTCATTTCGCGCGTGCTGACGAACTCGTGGACACCATCACAGGTGAGTATAAAGGTATCGCCGACTTCGACCGGCAACTTGCGGTAATCGATGTCCAGATTGACAGAGGCCCCCATGGCGCGACTCAGAAAGGCCCGGTCACTGGCCCCCCAGACCTGATGATCCCGGGTCAGGCACTCCATCTGCCCATCATGCAGGCGATAGATGCGGGTATCGCCAATGTGGAAGATATGGGCCGTTGTTGATTTGATGATTAGGGCGCTGAGTGTGGTCAGCATGCCGTCATCGCTACGTGCTGTTTTCCGGGCCTGTCCCTGTAACCAGCTATTCAGCGCCCCGAGTATGCGCTGACCGGCTGTTTTAACGGTCCATGATTCCGGGCTGCTGAAATAGTCATTGAGAAAACCCTTGACGCAGGACTCACTGGCCTCGCGTGCCGCTTCACTGCTGCTGACACCATCGGCAATGATGGCAGCAATACCCTTGGTCGTCAGCAGCGGTTCATCAGGGATAACGATGCCGCAGGCATCTTCATTGTGCTCCTTGATGCCTTTGTCGCTGCATTGACCGGCATTTATGGTCAGTTTTGAGGTCATGGTGCCATTGTGCAGCAGCGAGTTAGCTGACGTCTATGACCTGTACCGTACCATCGGGCAGTGTCTCCACTATCTGCCCTTCGGGTTCGTCCAGGTATGCCAGAATCAGCATGAAAACCAGGGCTGATACCATACCGATAAAGAGAAAGAACTGGTTATAATCCACCAATGAGTTGACGGTCAGGAAAATCACCGCACCGACGTTGCCGAAGGCGCCGGCCATGCCGGCTATCTGACCTGTCATGCGACGTTGAATCAGTGGCACCATGGCATAGACAGCACCTGAGCCAGCCTTGGAGAAAATGCCGCCGATGATTGTAAATGCGACAACCAGCCATACCGGCCAGGTTTTGTCCACCATGCCCAGGGTGAGGAAGCTGGCTGTGATTCCGGCAAAAACGATGATCAATGTCAATCTGCGGCCTATTTTGTCACTGATCCAGCCGCCACCGGGGCGTGCCACGAGATTGATAAACGGATAGATGCCGGCCAGCAATGCCGCGGTTATCTTGGGGATGTCAAACCAGGAGACATAAAACATGGCCAGCATGGAAACGACGGCCAGTTCGGTACCAAAGGTCACCAGATAGGCAAAGTCGAGAATGGCCACTTGTTTGAATTTATAACGCTGCATTAGCGGAACCGGTTTTTTAAGTATATGGTGATTGACCTGCCATATTTTCCAGGTCTGTAGCAGATAGATCAGCACCAGTGCGGTGTAGATGATATAGGTCGTTGTCTGATCGATCAGGCCCATCTTTTCCGGCGACAGTTTCCAGGCCAATATGCCCAGGGCCACGAATAGCGGGATATTCATGAGGATGTAAAGTATCAAATCCCTGCCGCTGGTGACTTCCATTGCCCCTGACTTTTTGGGCTTGAAATAGGTCGAGCCTTTGGGGGTATCGCTGACAATAAAATAATAGATCACACCATAAAGGATGGCCGCGATGCTAGCGATGGTGAGCGCATAACGCCAGCCGTCGGCATCACCCATGCTGGCGGCAATGAAGGGCAGGGTCATTGCAGCGCCCGCTGAACCGAAGTTACCCCAGCCACCATAAATTCCCTGAGCCAGGCCGGTCTGCCGGGCAGGGAACCATTCGCCGATCATGCGGATACCAACAACAAAACCGGCGCCGATGAACCCGGATAGAAATCGCAACAGTGCCAGCTTGTCATAACTGTCGGCCCAGGCGAAGGCAATACTGATAGCACCTCCGAGTATCAGGATACTGCTGTACATGATACGGGGCCCGAGCTTGTCGACGAGCATACCGACCACGATACGGGCCGGGATTGTCATGGCGACGTTGAGGATTAACAAAACCTTGGCCTGTTGGTCGGTGAGTCCCAGTGCCTCCTTGATAAAGGGCATCATCGGACCCAGGCCTAGCCAGACAACAAAGGTCATAAAAAAGGCCAGCCAGGTGTAATGGAGGATACGGATGTTGTGTTTGCCAAGTTTTAGGATATTCAGTTTTTCGGACATGTCAGCAGTTCCAGTAGTAGTTATCAATAACAGCTGATCAGCAATATGTGTGCCATTTGATAAAAAGATGATTTATCAATAGGTTATGATTATTGTTTGTGGTTTTTCCGGATATCATGCACTTGATGTGTGCATGCTACTGATTAAGTGCATGACGATGTGGCATGGTTGTCGCTGTTACACCGAATCGTGCAAGCCGATGTGAATTATTTTCATGCATGGATGATTCGGGCTGGTGCATCAGGATCAGTCTGATTCGAGGTGCAGGCAAGCGGTCAAGAAGTCTGATCATTTTTATTCATATAAACCGTAAGGTATTGTCTGTTGGGTCTGTATTTGCTTGCACCGAGACAGCGCATCATGCACTGCTAAATGGCATGTACATCGGTGATGGAAGTCTTTGCTTACCGTGAATTCTAAAATTAATTGTTAATAAATAATGACTTAAATGTGCAGTTATTCTGTGGCATGGATTCTGCTATGTGGGTGATACAACACATGATGTAGAGAGGATGTAATGAAAGAAAAGCTGGTACTGATCGGTAATGGCATGGCCGGTATCCGTACAGTAGAAGAATTGCTGAAGCTGGCGCCGGAGAAATATGACATTACGGTGTTCGGGGCCGAACCCTATGGTAACTACAACCGCATCCTGTTATCGCCGGTTTTATCCGGTGAAAAAACCATCAATGACATTATGCTTAATGATATGCAATGGTATGTTGATAATGACATCACCTTGTATAGCGGTAGAAAGGTCACGCTGATCGATCGCAGCAAACGTTGTGTGATTGCCGATGATGGCACGGCGGTGGACTATGATCGTTTGCTGCTGGCTACCGGTTCGAGTCCCTTTATTATCCCCGTACCCGGTTCGGGTTTGGAAGGGGTTATCAGTTTTCGTGATATCCACGATGTGGATGCCATGCTCGAGGCCTCACGTGAGCACAAACATGCAGTGGTTATCGGTGGTGGTCTGCTGGGACTGGAGGCCGCCAATGGCCTGAAAGAGCAGGGTATGGACGTCACGGTTGTGCATTTGCTCGATACCCTGATGGAGCGTCAACTGGACAAACCGGCGGCGGCATTGTTGCAGGTCGCTCTGGAGCAGCGCGGGTTGAGATTCCTCATGCAAGCCCAGACCGAGGCGATCCTCGGAGAGGATCGGGTACGGGCGGTGCGTTTCAAGGATGGCAGTGAAATCCCTGCCGATCTGGTGGTGATGGCCGTAGGTATTCGCCCCAATATAGAGCTGGCCAAAAGTTCCGGTATCTACTGTGAGCGTGGTGTGGTGGTCAATGATACGATGCAGACCTATGATCCAAATATCTATGCCGTGGGCGAATGTGTGCAGCACCGTAATGAGACCTATGGTCTGGTTGCGCCGTTGTTTGATATGGGTAAGGTCTGTGCCAATCATCTGGCCCATCTCGGTTATTCCCGCTATGAGGGTTCGGAAACGTCGACCAAACTCAAGGTCACAGGTATTGATGTGTTCTCGGCCGGCGATTTTATCGGTGATGAGACAACGGAAGATATTGTTATCAAGGATGCCGCAAGAGGTGTTTACAAGAAACTGGTATTAAAGGACAACCGGATCCAGGGGGCGGTATTATACGGTGACACGATTGATGGCAGCTGGTATTTCCAGTTGTTGCGAGACGGTACCAATGTGGCGGATTTCCGTGATCAGTTGATGTTCGGTCAGGCTCATCTGGGTGATGCCGGTCATGGCGGCAACAGTGCCGCTGCAATGCCTGATGACATGGAGGTCTGTGGCTGTAATGGCGTGTGCAAGGGCGATATCTCCAGGGCCATTACCGGCCAGGGTCTGTTTACTCTTGATGATGTCCGCGTGCATACCAAGGCATCTGCTTCCTGTGGTTCCTGTACCGGCCTTGTGGAACAGATCCTGATGTCAACGCTGGGTAATGACTATTCGGTATCAGCCAGGGCCAAACCGATGTGCAAGTGTACCGATTTCAGTCATGAAGAGGTGCGCAAGGTCATTCGCCAGCAACACCTGACGTCGATCGCGGCAGTGACCAATTATATGGAATGGCGTAATGCCGATGGTTGCCATAGTTGTCGTCCGGCACTGAATTATTATGTGCTTTCAAGCTGGCCGGCCGAGGCCAGTGATGACTACCAGTCCCGTTATATCAACGAACGTGTCCATGCCAATATCCAGAAAGATGGAACCTACTCTGTCGTTCCACGTATGTGGGGCGGGCTGACCAAACCCGATGAACTGCGGGCGATTGCCGATGTGGCAGATAAGTTCGCGATTCCGACGGTCAAGGTGACGGGCGGTCAGCGTATCGATTTGCTGGGTGTTAAAAAAGAAGACCTGCCTGCCGTGTGGGCCGATCTGAACAAGGCCGGCATGGTTTCGGGTCATGCCTATGGTAAATCCCTGCGGACTGTAAAAACCTGTGTCGGCGCCGAGTGGTGTCGTTTTGGTACCCAGCTGTCGATGGGCATGGGGGTGGAGCTTGAAAAAATGACCTGGGGATCGTGGACGCCCCATAAATTCAAGATGGCCGTATCCGGTTGCCCGCGTAACTGTGCCGAGGCAACGATCAAGGATTTTGGTGTTGTGGCCGTGGATTCGGGTTGGGAACTTCATGTTGGTGGCAATGGCGGTGTCAAGGTGAGGGCGACGGATTTATTGTGCAAGGTGGCTACAGAGGATGAGGTTAAGGAATACTGTGCTGCCTTCATGCAGCTGTATCGTGAAGAGGCCCATTATCTGGAGCGCACGGCGCCATGGATAGAACGTGTCGGGCTGAGTACGGTCAAGGCGCGTGTGGTTGATGATGAGTCGGGTCGTAAGGCCTTGTACGTCCGGTTTCTGGAGTCACAGCAGTATGTGCAGCAGGACCCCTGGGCGGCGCGTGCTGCAGGGGGGGTGGATGGGCATGAATTCGTTCCTATCAAGCAGCTGGGGTGAAACTTTGACTTAGGACTTAGGGATGAGTGAATAATTGTAGAGGTATTTAAGTGAGTGAATGGATAGAAGTGGGCAGGGTTGACGAGATACCGAAGCTGGGAGCGCGTGTTATTAAATCGGCCGCGGGTGATATTGCTGTCTTCCGTACGGCGGCTGACGAGGTGTTTGCATTGCGTGATCATTGTCCGCATAAGGGTGGGCCATTGTCGCAGGGCATTGTCCATGGTCAACGCGTGACCTGTCCTTTACATAACTGGGTTATCAATCTGGCCGACGGGCAGGCCGTTGCCCCTGATGAGGGTTGTAGTGGTTTTTATGCGGTCACTGTCGAACAGGGCAGCATCCGTATTCAGTTAAAGGCATAACCTCGTGGTCATGATGGTGGGTGACTCAGGCGATAGTCAGTGGAAGTGATCTGACAGATGAATGCGGTTGTCACAAAAACAACGTGCCCCTATTGCGGGGTTGGCTGCGGCGTGTTGGCGGCGGTGGATGATGATGGCCATGTTGTCGTTACGGGCGACCCTGATCATCCGGCCAATCTGGGACGCATCTGTTCCAAAGGCGCGGCGCTCGGGTCTACCGTCGATATTGATGGTCGGTTGTTACATCCCGAGGTCGATGGTGAGCAGGCGACATGGGAGGCCGCCTTGTCCCGGGTGGCTGACGGTTTTATGCAAATCATCAAAGAACATGGTCGTGATGCCGTTGCCTTTTATGTTTCGGGTCAGCTGCTGACTGAAGATTATTATGTGGCCAATAAACTCATGAAGGGTTTTATCGGTTCGGCCAATATTGATACCAATTCCCGTCTGTGTATGTCTTCTACGGTGGCGGCGTATAAGCGGGCCTTTGGTACAGATACCATGCCCTGTTGTTATGAGGATCTTGAACGGGCCAAGCTGGTGGTACTGGCAGGATCCAATATGGCCTGGTGTCATCCGGTGCTGTATCAGCGCTTGCGGCAGGCTAAACAGAATAACCCGGATCTGATGGTTGTTGTGATCGATCCGCGCCGTACCCCGGGTTGTGAGATTGCCGATCTGCATCTGCCCTTGCGGCCGGGCAGCGATGCGATCCTGTTTAATGGTCTGCTGACCTATATTGAACAGAGCGATGAGCTTAATTCATTTTTTGTCGAAAATTTTACGCAGGGTAGTGACGCTGCGCTGGCAGCAGCCCGGGCCAGCGCTCCATCGGTGGCAGAAACGGCGGGGCTTTGTGGCCTGGAACAAAAGGATGTAGCGCGGTTTTTTTCGCTGTTTGCGCGTACCGAACGGGTGATAACGGCCTTTTCCCAGGGAATCAACCAGTCTACATCAGGTACGGACAAGGTTAACGGAATTATCAATTGTCATTTACTGACCGGTCGCATTGGGCGTCCGGGTATGGGGCCCCTGTCCCTGACCGGGCAGTCGAATGCCATGGGCGGGCGTGAGGTCGGTGGCTTGGCCAATCAACTTGCCGCACACAGGGATCTTGAGCATGCCGAGCACCGCGACATCGTCCAGCGTTTCTGGCAGTCACCTGTTATCGCCGATCATGCGGGACTCAAGGCGGTTGAACTGTTCGATGCCATTGAGGCGGGCACGGTCAAGGCGGTGTGGATTATGTGTACCAATCCCGTGGTTAGTATGCCCAATGCCGGCAAGATCAAGGCGGCATTAAGCAAGTGTGAGCTGGTGGTGGTGTCAGACTGTATGCGCCAGACGGATACAACGGTGCTGGCCGATGTGCTGCTGCCGGCGCTGCCATGGGGAGAAAAACAGGGCACGGTAACGAATTCAGAACGCTGCATTTCGCGGCAACGCGCATTCCTGCCGGCAGCGGGTGAGGCCAAAGCCGACTGGTGGATTATTGCCCAGGTCGCGGCGCGTATGGGTTTTGCCGAACATTTCGACTATCAGGGTAGTGCCGATATTTTCCGCGAACATGCGGCCTTGTCCGGGATGCGGGTTGATTCTGAAAAAGAAATCTATCCACGTGATTTTGATATTTCCTGGTTTGATGACATCAGTGATGCGCAATATGAAGACATGCAGCCCGTGCAATGGCCCATCATCAAGGAAGGCGCAGAAAAAGGGACGGGGACCCGGAGGATGTTTGGCAGCGGCCGTTTTTATACGGCCACGGGCAAGGCGCAATTGATAGCTGTTCACCCGGCGCCACCTGCGCATGCCCCTGATCAAACCTATCCTTATATCCTGAATACGGGGCGTAGCCGTGATCAGTGGCATACGATGACGCGGACGGGCAAGGCCTTTCTGTTGACGGAGCATAGTCCCGAGCCCTATGCCGAGTTGCATCCGCAGGAAGCCTCAACACTGGGGCTGCGTGATGGTGATCTCATAAAGATAACGAGTCGCTGGGGTAATGTCATTGTGCGGTTGCGGTTAATGGATAGCCAGAAACCCGGTAATGTGTTTGTGCCGATACACTGGAATGCCCAGTACGCCAGCAATGCCGTGGTTGACCAGGTGGTCAATCCTGCCGTTGATCCACTGTCAGGTCAGCCTGAATTCAAGCACACTCCGGTGCAGATAAGTCACTATCAGCCGGCCTGGCACGGGTTTTTGTTGTCGCG
>Ga0316190_10002396_pt1 | contig 13590 bp, 8 predicted proteins | sample Eddworburrow2_MG_FD_204929 | JGI IMG/M metagenome (GOLD analysis project Ga0316190, IMG submission 204929) | Coastal sediment microbial communities from Maine, United States - Eddy worm burrow 2 | ecosystem: Environmental > Aquatic > Marine > Coastal > Sediment | place: USA: Maine | collected... | reverse complement strand
TTATTCTTTATAATTGTTTGAGCCAATGCTGGGATTTGAACCCAGGACCTCTTCCTTACCAAGGAAACGCTCTACCCCTGAGCTACATCGGCTTACTCAAGGTATTGAGCGGGAAACGAGGCTCGAACTCGCGACCCCAACCTTGGAAGGGTTGTGCTCTACCAACTGAGCTATTCCCGCTTGATTAAAACTTCAAGTAAGTGGGGAGAGAAGGATTCGAACCTCCGAAGTCGTACGACAGTAGATTTACAGTCTACCCCAGTTGGCCACTTTGGTATCTCCCCTGTATATCAATAAATTAAAGTACGCTTTCTTTGCTCAGAGCCGATGGAGGGATTCGAACCCCCGACCTGCTGATTACAAATCAGCTGCTCTGACCAACTGAGCTACATCGGCGATCGCGGAACATCCTTAAAAAAGACCCTCCAAAATCGGTTCGCAAATGTATGAATATTTTAATTAGATCACAAAAATTTATCTCTCTTTTTTATATGGCATAAAAAAAGCTGCCGGAGCAGCCTTTTCAACGAGTTTTAAGGGGGCTATTTTTTCCTGATTTTCGATTTTCGTTTTACTAGTTGTCTCTTTAAAGCGTCAATGGATAGGTCTGTTGCTTCCTCAAATGTCTTGCATTGCTTCTTGGCAAAAACTGTCTGTCCTTTCACATCGAGTTTGATCTCAACCAGCTTGTTTTCCCTTTCTGAATCCTTTGCCAGTCTCAGGAAAACTTCTGCACCCATAATGTCGTCATAAACTGTTGGCAATTTCTTGACCTTGGTGTCAATAAAACTGATCAGTTTCTGATCGGCGTCAAATCGAATTGAATGCATCTTAATATTCATAAGCACCTCCATCTTTTTAGGCCCGCGGATGGGCCTGGTTATAAATAGACTTTAATTTCTTGTAAGTATTATGAGTATAGACCTGAGTGGCAGAGAGGCTGGCATGACCAAGCAACTCTTTGATTGCATTCAGATCCGCACCCCTGTTTAGCATGTGAGTGGCAAAAGTGTGCCGAAGCACATGCGGACTCTTTTTATCAAGGGTAGTGACCAGGGCAAGATACTTCTCCACTATTCTGTAGATCAGTTTGTCATAGGTTGGCTTGCCCTTTTGTGTCAGAATCAGATGATCTTCGCTGCCGGGGTTTAAGACCTCAGTACGTTGCACCAGGTATCTGTCCACTGCTTCCACCACCTCAACATTTAATGGAATGATTCTCTCCTTGTCCCTTTTCCCTTTGACCTTCAGACTTAGATCCTCTCTATTAATAGAACCAGTTTTAAGCCCTATTAGTTCACTTCTTCGCATACCGGTCTGGTAAAGCAAGTCAAGCACCAGACGATTCCTGATCCCGGTAAAATCCTCGCCAAAATCAAAATCGTTCAGCAGATGTTCCATTTTGGACTCTTCCACAAAGGCGGGAAACCTTTGTTTTAGCTTGGGCTTCAGAACCTTATCCATGGGGTTGGATTCCAGGTGTCCCTCCTTTATAAGGTACTTGCAATAAGAACTCAGGGAGGTCAGTTTGCGGTGAACCGTCCGGGAAGTGTATCCGCTGTCCATCAACTTTACCACCCAGGAACGGATGGTCTTAAAATGCAAATCCATGCCTTCCGAGTCAGAATCCTGACAGAAAGCATGGAATTGGTATAAGTCGTTTTTGTAAGCTTTGATGGTATGCTCAGCATACCTCTTCTCAGCCTGCAGGTATTTCAAAAATTCATCAATCCTGGTCATGGGCAGCATTTAAGAGCCAACCAAAACCCCTGGATCTTAATCTTCTTGCTGTTGCAGTTGTTGAATATAAATGGCCTTAAGCTTCTGCTGACGCTTGGTAATGGAAGGCTTGATGAATGCCTGACGGCTTCTGAGTTCCTTTACCACACCGGTCTTCTCGAACTTTCGCTTAAACTTCTTTAAGGCTCTTTCAATATTCTCACCCTCTTTAATGGGAATTACGATCATTTCAATCAGTTTTTAATTTCGAGCCGCAAAAATAGACATTCATATCCTAATATTCAACTAAACCCGATAAATTTTTTAAGGATCGAAGATGACAACAGCATTAAGTATATAATTGATTCAGGAGTTTTGACAATTTGCTCATTCTCTCTCCATAAATATATACAAAAAAGAAGTGCGGGGCAATACCTTAACTTTCATTAACTTTTTTGGCAACAAGTCAATTCTGACAGAACTCAGGCAGGCTTAAGCCTTAAGGGAAATTTAGGCTCGACAACTCTTGTCGACAGTGATCAATCGCATGCAATACTATTTGACTTGTAGCAGGTCAGTTTGTAACTTACCACACTACCAAGGCATTCATTATGTCAGGGAATCAGAATAAACTGTCTCAGTTCTGGCGCGAACTCAGACGAAGGAATGTTACACGTGTCCTCGCGGTATACATTGCAGCAGGCTTCATGATTCTGGAGCTTGTGAGTATGATGTCAGAACCCTTCGGATTACCGGACTGGTCTATGAAAGCCGCTTTCTTCATTCTCGTAGCTGGTCTTGTAATTACTTTAATTATTTCCTGGGTATACGATGTAACCCCCACAGGAGTTGAAAAAACCAGACCATCCAGCGAACTTGAAGAAGGCGAAGATAAAGTTGTCCCACAAGCCTGGAGAAACTGGAAGATTGCCACCTACGTAAGTGCTGTGGTGATCGTGGGACTGATCCTGTTCAACATTTTCACCAGGAATTTAAGCTCTGAAAATCTTATCCTCTATGGGAAATCAATTGCGGTCCTGCCTTTTAAAAACGACAGCCCGGATCAAGAGAATGAGTATTTCATCAACGGGACCATGGAGTCCATTCTGGACAACCTGTGCAAAATAAAAGACCTAAGGGTAATATCTCGTACCTCGGTGGAGCAATACAGGAATACGTATAAACCCATACCTGAGATTGCAAAGGAGATGCAGGCTAGTTTTTTTCTTGAAGCCAGTATGCGAAAATACGGCAATCAAATCAGAATGACAGTACAGTTGATCGACCAGACCGACACGCATTTATGGTCGGGACAGTATGAAAAGACCATACAGCAGGTTGAGGACCTTTTTTCATTAGAGATTGAAATAGCCCAGCTTGTGGCCGAAGAGGTAGGTGCAATTATCACACCTAAAGAAAAACAACGCATCGAAAAAGCACCTTCCTCAAGTCTGACTGCCATTGATTTTTACAGCAAAGGAAAAGAGGAACTCAATAAATACTTATATCAGAATGACAAAGCAGCCATAGACAAAGCCAAAGTCTTTTTTCAGAAAGCGGTCGGATATGATTCCACCTATGCACAAGCATATGCCGGATTGGGTAGGATCTATTTTGAAGAACAGAGCTGGAGCGAAGAGATCCTCTCAGAATCTTTTCTGGATTCTGTACTGTATTATGTGAACAAGGCACTTTTATATGATCATCAGCTAGCAGAAGCATATCGCCTACGAGGTGACTACACTTTGGCAGTTCAAGGAGATCACAACAGAGCTTTGTCAGACTATACTAATGCTCTTGAACTAAATCCAAATGACCAGGAAACCTATGCGTCAAGAGGAAATCTGTACATTGGAATTCGAGGCGACTATGTTAAGGGCCTTGAAGACCTTGAGAATTCCCTGAAACGGAGCTCCGGATCTGAACTTGCTTTAAAATTAGCCAATCTGGGTGGTGTCTACAGGAATATTGGATTCTTTGATATATCACACTGGTATAGTCTTCAATTGTTGAGCCTGGATGGAGATTCAGTGGAATATTACGACCGGCTCACTTGGATTGCCTATGTTCAGGAAGATATTGAAACCATGCTGGAGCTTGAGAAGAAGATACAGGAGTTTTGGCCTGATTATAGAATTGGGGCGTGGATGGCCCTGGATGTGGGAAACAATGACGTATTTATTGAAGGGGCTCAAAAGATCATCGATAATCATAATGCGGGTGTTAATGAAGCTGTTATAGCTCTTTATGCATATGCACCTGGCTATGCATCCTGGCTAATGGGGGAAGATGAGCAAGCTGAATACTACTTCAACCTTCAGATCAAATATGGCGAGGAGATAATAGAACAAAACCGGGCACATGCTATCTACGGACACTCGTACATTGATATGATTAAAGTATTTGCATTCACTGGCAGGCAAGCGAAAGCATTTGAATACCTCGACGAGCTGGCAGAAAACCAGAATACAGTCAACAAGTTGATGATTGCCATGATCAAGCTTTGCCCCATGATTGAACCTATTCACGGAGAGCCTGAATACAAGGAGATCATGCAAAAGATGGAAATAAAGTATCAGACTGAACACAACCGGGTCAAAAAATGGCTTGAGGAAACAGGCAGGATGGAGCAGTTTGGGCTATGAGTCTACATGATTATATGAATTTACAGATCCCAAACCCTGATGCCCAGGAAACAAAATAGACTGTCCCAACTCTGGCACGAACTCAAGCGTAGGAATGTAACTCGCGTCCTTGCGGTATACATTGCTGCCGGGTTTATGATCCTGGAGCTTGTGGGTATGATGTCAGAACCGTTCGGATTACCGGGCTGGTCCCTGAAGGTGGTTTTTTTCATTCTCCTGGCAGGATTGATCATCACGCTGATCGTTTCCTGGATCTACGATGCCACCCCTGATGGCCTGGAGAAAACCAGACCATCCAGTGAACGTGATAAAGACGAAGATCAAACTGCCCAACCTTCGTGGCGAAACTGGAAGATTGCAACCTATGTAAGTGTTGTGGTGATCATTGGCCTGATCCTGTTTAACATATTCACCCGGAATGGCCTTTCTGAAAGCACTATTCTATATGGGAAATCTATTGCAGTATTACCGTTTATAAACGATGGACTTGTAACAGAAGAGCATTTCATCAATGGGACCATGGGTACCATTCAGAATAATCTTTGCATGATTAAAGATCTAAGGGTAGCTTCCCGTACTTCCGTTGAGCAGTACAGGAATGTCCCGAAGCCCATTCCTGAGATAGCAGAGGAATTAAATGTGAGTTACATATTGGATGGGAGCGGACAAAAGTACGGAGATCAATTCCGGTTAACCCTTCATTTGATGGACAATAAAGGGATTCAATTATGGTCAATTTCCTATGACAAGGAAATAAGACCAATAAATGCGTTTTTTTCTTTACAGAGTGAAATTGCTCAGCTGGTAGCCCGGGAAGTAAAGGCCATCATCACTCCTGAAGAAGAACAGCGAATGGAAAAAGTACCAACTACAAGTTTTGAAGCCTATGATTTATGGAGCCAGGGAATGCACGAGGTTATGAATGCTAATTACAATCATGGACCTGGTTATACAAATGAGGATTATATAGGTAGGGCTGAAATCCTATTTAAGAAAGCCCTTGATTTAGATTCTTTGTTTGCACCGGCATATTCCGGATTGGGATGGATATGTTATTTACATGCTTCAGCGGGAGAGCCAGACTATCTTGATTCCATGCTGATAATGGCTAACAAAGCACTATCCCATGATGACGAATTGGCAGATGCCTATCATTTGAGAGGAATATATTATAAGTTATTTAAGAATGGATTTGATAAAGCACTAACTAACGTAAATAAAGCACTTGAGCTTGATCCCAACCATGATGTTGCCTATAATCTAAGAGGAAATCTTTATACGGAATTTTCCGGGGATTTTGTGAGAGCCATAGAGGATTTTGAAGAAGATCTGAGCCGAAATCGCGGATCCATGCTTCCCAGAAAGCTGCGCACACTTGGAAGAGTATATCAGGCAATTGGTTTTCCTGAGATATCAAGAAATTACTTTGATCAGAAATTTACCATAGATGGAAACGAAGCAGACTATTACTTAAATCTTCTCTTCGGTGCCTATGACAATGGAGACTTTCAATCAATGCTTGAGCTGGAAAAGAAGATTCAGGAGACAAATCCGGACTATGGTCTGGGTGCTTTTTTAGCCATAGATGCTGGCTTGGATAGTGCTGTAATTCAGGAAACACAGGAAGCCCTTGGAAAATATGATATGCAAGATATTGAAAATGAATATCCTGATCCTAATGAATATCCTCATCCTTACTTTCTGGGATATGGTTTATGGCTGATGGGGGAATCTGAAAAGGCGGAATACTATTTCAAGCTTGAAATACTTCAGCATGAAGAAACGCTAAAGCTAAATGAACCCTATATGCATTCTGGCCTAAGTATCGATGCAGCTAAAGCCTATGCATTTACAGGAGATACTGAGAAAGCATGTGAATGTTTAGAAGCAATACTTAATAGATACAGGATTGTGTCATCGGTTTTCTTCGCCATGATCAAGTTTAGCCCCTTGTTCGATCCCATTCGTGATGAACCTTGTTATCAGGATATCATGCAGAAAATGGAAGCAAATCGCAAGGCAGAACACGACAGGGTGAGGAGATGGCTGGAAGAGACTGGCAGGATGGACCAGTTTTCACATCTCAGGTAATATTCATTCGAACACTTTATCCCTCTATTTCCTTTTGATCGAATTGATTTGACCTCTACTCATAACCCGGGTTCTGCACAATGACATTGTTAGAAAAAACAATATCTGTCTGCGGAATTGGTAGAAGCCACTCGTGATCTTCCACAGAGCAGCCTAAGGAAGCCTTAGCCCGTTCCATGGCCTCCTTAAATCGTTCAGTACGCAAGAGGATCCATCTGCGGTGTCCCTCCATACCCAGCTCTACACGCTGTTCATGATAGATGGCCTCTCGCAAAAGTGCTTGATCATTGGTAGTCACATCAGGCAGCAGTTCACCAGTATAGCTTAGGTCCCATGCACAGGAAATTCGCTGTGGGTCTGTGGTAGGTGTATTCCTGGCCCGTTCCCTGATCATATTCAGAAATACCCTAGCCTGATCGGGCTGACCGGCCTCATTCAGGGCCTCTGCATAAAACAGGAGTACTTCGGCATAACGGCAGTAGCGCCAGTTGAAAGTCTGGTTGTATAAATTGTCAGTCCTTTCTGAGTAGGGGATCCAGGCTTTCCTGCATGTATATCCTGTTTTTGAAAAATCGTTTGCAACAACATACTCCCCCTCTGGAGATGGAAATACATCTCCGATAAAATTAAAGGTATAAATGATCCTGGGATCTCCTGGTTCAAATTCATCCAGCAGATCCTGTGTGGGAGTATCAAAACCCCAGCCATTTTCAGCTTCTCTAGGCAATCTAAAAACAGCTCCCATGGACCACACGTCCATGTTGCCTTCCACTATCTCATTCTGAAACTCAAAGATGGACTCAGCACAGTTTTCCCCTTCGTAGCGATGGATAAATCCGTAATCATCCACTAGCTGGTACTCACCTGATGCGATGAGAGCTGAATATGCTTCAATAGCTTGATCATATTTATACTGCCACATATATGCTTTCCCCAGCATAGCATATACGAATCCCTGGTCGATCAGACCAAACTGACTCTCACTTTTCAATGGAAGATTGATGGCTTCAGTCAGGTCCTCTTCAATCAGCTCCCAGATTACCGATTCGGGTGTTCGCTCCAGTACAAGCTCTTCAGGATTGAGGAATCGTGTGGGCATTGGAACATCTCCGAATAAGGTCACCAGATTATAATAGCCAAAGGCCCTCAGGCATTTAGCCTGATCGACTATCGTTTCAATCGTTGATGCATCAGCGCTCAAACCTTCCGATTTACCAATAACCGTATTGCATTTTGCAATCAGATCAAAGTTAATATCCCACCAGGATATAACACTTTCGTTATTGGATCTCTGCCTGGATAGGGATATATCGTCCATATCCGGGATATCCCAATCACCACCACCGCTTTTGTCAGAATCATCTGACCCAATATTTCCCATGGTAAATAATCCGACAGGTATATTTGATGTGAGATTATTCCATCTATGATATCCATTTACTACTGAATAACAAGCGTATAATCCAGCCTGAAGTTCTTCAATAGTTTTATAATACGATTCTTCGGTCACCGCACTTGTGGGTAAGGTGTGCAGAAAATCCTCACTGCAAGAAAGGGTCAGTGAGCAGATGAAATATATAAGAATACACTTGCTTGTTGTTTTCATTGTTTCAAGATTTACTGATCCAGAATTAAAACTCTACATTTATACCCAGCATAATTTTTCTGTATTTCGGATAGGTATCAGCATACGCCATTCCGGAAAATTGTGGATGCACCAGCCCTATCTCCGGATCAATTCCAGTGTAGCGGGTAAAGGTTAGTAGATCGGTTCCACCAATCCAGATTGTGCACTTACTGATATGAAGCTTCTGACTTACCCCTATGGGAAGGGTATAGCCAAGCTGAAGATTCTTCATCCTTAAATAGGAACCGTCCTCCAGGAAATAATCAGAATCTTTGAAGTTATTATTCTCGGCGTATTTGGTTATCCGGGGCTGTGAATAGGAGCTTCCCTCCTCCCTCCATGCATCCTTGTATATTTTCCGGTACATGTTCTTAATGCCATACTCAAAGTCGTAAGCCCTGGACCAATTCCAGAGCTTATTTCCGTAGACTCCCTGCCAGAAGGTCATCAGGTCAAATCCGCGGTATCGAAGGTTAATGGTAAATCCGTAAACAAAGGTTGGATGAGGACTGCCGATAAGGGTCCTGTCACCTGAATTGTTAATCTTACCGTCCTCATTCAAATCCTTAAAACGGAAATCGCCAGGAACGGCGTCTGGTTGTATGACGGCACCCTTAGAGTCCACATATCCCTGAACCTCCTCCTCTGTTTGGAAGATACCATCAGTCACAAAGCCATAGAACATACCGATAGGATGTCCCACTGCGGTTATGTTCGGGGTATCGTACTGAATACTATCACCATGCAAAGCGGTCACTTCGTTTTTATAGTGGGTGCCGTTAACTGAAAGATCGTAACTGAAATTGCCAGATGTCCCTTTGTAGCTAAGCTCCAGTTCAAAGCCCTTATTGAGAACAGATCCCACATTTACTACAGGCTGATTAAAAGTCGGATATCCTGCATAGCCCGGAACAGCACTTAACATCAGCATATCTTTGGTATTCTTTATGAAGTAATCAGCTGTAAGGAACAGCGCATTCTTAAACAAACCCAGGTCAATTCCAAAGTTGGTCTGCTCGGAGGTCTCCCAGCTCAAATCAGGATTGCCTATCGTCTCAAAATAATATCCATGGTGAACCTGATTATCAACCAGAGCACGCAATTGATTGGAAGAGGCCACCTGGGACACATAAGCCTTGAAGTGGTTGGGGGTCATACTGGTATTGCCTATCTGGCCCCAGCTTGCACGGAATTTCAGAACCCGGAAGAAGTCTCTGTCCAGCGCATCAAAAAAACCTTCATTGCTGATATTCCAGCTAATGGCCACCGAAGGAAAAGTGCCCCACTTCTCTTTCGGTCCGAACTTTGAAGTTCCGTCCCTGCGAATACTGGCAGTAAGCAGGTACCTGCTATCATACACATAATGAAATCGTCCAAGCATAGAAACCATATTCACCAGATCATACCCTCCGCTTGTTTCAGGATCAGATATGGCTGCATCCAGCGTCCTCATCTCCTCATTATTGTTCGGGACATTTCCTTTACTCCCGGTCAGGTAATCATATTTGTTATGCTCCGCAGTATATCCTACCAGTGCCGTGATGCTATGCTTTTCAAGCTCTTTCAGGTAGACGATGGTATTTTCCCACAACCATCCATATGTCCTGTCCAATCTATTATGAACCCCACCGTCATTTACCTCCCCAGTGCTTGCATCATAGAATTTCGGCCAGAATTCATCCCGAAAGGAAGAGCTAAGATTCAGGCCCAGTGAAGAGCGGAGTGTTATATCCTTCAAAATATTCGCTTCGGCAAATACATTTCCGAAAATGGTGAGGTTCTGTATGTCCAAATCTCTCTGATGCAGTTTACGGACTGGATTTCCGCCATGGCCTGCATCAGCATACCTGGCGTATTCGTAATTAGGATCATTTGGATCCAGCAGTGAATCAGGTACGTAGACCGGATATATGGGAAGAGCGCCCAGAGCCCAGTATACCCCCCGGGCAGAATTTCCCCTCATCCCTAAATCAAATGTTGACTCTTCATTTGAATTTGTATTGGACTGAGTAATCGCTATATTTTCACCCACTTTAAAAATCTTACCCAGCTTGAAATCTGTATTTACCCGGAAAGAATAGCGTCGGAAACTGCTTGGGCCAACCAGAATCCCTTCCTCATCGTAATATCCGAAGCTTGCCGCGTAGCGTGCATCTTCTGAGCCACCTCTGATCGAAAGGTTATAATCTTGCGAAAGAGCCGGCCGGTCTTTGGTTATTTCATTATACCAGTCTGTGTTGTAACCCAGTAAGTATTGTTCATTGACCTTTTTCACTTCATCGTAGATCGTATCCAGATCAACCCCGGGATCTGCTCCCGGGATGGATGATAAATACTCATTCATAAAAGCTGTATTTACAAGATCAACATAGTCATCGGAACCCAGAACTTCAGGCAACTTGCCCGCTTTGGCAAAGCCCAGTCGTGCACTGAAGGTTACTTTCGGCTTGGATTCAAATCCTTTGTGGGTAGTAACAAGAACTACTCCGTTTGCACCCCTTGAACCATATATCGCAGCGGCTGATGCATCTTTCAGCACTTCAATACTGGCAATATCTGCCGGATTCAGAAAGTTGATAGTATTGGCCTCATTCCGAAAATCACTGTTATCCATAATCGTCCCGTCGATCACATAGATGGGTGCATGTTCGTTGATGGTTCCAATGCCCCTGATGCGAACCACAGGCTCCGTGCCCGGGGCCCCTGAATTCTGGGAAACATAAACCCCGGCAGCACGTCCCTGGAGAGCAGATTCAATATTCACCGGGCCGGCTTTTTCAATATCCTCAGCCTTCACGGAAGAAACGGCCCCTGTAAGATCAGATTTCTTTACGGTGCCATAACCGATCACCACAAGTTCTTCCATCTCCTGGGCTTCAAGAGCCATTGATAAATTAATTATCCTCTGCGTACCCACTGTTACAGATTCCGTGGAGTATCCCACATATGAGAACACCAGGGTCGTACTTTCATCAGGAACTGTCAGACTGTAATTGCCTTCGCTGTCCGATACATCACCAATGGATGTTCCCTCAATAATTACATTGACCCCGGGCAAGGGTTCCCCGGTTGAGGCATCGATAACCTGACCTGTGATCTCGAAGCCCTGTTGGATCATAATCGATCCTAAGGCAGAACTGAAGCCTCCAAAGATCAGAAAACATGAGAAAAACAGAATGCATACGAATCTCCAGTAACAGTAAATGGAACTCCCGCACCAAACCGGAGGACAGACGAATGTCTTTGATTTCATAAAATCGTAGTAAGGGTTAGATAATTGTCAGAGCGTATACACCGGCCAGAAGGCCTCTGATCCGGGAAGATGTTAGGGCATCATCTCGTACAAGCGGTCAATCAGTATAGTTCTTGGATACTGAACTATTTATATATAAGCAAGATAGCATATGTTTGTATACAAGTCAAATGATATTGTTTTGGACATACCCCATTTTTTCAGATCTATCAGGACATATACCATATTTTTTGCTATTCTTATCCCTACCCTTTTCATGATTTTCTGCAGGTCACTATGTTATGACCTTTGGATTTCCCGAAAAAGACAATCCTGTTTTATTGAACTAAAGATCCAGTCTACAAAATCGTGAAATCAAAGGAAATTATTGGGGTCCAAATATTGTTCGAAAGATTGCATCTGTGCTTCTAGAATGACCGGGAGCTGAGTGAATAGGCAGAATTAGATCTCAGCCTGAGATAAAATTAAGATTCGATAACTCCTGTCCTATCTCCCTAATTCCTGCAAGTATTCTATTGGTTTGGGCCGCTGAGGGCTTCTTTATGCCATGAATATACTGAGAAAGCAGAGACTCATTCATTCCTATCCGTCTTGCAAGAAACTTAGCGTTGATCACTCGGTAGTATTGGAAAAACTGTGGTATGTCAATTTCAAATTCAATATTCGCTTCCGTTACTCGAGCATCTTTATCTGATAAATAGAGATTAATTGCCTCAACAGCATGACCGAGTAGCTCTGTGAATGAGTGCCCGGTTGTATAAACTGAATAGTCCACACAAAAAGCTGAAAAACCCGTATCGGTCTTTTCAACTACAAGCCTGATCTTTCTTCGTAAGATTTTCATTTTAATTCGGCGTCTCTCAGTATTCGATGTTCCAAACCCTTTCCCATTTCCTGGCCCCCATGATTGGGAAAGATGATTATTTTCCTTTTAATCGGGTGCCCGAGTTTCAAATGAGACCCTCTTTGAGATATCACATACCAACCATCTTGGTAAAGAATCCTTAGAAGCTCAGAGCACTTCATTGTGACAAAATGAAGGCATCACAAAGGTAAATAAATATTTACCTATAATCAAAATATCCATCTATCTTATTTAAGGTGGAATCATGCAAAATCTGATTCGCATTAAGTTCCTGGGCAGAGCTAATATTTCCTTTGAAATCCCTGTACTCCACCAGACCCTTCACCTCCTCATAGTCCAGGTAAGGATGCCTCAGCAGCTCGCTGAAGGTGGCGCTGTCGATACGGATCTTCTGAATGGCTGAGCTGTCAATATATACCTGAGGTCTTATCAGCTCAATGGTTTCGGGAGGAATCCCGTAAACCTCATTCAGTTGATCCACATTTACATAACCACCCAGCAGCTTTCTGTACCTGATAATGCGCCCGGCAAAGACAGGTCCTATACCGGGAAGGGGTAGCAGCTGAACAGAATCGGCACGATTGATATTTAGGGGCTCCGAAGGTAGGCGCTTGGTATCCCGGGAGGCATAGTAAGCCGGATATGTGTATGAACTGGTCCGGACCTTTCCTGAAGAATCTGACCTGATCCGATCTAAAGGCTCTGCCTGAAGTTGGTCCATGGAATCGGCCCTGGCTAAAGCCGCCATAATTTCCCTTGCCTCCCGTTCAAATTCTTCCACTCCGGCCGGTTCCCGTCCGGGCAGAAACTGCACCCCGATTCTTAGCAGCAGCGAGAGAAGAAGCAAGAAAGTCACTCCCACAAGGGCGCGCTGCTCCCCACGGGGAAGCAGATACAACTCCCGTAATAGCTTTTTAATCATGTAAGGATATATGTGGCAGGAATGCACCACATCAGCCAACTGAATGTCGGAGAATTATCCTGACGATGGATGATAATCCCAGGATTGAATCCTTATCCCAGGGAAGGGAAAATGTTGATCACCTTGCTGTAGACCCCAAGTGCAAAAAGGAATGCAATGGCAAGGGGTGCCACAAATTTGACCAGGAACATAAAAAGTCTGTAGTACCTGATTTTAAGCGAACCATCACTCGATAATTCCTGTTTGGACTTTTCACCTGAAAAGAACCAGCCAATAAAGACCACAATAAAAAATCCTCCCAGGGGAAGCATCAGGTCCGGCGAAGCATTGAAAACGCCGAAAACTTCCGGGGAAACTGTACATATAATCCCAAGAAATCCAGCTGAAATCATCGACAAAATGGTGGCCTTTTTACGTGTCATATTCAGCTGTTCTGAAAAATAGGCTACAATCACCTCAAGCATGGAT
>Ga0316190_10002395_pt1 | contig 13590 bp, 11 predicted proteins | sample Eddworburrow2_MG_FD_204929 | JGI IMG/M metagenome (GOLD analysis project Ga0316190, IMG submission 204929) | Coastal sediment microbial communities from Maine, United States - Eddy worm burrow 2 | ecosystem: Environmental > Aquatic > Marine > Coastal > Sediment | place: USA: Maine | collected... | reverse complement strand
AGCAGGTGATCGGCAAGATATGGAATTTCTGGATAGCCCAACCAAAATAAAAACGATAAATATGCAGCAATACACATATGATTTATATCAATAACACTTTGCAATCACGATGCTCGATCGATGCACCGATTCATGGTCCTCTTCTCCCCTGGTTCACAGAGAATAGTATAGTATCTGGGATGGTGATAGGCATTTGAGGCTGCAGGCGATTATAGTCTGCGCCACGACATGGAACCCCAAGAAATACAAGACGTTGCCTGCCATCTTCCCGCTAACCAGCGTCATACTGCCCTTTCATAACGAGGCGGAAACCCTCCCCGAGGGCCAAGCTTTGCCTGGAACAATTAATGGCCTATGCTTTCTAACCGAAAGAGCATTCCTTTAGTTTGCATTTGGAGAGTCTGCATATGCGTCTGCTGTTGATCTTGACACTTTTCACCCTCATTGCAGCACCCATTATGGCTGATCAAAGAAATGATGGCAGACAGATGCGCGGGGGCGTAACAGATATTCTTTTCTCCGAAGTTGAAAAACACCTTATCAGCGAATATTACGATCAGAGATTTGGCCCTCTCGATGATGATGAGGACAAGGGAAAAAAGAAGCACAAAGGAAAGAATAAAGACAAGAGCAAAAAGCTGCCCCCAGGCCTAGCGAAAAAAGAGCAACTGCCGCCCGGATTGGCAAAACAGCTTGAGCGCAATGGCACCCTCCCACCGGGATTGGCCAAACGGGATCTGCCGGCAGACCTGGAAAGCCGTTTACCGCTGTTGCCAAAAACCCATCAGCGCATCATGGTCGATGACGATATTGTGCTGATCGAGAAGGCGACAGGAAGAATCCTGGATATCCTATTCGGCGGCGGCAAGTGATTTACCATCACGGCTAGAGGGAATTAATTGACGGCCTGGGCCTGCTCGTAGACTGAAAGGACCTTTTGCACATAGCGTCGGGTTTCCGGGAAGGGTGGAATCCGGTTGCCGTATTTTTTTACCGCATTCTCCCCGGCATTGTATGCCGCTAATGCCAGTTTCAGATCAGACTCAAAAAGCTTAAGCAGATCCCGCAGGTAGCGCGCCCCACCATCCAGATTCTGCTTTGGATCCCAACGGTCATTGACACCATAGCGTCGCGCGGTGGCAGGCATTAATTGCATCAGCCCAGCGGCCCCGGCCCGCGACAATGCGCTGGGATCGTAGGAGGATTCCACGTGGACCACGGCATGTAGCAGTTCAGGTTGTAGCGCGGACCTTCGAGCAGCCGCATCAATCAAGGTACTGTAGCGCAGCCGATTGCGACGATACTTCCCGGCATCATAGGAAGAACGGCGTTTTGGCTTGCCTATCACCCCTTTAAGCCTGTAGTCCCCTTTCATCGGGCGATCCGTGAAATAGATCCGGCCCTGGGCATCGGTATATTTGTATATCTCTGCAGTCACCGGCTGCACAAACAGAAGCCCGCAGAGGACAAGAGAGATCCCCCACAATCCTGTTGACGTTATTGCTGCCGGCTTTAAGGTCATCACACCCTCAGAAACGCATTTGCGCCCCTATTAAGATTATATGATCGGCCAGCAAATACAAATAGTTAAGCCATAAACAGGGGGCTATTTCTCATTTCTTCCCATTGAGATGAGCAAATCAGCGGCCACAGCACTTCTTGTATTTCTTACCACTGCCGCAGGAGCAGGGATCATTGCGGCCAACCTTGGGGGATTCATGTTGTTGAGTGGCTTGGGGTATCAACTTGCCATCGGTGTAATACCAGTCATTACCGTACCGAAGAAAGCTACCACTCTCATGATGGTTATGAAGGACACCTTTTTCACGGTAGGTGGCAATAAATTCAATCTGCCCTTCCTTATCCTTCTCTGTCCCACCCGTCACACTCACCACCTGGAGGCTCAGCCAGTCGGAGTCATCTGCCCAGCGCTGGGTAGCAACGGGATCATAGTCATGGCGATGGTCGGGATGCAGACTCTCTCCCAGATATTTATATTCCCGCTTCACATAGGCACTGAAGCGCGAGCGCATCAGGGCCTCCGCCGTCTTGGCCTTTTCGGCACCCGCATGCAGCGGACCACAGCAGGCGTCATATTGTTTACCGGAGCCACAGGGACATTCGTTCATATTTCCAACCTTCATATTCTTACTTGAGGCGCGCCAGACCTTACCATGGAATCCATTGTCTGGCGACGCCCCGCCCTACAAGCCAAGGGCTTTCCAACGCTTTTCAATACGCTTCAAGGATACCGGATAGGCTGTTTTCAGCTCCTGGGCGAAGAGCGAAACCCGCAGCTCCTCAAAGGCCCATCGCAACTCTTCAAGACGCACATCCAGCCTGCCCTCCTTGCGCCGCTGTTCATCCTTCTCCAGCCATTGCTGATGCAGTGGCTGCATTAGCTCCATTTGTTGAAGATCCCTGGCTGCCGCATGGCTTAGTTTGTCGCGCCGCTTGGCAATGGCTTTGAGATAACGGGGAAAATGCTGCAATTCCGGCCAGGGGGTCTGTGCCAGAAAGCCGCGGAACACCAACCGATCCAGCTGCTGTTTCATATCCGATACCATAGGCACCCAGTTAACCGGCGTGGAACCCATTAATGTCCTACGCACCTGCTGATACTCTTCCAGGATGCAACTGACCAATCGGCAGGCCTCATTGGCAATACCCACCAGCCTGCCTTTGTCTGCAGCAATGCGTGCGGCAAAAGCCTCCCCATCACGAATCGGGGGCTGGCCTTCCAGGAAGGCCAGATCCACCACCAGCACAACCAGTTCATCCTCAAGCTCCGACCCTGTCTCCAGTTCCAGGCCATGCGGAGCCTTGGCCGCATTGGCATACTGCAGGCGCATGGCCTTCAGATCCGGCAGGTTTTTTCTGAGGTAGCGGATCTCCTTGGCCAGCTTGAGCATAATCAGACGGCGCAGGCCAGCACGCATCACCCGCTCCGCCTTTGGCCTGGAATCAATCACCCGCAGGGCCACCGCGTCTCCTTGGTCGACCAGGGCAGGAAAGCCTTTCATCTGCACCCCGCCCCGTTTCAGGGGGAGCTCATCAGGCAGCTCTCCGAAATCCCAATCCTTGATATCATCCTGCTCAAAGTCACTGGCCGGCAGACGACGGAAGCTTGCCTCCGCCTTGCCGCCATATTCTTTTTTGAGCCCACTCAGGTCCCGGCCCTCTGTCACAGTCTTACCCTTTTCATCCAGGATACGAAAGTTCATGCACAGATGATCCGGCAACCCATCCTGTGGCCAGGCGTCCTCAGGGATATGCACCCCGGTCAATCGCTTGAGCTCTTCGGCCAGGGCCTGGGTCAGGGGCTTATCCGAAGGCTGCAGGACCTTGAGGCAGGCATCGGCGTATTCCGGCACCGGCACAAAGGATTTACGCAGCTGTTTGGGCAATCCCCGCAGCAGCGCAATGACCTTATCCCGCAGCAGGCCGGGCACCAGCCAGTCGCTCTGAGCCTCAGAGACCTGGTTGATAATGGCTAGGGGCACTTGCAGGGTCACGCCATCCATGGACTCACCGGGTTTCAGGCGGTACTCCAGGGGCAGCAGGGTGCCTTCCACCTCAATATCATCCGGAAAGAGCTCCTCTGTCACCTCCCCTGCTTCCCTGCGCATCAGGTCGGACTCACGCATATGCAGCAGTTTTGGCTGCTTGCTTGCCTCTTTTCTCAGCCACCGCTCAAAGTCGGCACCACTGTAGATCCCCTCGGGAATATGGGCGTCATAGAAGGCGTATATGGCCTCCTCATCCACCAGGATGTCCTGACGTCGGGCCTTGTGCTCCAGGTGCTGCAGATGCTCTATCAGCTCACGATTGTGTCGAAAGAAGGGGGCACGGGTTCGGAAATCCCCCTCCACCAGGGCGAAGCGGATGAAGATCTCCCGGGCCTCCTCCGGATTGATTGGGCCATAGTTCACCTTGCGCTTGGGGTTCAGTGTGATGCCATAGAGGGTGGTCTTCTCAAAGGCAGCGACCTGGGCCGCACGCTGCTCCCAATGGGGCTCGGAATGGCTGTGGCGGATAAGATGCCCGGCCACCGCCTCAATCCAGCCAGGCTGGATCCTGGCCACAATGCGGGCATAGGATTTGGCCGTCTCCACCCGCTCCGCAGCCATCACCCACTTGGGAGGGGACTTGAACAGGCCGGAACCGGGGAATAGCCAGAAGCGGCCGTTGCGCGCCCCCAGATACTCCTTCTCCTTACCGCGAAAGCCGATGTTGCTCAGTAGCCCCGTCAGCAGCGCCCGGTGGATCACTTCATAGCTGGCCTCCGATTCATTATCTCTAAATCCCGCCTCATGCATCTGGGTACGCAATTGCTGGTGGATATCACGCCACTCCCGCACCCGGTTCCAGGAGAGAAAGCGCTGCTGGCAAAGCTTGCGGAATTTACTGTGGGAGAGATGATGGCGCTGCTCCTCCAGGTATTGCCACAACAACCAGTAGCTCAGGAAATCAGACTCCTCGTGGCGGAATTCCACATGGGCCTCATCCGCCGCCTGCTGCTTGTCCATGGGGCGCTCCCGGGGGTCCTGGATACTCAGGGCCGCCGCGATCACCAACACCTCCTTCAGGCAACCTGCATGGGCTGCCCCCCACAGCATGCGGGCAATGCGGGGATCCACCGGCAGACGGGCCAACTGTCGGCCCAGGCGGGTTATACGGCGGTCACCTCCCACGGCCCCCAGCTCCTCCAGCAGGCGATAGCCATCCTTGATCAGGCGGTGGTCCGGGGGGTCGAGGAAGGGGAAGTCACCGATCTCACCAAACCCCAGCAGCTTCATCTGCAGGATGACAGAGGCCAGGTTGGTGCGCTGGATCTCCGGCTCCGTGTGTTCCGGGCGGCTTTGGAAATCCTCCTCGGAATAGAGCCGAACACAGACCCCTTCACTAACACGGCCACAACGGCCTTTGCGCTGATCCGCACTGGCCTGGGAGATGCGTTCGATAGGCAGGCGTTGAACCTGGGTGCGGTGGCTGTAGCGGCTGATCCGGGCGAGGCCGGTATCGATGACATAGCGAATGCCAGGCACCGTCAGCGAGGTCTCTGCCACGTTGGTGGCCAGAATGATGCGTCGGCCGCCATGGGGCTGAAATACACGGGTCTGTTCGGCACCGCTCAAGCGGGCATAGAGGGGCAATACCTCGGTCTGATGCATACGATGCTTGCGCAGGGACTCGGCAGTCTCCCGGATCTCCCGCTCACCGCTTAGAAACACCAGGAAATCACCGCGGTCTGCCCCGGACAGTTCATCTATGGCATCCACAATGCCTTGCTGCATGGGATCCCCTCGCCCCTCTTCATCCTCCTCAAGCTCCCGGTAATGCACCTCCACCGGATAGGTGCGCCCAGAGACCTCCAGGATGGGGGCATTGTCAAAAAAGCGGGAGAAGCGCTCAGGATCGATGGTGGCCGAGGTGATAATGAGTTTCAGATCCGGCCGCTTGGGCAGCAGCAACTTGAGATAGCCCAACAGGAAATCAATATTGAGGCTGCGTTCATGGGCCTCATCGATAATCAGGGTGTCATACTCATTGAGGAAGCGGTCCTGCTGGATCTCGGCCAGCAGGATACCGTCGGTCATGAGCTTGATATGGGTCTGGGGTCTGACATGATCGCTAAAGCGCATCTTGTAGCCGACGGCTGTACCCAGCTCCCGCCCCAATTCACTGGATATCCGGGCAGCCAGGCTGCGGGCGGCAATGCGCCGGGGCTGGGTGTGACCGATACGTCCCGCTATACCCCGCCCAAGGGAAAGACAGATCTTGGGCAACTGGGTGGACTTACCTGACCCGGTCTCCCCGCAAAGTACGATGACCTGGTGCTTTTCAATGGCCTCGGCAATCTCATCCCGCCGGCCGCTGACCGGCAGCTCCTCGGGAAAACCGGGCTGGGGACACTGCTCACGGCGTTGCAGCAGCAGGTCTTGAGAGGCCTTGATCTCCCGCTGCAACCTCTCCAAACCCTGATCAAAGGGACGCTCTTCCTTTTGACGCTGCCGCAGGCTGCGCAAACGGCGCCGAAAGGCATGCCGATCCACAAACATGCAGGCATCAATATCACTATTCGAGGGGAATGAAAGGGAATTCACAAACAGCTACCGCGACAACAGAAACCCTATTGTAGCGGTTGTTGCGTACTACACGAAGTCACTCCTTAACTAGCTTGCCAGCATGCTCTCCATGGCCGGCGCCGTTTCACCCATCTGTTCATGCAGCCATTGGGTAAGCGGCCACCACTGGTTCTGATCCTTCGTCGTTTGTTTATTATCGTATTCCAGGATACCCGCACCGTTCTCAAGGGCATGGACATAGTTGGCGGAATCACGCAGCCGGGTAACAACCGGAATATTGTGCTCATATAAAAAGTGCTCAAAGGCATGGGTGCTTTTTAGGCCTTCTGCCGCGCGGTTGATAATGACACCGATGGGTTTGTTCAGCCGCTTGGCCTTGCCCATAACCAAGAGCTCTTCGAGGAAGGCCTTTGTTACCCGGATATCGGGCCCTGAGGGCAGTACCGGCACCAAAATAACGTCAGCCCTTGGAATCAGATCGATGAGTTGATTACCTGAGACAGCAGCGGGGGTATCAACAACGACAATTTCGGTATCGGATTGGGTGTGCAGCTGCCAGCATCGAGTCACACCCGTCATCCGCTGCCCCGCATCGATTGCCTGGATTGTGGGCAAGGCTGCCTCTCTCGTTTCCAGCCAATGCAGGCTTGGCCTGTGGGGATCAAAATCCATCAGGGCTGTACGGCAATCCCTGCCCGCAAAATAACTCGCAAGACCGGTAGCGATGGTTGTCTTGCCACAACCGCCCTTGGCATTTAGCAACATGATTCTGTACATGACTCTTTCTCAGCCTATCCGGGCGATCATCTCGAGAATCTAGGAGCAAACCACCCGTGGGGAACAACTTAACCAAATCTCAAATATACGCTTGCGCGTATTCATTAGACTAATTCGGCATTTCAGGCTGGAACTTAATGCAGAACCTCAATTTTGTGACCTAATTAACAAATTCGGCACCAATGAAACACAGGGACACAAACGGAAAGGCAAGACAAAAAACGATGATTTTGCTTATGTAACTGCAAGTTACAAGCAATTTAGAGAGAGGCGCTTACCCTTGAAAAAAGGTCGGCCTGTGCCGATGCCCCAGGCTGAGAAAGGTTTTGCGTGGTCACAGTTTCCTCACCAAGCCAGGCTATCAGAGACTTCCAGTGCCCCCTATCCTTTGCTGTTTGCTTGGGGCAAAGCTCATGAATGCCGCAGCCCTCCTCCATGGCATTCACATAGTTCTGTGTATCCCGCAGCTTTGCAACCACTGGAATGTCATGGACCTGCAGGAATTCCTTGAGGGCACGATAGGATCGCGTTCCTTCACGTACTCTATTAGCAATTATCCCTATCTTCTTGTTTGAATTTGATATTTTGCCTACGCGCAGCAAGCTATGAATGAAATCATGGGTTGCCTGCATATCCACGATGGAGGGCATGACCGGCACAAGAATGACATCGGTCTGTCGCACAAGGTCTACCAACTGGCTGCCGTTGGTACCGGCAGGTGTATCGGCCAACAGGATATCGGCATCCTGGCCTGCATGCAGTTGCCAGCTGCGGGTTACACCGGACTTCTGATTGACCGCATCGATAATTCGGATTTCAGGGAGGGATTTATCACGCAGCTCCAGCCAGCGACGGCTTGAGCCCTGGGGATCATGGTCCATCAGGACGGTGCACAGACCCTTGCTGGCGAAGTAGCTCGCCAGGTTGGTTGCTATGGTGGTTTTGCCACATCCACCTTTAGCATTTAACAGCGTAATTCTACGCATGACCCCATCTCGGTTGCGGACTGGCGGACCATCCTATGTTGGTCATACGGCCCATAACTACCTTTAGCGTGATTCAACTATTCGGTTTATTGTTCTTGGCTTCAGATCGGGGCATCCGGGCCGGAATCAGAGGCAAGCTGAGGAATACTACCGCTGCTTGTAGGGGAATACAACTGTATTGCCCCTAAGGAAATAATCGATCACAGAAGCTGACTAAGAGCCAACCAGTCCTTAATTGGCCAACTCCAAATCAAGCGTCAGTTCCTTTTCTCCAAACAGGAGACGTTTACGACGCAGCTGTAGACTGATCTTCTCCCCTGGCTTCTTATCGAACAGGATGATTTTTATGTCGGCTGACTTATTGGTGGCCTGACCGTTAACGGAAAGTACGCGATCCCCTTTCTTCATACCGGCCTTCTCTGCCGCACCATTGGGGATCAGTTCCTCAATCCCAACACCAGCACCAGCACCCTCATCATCACCCAGGATGACCCCCATATAGCCCTTTGGCGGCAGCTTTGCATCCTCGGGGAAAAGCAGAAAATCACTGACCCCCGGCCTTACCTCAAGACTACCCCAGGGCAACACAATGGCACCCTCCACGGGGATACGGCGTTTCACGCGATCCGGGATGCCGTAGCCATTTTCCAGATGCCCGATGCCGGCAAGCACCACCATCCGCTTGTCGGGGTTGTCGACCAGGAAATCTGCGGCTCGTTTGGCCATGCCCTCATCCCACAGCAGCTGCACTTGCAGGAAGCGTTCAAAATCCTGTTCTTCGCTATGGGGATGATGCCCAAATATCTCCTTCATCCGCTTGCGATAGGTTGCATCCGAGTCGTCGATCTCAGTAGGTACCTGGGCCTTCTCCTCCTCGGTCAGGGCCTCCATCCCCTCCTCGGCCACCTTACGGGTAATCTCTTTGGGCAGGTTGAGTGCAATCAGTGGGATCCCATGTTCATGGGCATAATTGAGAATGGGCTGATAGAGGCGATAATCATAGACCCAGCGATCATAGTACTCGGTCTTGACGAGCATCTCCTTTTCATCTATTTCTCCTGCGCCGTAGGCATCAAGGTGCTTCTGGAAAGGCTGCTGGAAGAACTCCATGCCAATGGCAAGATTGGGATCAGCCTCATGTAGCCGCCGGATAACCTCCAATTGGCTCAGATGGTGGCCATAGGTGGTATGGGCTTCGCCTACAAAGACCACCCGCTGCTTCAGCAGTTCAGGGATAATATCCTCCAGCCGTGGAATATTCCTGAGATCCAGCACAAAGCCAGCCGGCCCCTTCGCATCGGTTACTGCCTCCTCGACCTCAGCGGTCGGATGTGGCACAGGCCCTGGATGTGTTTGATGTGTGGGCATGCCATGTTCATGCACGGCTGTCGCCTGACAGGCGCCCAACATAACGGAGGAGCTAACAATAAGAACCGCAAACAGGATTTTCCTAGACATCATGAAGGAACCCTTTATTTTGTTAAGGACAGGAATTGGGTGATTCGACATTCATCCGAGGGGAAAAATCCCTATCTCCGCAAGATTAACAACCAGAAACCTGGGCCAGATGTACAATATCTCTCAACAGCCCTTGAGGAAACCAATAAGACATGCGCCTTTCTATCATCCGTCCTGGCTATATTAGCCTGTTACTGCTGCTGATATGCCCAATTGGCCTGGCAGCACCGGTGATTCACCATGATCTTGAGGTTTCTCTTCACCCCACAGAGGGGAGCCTTGAGGTGCAGGATACCATCATCCTCCCCAAAGAGGTTTCCAGTATCGAGTTTTCACTGCACCAAAATCTCAGCCCCTCAGCACAGCCATCCATTGCCCTGATCCCCCTTGGTCATAGCCGGTCTGCGGCACCGATTTCCGTCAGTTACTATCGCGCTGAATTCCCCTCCCCCACAAAACGCTTCAGCCTGGAGTACAAAGGGGTTATTCGCCACTCCCTGGAACAGATGTCTCAGGACTATGGCGGTGATATGGCACAGACCCCCGGCATTATCTCACCTGAAGGCGTATTCCTCAGTGTGGCAAGTCACTGGTTCCCCATCTTTGGGGATGAGCAGTTCACCTTCGCCATAGATTCCAAGTTGCCCGCAGGCTGGCAGACAGTTAGCCAGGGGCAGGAACTTGAGGGTGGCGGCTGGCAGGAAAAGGCCCCACAGGATGACATCTATCTGGTTGCCGCACCCTATAAGGTATACCGACAACATACGCCCGTGGCAGAGGCCATGGTCTTTCTGCGCCAGGATGACCCTGCCACGGCAGAGCGCTACCTTGATGCAACCGGCCACTACCTGGATCTCTACAGCCGTCTGCTTGGAGACTATCCCTATGCCAAGTTCGCCCTGGTGGAGAACTTCTGGGAAACCGGTTATGGCATGCCCTCCTTCACCCTCCTTGGCCCCACGGTCATTCGTCTGCCATTCATTATCCACACCTCCTATCCCCATGAGATCCTTCACAACTGGTGGGGCAATGGTGTCTATGTGGACTACGGCTCAGGCAATTGGAGCGAAGGACTCACCTCCTACCTGGCCGACCACCTGCTGAAAGAGCAACAGGAAAAAGGGGCCGACTATCGCCGCAGCTCCCTGCAACGCTACGCTGATTTCATTGCAGAACAGACGGACTTCTCTCTAACGGATTTCCGTAGCCGACATGGCCAAGCAAGCCAGGCCATCGGCTACGGCAAGACCATGATGTTCTTCCATATGCTGCGCCAACAGTTGGGGGATAATACCTTTCTCGAAGGCCTGCGCAGGTTTTATAGGGATAATCTATTTCAGATTGCCGGCTTTGATGATCTAAAGGCAGCCTTTGAGGCCGTGAGCGGCAAAGACCTGGGCAATGAATTTCTCCAGTGGACCAGGCGCACCGGGGCGCCCTCTCTACAAATAGATGCCGTGGATGTGCATCGCACCAAGACTGGCCATCACCTGACGCTGAGCCTTCACCAGACCCAGGCCGCCCCCCCCTTCAACCTCAATGTGCCGGTGTTTATACAGCTTCAGGGAGAGGAAAAGCCCCTGCAGCATATCCTGGTCATGAACAGCCGAAAGGCCAACCTGGAACTGGATCTGCCCACCCGTCCAGTCAGTCTTAAGGTCGATCCCCAGTTCGACCTGTTCCGAAGGCTCGACCCCAGCGAAATCCCCAGTTCCCTCGGCCAACTCTTCGGTGCCGATAAGATACTGGTGCTGCTGCCGGCAGATGCCCCACCCGCAATGAAGTCAGCCTATCAGGCATTGGCTGAAGGCTGGGCTACACGGGCCCCCGGCATGCTCATCAAATGGGATGACCAGTTGAACAGGCTCCCAGCTGATCGCATGGTATGGCTCTTTGGTGCCAGCAACCGCATGCAGGAGATATTTCTGGGAGGAGCCAAGGGCAAGGCCTACCAACAGGGAGAAGATCAAATCACCATCGGGGGGCAGTCATTCTCCCGCCGTGACCACAGCTTTGTGGTGACAAGCGAAAATCCTGCACAGCCGACTCAAACCCTAGGCTGGGTGACAGCGGCATCCCCTGCCGCGGTTCCCCTGCTTGGCAGAAAGCTACCCCACTACATGAAATACAGCTATCTGGTGTTCGAGGGGGATCAGGCCAGAAACCGGTTGAAGGGCCAATGGCAACTGGCCGAGTCGGCATTGAGCATCACCCTGCCTGGAGGGGGGAATCAGCCGGCAATGAGGTTGGTGCCCAAGGCGCCACTATCCAAGCTAGTGACACCCAGGACAACGGGCAACAACTGACGTTAAGCTTAACCGCTACTGCGCCCGAATATATTCAGCCAGGGCCTGCCGCTCTTTGTCACCAATGTTTGGGAAGGAAGGCATGACAAAGCCACCATCGCGGACCTTATCGGCGATCTCGGCAACGGAGTGGGCATCCCCGGCAATCTTAAGCAGGAAACCGAACTTACCCTGCCCAGCTTCACCATGGCAGGATTGGCAGGCAACCGTAAAAATATCTGTCCCGGACATGCCGGCGACGGGGGTGTATTCATCAGGTCCGCCGCAACCACTCAGCAGCCCCAGGGCAGCAATCAGGGGGATAGTCTTTATCAGTTTTTTCATGGGATTGGCCATTAGTTGATCCTAATTCTTAAAGCATCAAAAAAGACCCATGAAATCCCATCGGCCTTTCCCGTACCCGCTTACAGTTCGCGCGCATTTTATATGATATTTGTCACAATACAACCACTGACTCTGCCGATAAGACAAACCTAGGGCAGCAACAAAAACGGGCGCCTATGGCGCCCGCTCTCACACAATAACCACACCGGGTTATTTTGTTTTCTGCTCCTCTACAATCATATTTTCGCGATTGTGCTCCACAGTCTTTTCACCAATGCCTTTGACATTGGCCAACTCATCCACCGATTTGAAGGCTCCATGCTCATCTCGGTAGGCAACAATGGCCTTGGCCTTAGCTGGTCCCACACCGGATAATGTGATCAGCATCTGCTCATCTGCGGTATTGATGTTGATGGGGGAATTGGCAAAGGCCAGGGTGGAAGCGAAAAGCAATACGATTGCGATAAACATCCTTGATAGAACGACCATCTTTCCTTCTCCTTAATTGTTAATTTCCCTATACGTTGCCAGATGGGTGGCAACGCCATGCTACGCCAAACGGCGTAAAACATAGCTTAGAAACAGAAAACAGCCTTGTCAATCAATACCGGCAGCGGCTATCTCTGCCTGGATATCCCGCAGGCTCTGCAGGGGGTCTGTGGCCGCTGTGATTGGTCGGCCAATGACCAGCAGGTCGGCCCCATTACGCAACGCATCTGCCGGGGTCATGACCCGTTGCTGGTCATCCTGGGATGCCTGCCGGGGGCGGACACCGGGTGTAACCAGAAGAAACTCTTCGCTTACCTCAGGTCTGACCACTGCCGCCTCCAGGGGTGAACAGACGATGCCGTCCATGCCAGTCTGGTCTGACAGTTTCGCCAGGCGAAGTACATTGTCCGCCGGGGTACCGCTGAACCCGACCTCGGCGATATCCTGCTCCCCAAGGCTGGTCAGGATGGTGACCGCAATCAACAAAGGTCGTTCAGCGAGTCCGTCCAGTCGTTCCCGTGCCGTCTCCATCATGCGGCGGCCCCCTGAGGCGTGCAGGTTAACCATCCAGACGCCAAGATCAGCCGCCGCGGCACAGGCAGCGGCCACCGTATTCGGGATATCGTGAAATTTCAGATCTAGAAAAACATCAAACCCCTTGGCCACCAGCTTCTCCACAAAGGGGGGGCCGAAGCGGGTAAACATCTCCTTCCCGACCTTCAAGCGGCATAGGGCGGGATCCAAGGCCGACACCAAATCCAAGGCCGGCTCAGCCGCTGGAAAATCCAGTGCCACGATCACACGGGGTTGTTTATTAATGCTTGCCATAATTATTGTTTCACCAAATATTTAGAGTCACTGTGTCGCCAGATCACAGGCCGCTAGCCATCGATGCCCTGTAACGGCTTCATACTGGCCCAGCTGGCACAGCCGGGGCACTGCCAGTGCAGGGTCTTGGCGGAAAAGCCGCAACGTCCACATTGATAGGCAGACCGTTTCTTCAGCAACAGCGCCACCTGCTCCCTGAGAATACGAAGAATCTCCGGGGCCGATGAGCCATCCATGTTTCTTTGGCTCAAGCCAATCAGGCGGTGCAGCCCTTCCAGGCTGGGATGATCATGCAGATAGCCAGTGAGGAAGTCGACAGCCGCCTGGTCCCCC
>Ga0316190_10002393_pt1 | contig 13597 bp, 13 predicted proteins | sample Eddworburrow2_MG_FD_204929 | JGI IMG/M metagenome (GOLD analysis project Ga0316190, IMG submission 204929) | Coastal sediment microbial communities from Maine, United States - Eddy worm burrow 2 | ecosystem: Environmental > Aquatic > Marine > Coastal > Sediment | place: USA: Maine | collected... | reverse complement strand
ATGTTCTTCCTACAGCTAATGTAACATCATCCAGCCAGGCAACATCACCCCCTTCCAGTGTGCCTGGCGCTTTAATAACGCCCAAAATATCCTGACCTATTTCCTCATAGAAAGAATGAGCAGCACTGGATTCGTTTTTTCTCTCCTTTTTCCCCATATTACACAATATGGCTCCAAAATCAGTGAAAATTGATGCATCTCTACAATAGATTGAATCGATATGTACTGATTTATTTTCAGGAAAATAGTTAATATCAGCTCCTGTTTCCTGAATTATTTTTTCAAAATGGTCATATTCAATTATAGAATTTTTAAAATCGGGTTTCCCCAGGTAATTCAATGATTCCCATTGTTCACTTATTTGTTGTTGATTAACAAATGCCTTTTCCGCCGGTTTCAGACAAATACTTCTTATTGCTCCATATTCAGAATGACAGGTTTCCATTTTAACAATATAAGTTTTATTAAATAATTAAAATATCAGGGTTTTCTGATAAATATCACTGTTTTCATTTTCAGATTTCATATCAGAAAAATAAAACCCTATTTTTAATAAAAAAACTAAAACAGTATACAAATCCAAATGAGGTATAATTTTCATATCGATCCTGAGATTGAAAAAGCTGAAACACTGCCTGGATCCTTTTATCAGGACGATGAGATTTTTAATGATTTAAAAAGTAAGGTTTTTCTTAAGACATGGCAATTTGCAGGAGACATAGCTGATATTATTCTGCCAAACCAGGTTAAACCTTTCTATCCACTGGATCATTTCTTAAATGAGCCCTTACTTCTAACAAGAGATTCTTCAAATCAAATCCACTGTCTATCAAATGTATGTACACACCGTGGTAACTTGATAATTAAGGATAATACATCAACGAAAAAACTAATTTGCAAATACCATGGAAGAAAATTCAAGCTCAGTGGAGAATTCGAATATATGCCCGAATTCAAAGAGGCTATAGATTTCCCCAGAGATTGCGATCATCTGCATCGTTTCCCCCTGATTCAATGGGGGCCTTTAATCTTCACTGGATTCGACAGATCATATAATTTTCAGGAAATCATTGATAAGATGAATGAACGAATAGGATTTCTTCCTTTGGACGAATTTGTATTTGACCCTATACGTTCAAGGGAATATCATGTAAATGCCCACTGGGCCCTGTATTGTGATAATTACCTTGAAGGATTTCATATCCCTTATGTCCATAATGATTTAAATCAAGTGCTGGACTATGGAAATTATACCACTGAGATATATAAATATTGCAATCTGCAAATTGGATATTCTGATGATGAGGTTGAGACCTTTGATCTTCCTATAGACCACCCGGATCATGGAAAACATGTTGCGGCATATTATTATTGGATATTCCCAAATATGATGTTTAATTTTTATCCCTGGGGCTTATCAATTAATATCGTAAAACCTATTTCAAGAGATAGAACCAAAGTATCTTTCATTACCTATATGTGGGATGAATCTAAAATCGAAGAAAGTGCCGGCGCATTGTTAGACAAAGTAGAACGTGAAGATGAATTTGTCGTTGAAAACGTTAATAAAGGATTAAAATCCCAATATTATTCAACGGGAAGATTCTCTCCTAAAAGAGAGAAGGGTGTTCATCACTTTCATAGGCTATTAAGTGAGTTTATGAACCGAAATTAAGAGAATCTTAAGAAAGGATTGGTTAAAAAGTGATTTTTTAAATTTTTTATTCAGTTACAAAACGGTTTTCTATAATTTTTGAGCCAGGTAAAAACAATACCCATAATACGCTTTGTATTTTTCAAACAACTCAATTTCTTTTTGGGCCTCATCTACTAATCTAACAGCAGCATCACTTCGTTTATGCCTATCAAGAAATTCTGAAAAAAGTAATTGCATTGGTTGATAATAGTTATCTATCCAGCAATAATCAGGTATTTTAAAAAAGCCAACAGGTGTATATCCGCTTTTTTCTATAACTTTTATCTTATTTGAAATTTTATCTATTTGTGGATATTCTCTTTTCCAGTACGCTTCCAATTCTATTGGCCTGTCTTCTGAAAACCAGGATATTTCAGATACCACAATATATCCGTCTTTTTTTAATAAAGTGGACCATGCCTTTAAACCCTCCTCAAATCCCATAATATAAATTGCTCCTTCAGACCAAACTAAGTCGAAAGCTTCTTCCCCCAAATTCAGGTTATCCATAGATTGGTTTTCTACAGTAATATGATTAGTCAAATTTAAATGCTTTGCATTAGCCTTTAAAACGTTTAAGAATTCAGGAAACAGGTCAATAGCTATTATTTTACCCTTTGTCTTTTCAGCTAATGTAATAGTTTGAGCTCCGGTTCCACAGCCTATATCAGCTATTTTTAATTTGATTTCAGGATTAAAGTTTAATAAGTTCAACGCTTTTTTAGTCTCTACTGAACTTCCCGGGCCTTGTCTTTCTACATTCTTATAAAAATCAACCAATAATTCTATATCCGTCATTACTCTATTATTCCTCTTCAATCTTTAGTAATTCTCCTACCTGCTTCAAGGTATTTATATCAACTTCCGGAAAAGAGCCATCTCCCAATGGACCTACATTCAATAATAGGTTGGCATCCATTTTGCCAGCATCTTCAAGCATTTTCAACACATCCTCGGTTTGTTTATGCTGCCCATCATCATGTCTATTATATCCCCATGCATGTGGCTGGAGGGTATTACATATCTCCCGAGGTTTATCTATATTCATTTCATAAACTACCTCTGCAACCTCCAATTTCTGGCCTACCCTTGCTTTCCCTCCTCTTTCAGGTGCAATAAAATCTTCATCTCCATTGGCTCCTTGTTTAAAAGAAATCAATGCATGTGGCGAAATATTCCGGATCATAGCATAGGTGGAATCGATTGGAAATATATCGGGTCTGTGATAAAATCCCATAATGGGATCAAACCAGATACCCGCAATGTTTGGGTATTGGTACAGCAATTCCTTCACTTGATTATGAACAAATTCTACATATATAGCAAAATCAGAATCTTTTTCAAATTTATATTCAGGTTGCGGGTATTTATAGGCTGGCCTGGCATTTACCCAACCACTCTCTCTGGAATAGAAATAAGGATGCTTCCAATCAGCAGCATACGAATAATATAAAAACAGACCAATCCCTTTCTTATTACAGGCATCATAAAGTTCTTTAATCAAATCTCTATTGGCAGGTGAATTGAGTGAATTGAAGTCCGTTTCTTTCGTATTGAAAAGACAAAAACCATCATGATGTTTGGATGTAATAGTAATATATTTCATCCCTGCAGCTAATACCAAATCTGTGATTGCTTCTGCATCAAATTTATCAGCTGTAAACTTATCTTTTAACAAAGCATATTCAGATACTGGAATTGTATCTCGCAGTTGAACCCATTCTCCTTTTTCAAGAAGACTGTATAATCCATAGTGGATGAACAATCCATATTTAGCATCTGTAAACCACTTTAAATTTGCTTTCCGAGGTTCTTTAATATATTCCTTATCATATTCTTTCAGGTAATTTGGTATTTTATCATGTTGTGAATAACCTTTTATAGAAAAAAGAAGGAATAAAGTAAAAACTCTAATAAACAGACGGTATATCATAATATTTTTTTTAATCACTTTTCCGAAATTGAGTTGGAGTCAATCCTGTATATTTTTTAAATGCAGTATTAAAAGAAGATTTTGAATTAAATCCAACATCATACAAAATCTCCAATACAGTAAAGTCATTTTTTTTGGGATCTTTTAAGATTTCTTTAGCCTTATTAATTCTGTATTCATTAATAAAATCAAAAAAGTGTTTATTCAAATAGTGATTGATGTAAATTGACAATTCCTTGGCAGGGACATCAATATTTTGAGCTAAGTCAAAAAGCGATAATGAGGCATTAAGATACGGCTTATTATCCTCCATATACATATTCACTTTATCTCCCATTTTACTATATTGGATTATCATCTCAGGAGATATATCTCCTCCTTTTTTATTTGTAGTAACTACTTCCTCCTCTTCTATCATTTCCTTAATTGTATGATGCCCAACATCAAATCCAACAAATAGTTCAGGTGAATGAAGTCCTTTGAATATGATCCAGCAGAAAAATATCAAAATCGCAAAAAGCACAATATGTGAAGCATAATCGATTATGGATCCCTCAACTCTATACATTATAAAATTTTTTATCGCTGATAAAATAAAAACGATAATCACTAAAGAATTGAGGGTGTATAGATAATGATACCTACTCATATCAGTATTTGAAAAATTCTCAAAATATAATTCCTTCAACCTTTTTAGAAGCATAAAACCTCCTATCAGGTATACAAATGCTTGCAAATAAAATCCTATAAAAAAGAATATTGTATATAAATTATGAAACTCATTTTCAACAGGGGTTTCTTTTAAATTTTCCAGGTAATAGTCGGGGATGAGTATTATATTAAATACTGCAAATGGAAGCAAATGCCATGCATCAAACCACTCCAACTTGAAATCAGGGCTAATAGATGATTTGATATAAAGAAACAAGGAAGGAACCATGAGAAAAACCGTCATTTTATAAAGAATAAGTAGAGTGGGGAAGGCAGGTTCCAAAAAATAATCCACATAAACATGACTAACATTTAATCCCAGGATTACGAGGAATAAGGCAATGAGAATGTTACTAATATTTTTTTTCTTCCCGGAAGTTAATAAGTATACTGCAAATAAAAAGGCCTGAAATGCAGTTAATAACTCGATTGCATTTTGAAAATTAATCTCCATATTCTAATACTTGTCCAGCTTCAATTAGTTTTGTTTTTAAATCTGTATAGTTGACTTCCTGAATTCCTGCATTTTGGTCAATAGCCAGTGCAGCTACAACACCTGCACTTTGCCCCAATATCATAAACACGGGTTCCATTCGTATTGAACCAAAGGCTATATGTGAACTTGAAACAGCAACTGGAACTAAAAGATTGGAGCATTCATCCTTTTTTGGAAGAATAGATCCCAAATCAATTTTATACGGTTTTGGAGGATGTACTCCAATATCTCCCTCATTTTGAACATAACCTTCTGGAGTTATATACCTTTGGATGTTATGTGAATCCATAGTATATGAACCCATTCCAATGGAATTAGCGACCGGGCTTTTATCCAAAATTTCATTTTCCGTCATAACAAATTCACCAATCATGCGCCTGGCTTCCCGTACATATATCTGATGAGGCCAATTTCCATTATCTATGAATTCATCTTTTGACAATCCCCAATTCCTCATTTCATTTTGAATATCTTTTGGAACACGGGGATCATTGGCTATAAAATATAATAAGCCTTGCTGATAGTTTTCATGTTCCTTAATGATCTCTCTTCTTCTTTCATAAGATGCTTCCGGATAATCATAGTTCATACCTATATTATCAAAGCTGAAAGGACCATGATTATTCACATCAGTTTTTAAATTAGGTATTGGATCAAACTTATCATACGTGTGCACCCATCCCGACTCAAATATCCTTAAAAGCAACTCATACTGTGTTGAATCATATCCCTCCGGCTTTTTGAAAGACAACTTGTTTTCCTCTACTTCAGTCAGGCACATTCTAAAACAATAAGCCTGCAATTTATTATCTCCTTCACCTTTATTTCCAGGATTGGCCGTTGATATTCGTGGTAATACCCCACTGCTTGAATCCCCCGGTATTTTATAGGGGCTGATATTCATATCCCCAAAATGATGGCCATGATGTAAAACTCCTACCTGTATGCCATTCCATTCCTCTTTATAAACAGTATTAGCCTCTCTTCCTACAAAGTAATTTATACCTGATGCAGCCATCAGATCACCTTCATAGGTTGCATCAATAAATACTTTACCCTGATATTTCTTGCCACTAAGCATGGATATTGAAACAATTTCTCCTTCTGTTATCTCTACCCCGCTTTCTCTATTCAGGAATTCATTACGATAGACCGGTATATTATAATCCTCAACAAAATCTTCGAATACAGCTTCTGCAATATGCGGTTCAAAAATCCACATAGTTCGATTTTCTCCATCCATAGCAGGTGTTCCTTGTCCTTTATTACCGTAATCTTCTTTTTTCTGCCATTTCCAGGTTTCTGGTTTGTCATAATATTGATAAATTCGCTGATAAAATTCCCTTGCAAGTCCACCTATAACCTGCTTTTGCCCTGTATCTGTATACCCCAAACCTGATGATGTCAATCCTCCCAGATGTTTATCAGGTGAGACCACAACTACTGATTTACCCATCTTCACTACTTGTACTGCGGTAGTAACTGCAGCGGATGTTCCTCCATATATTACTACATCGGCTTGAACAGACTCAATCTCAACTTGAGAACTATGTTTACAACTCCAGCTAAAAAGTATTCCAATCAGGAATAGACTATTTGTTAATTTCAGTTTCATGGTAAAAAAATCTTTAATCATATATATTGCCGAAATGTAATAATTAAAAAACTAAAATTTAAAGGTTTTTTATTTGATCATAAAATACCCGAAATAAAACTAAAAAAATGGATGTCATAATGATCGACATCCATTTCTATACCTATTATAATAAAACAAAATTATAATTCAGGTTAAGCCCCTTATTTATCATGCTCCATGTCAGTAACTTCCTTAAGAAAGGTAGCTGCTTTCTGTAAATTCCTATTTGGGAATTTTTTCAATACAAATACTATAACAAGGGCGATAACAAAACTACCCGCAGTAAATATAATCAACCAATTCCCGAATTGATATAAGTCAAAATTTAATATTGCTTTTGCCATGACTATTAAAAAGGCTGTAGAAAAAATGGGTATAATGATATATAGTGCATTTTTATCAAGAATCTCGAAGAATTTTAATCGCTCTATATTCTTCTGAGTTTGAATCACTGATGATTCTACATTGATTCTATAAAACAAAACCAGTTTGTATATATTTAATCCCAGGCTTCCTGCTATTATTATATAAAGAACAACAGATGGTATCAAATATTTAAGAACCAGGAAATGGTTTACTATAAAATTCATAAGAAATATCATGAATACTGAATTTACGAATATTTCAATGATATTACTCAACTTGAATTCTACCAGATAGGACTTTATCTTACTAATACTTACTTCCTTAAGCAATTTTTTATTAATTTTCAAGCTATTCTCAAGTTGTGCATCTCCACTTTGCCATATGCTTATTAATTCATTTAATTCCATTTTCTATAAATTTATTGATTTAACATTCGAACTTAATTTACTTTTTATCCTGTTCATTCTAGTCGAAACATTTGAAATAGAAAAACCCATTACTTCAGCTATTTCCTTATTTTTTCTGCCTTCTAAGAAAAGGATGATGATGGCCTTATCAATTGAGTTTAAATTATCAATAAAGCCGTATAATAATTTTGATTGTTCATTTTTAAAATCTTCACTGTCATCCGCCAGTTCAATCACATTTTTATAATTCTCAGTTGTTTTTTTTCGGCTTTTTTCTTTTCTGTAAAATGATATGGATATATTTAAAGCAATCCGATATATCCAGGTTGTGATTGCATAGGTGTCATTGTATTTTGGAAAAGCTTTATATAATTGGAGAACTATTTCCTGGACCAGGTCCTTTCTATCTTCTGAGTCTTTGCAATAAGAATTAGCTATTTTGAAAATTAATCTCTTATTTTCTTCAATTACCTCCAAAAAATGATCTTCCTGTGACTTCATACTCTTCAAACCGAACTATTTTTTACTCCATTATTCGCAAGTAATAATAAAATGTCACAGGATTCGAAATATTTTTTAGATTTATTATGATTATAAGCCCTCTTTTATAAATACACCTGAAAGCAAAACTTAATCTGATCCTGCAAAATGAATATTCTTATGCCATTTCTGTCAAATCTTTGTTTTGGCAATTATCTTAATTATATATACATTCATGGTCATTAATCTGTGGTAAGAGCAAAAGTATTTTTAAATGATTTTATAGTAAGAATGGATAAAATATGGACTCGAGCAGTAAAATATGGAGCTGATACTGCTATTATCGTAGGTGACGAATCCTATTCCTATCAGAAACTGGTTGATTCAGCGAGTAAATTTGCAAGCATTTTGTTGAAAGGAAAAAGTGATTTATCCGAGTCACGCATAGCCTTCATGGTGAATCCAGGTTTCGATTACGTTAGAGTTCAATGGGGCATATGGCAAGCTGGAGGAATCGCCGTCCCCATTTGTTTATCTTACCCAATCCCATCAATCCGATACATTATTGAGGATACAAAAGCGGATACGATTGTTGCTTCTCGAGAATACATTGAGATCCTGGAGGAGTATGCAAAGCAGAACTCGATCAGACTTATCGATGTATCTGAATCTTTTCAAGTATCAGAAACTAATCTGCCTTTTATAGATTCCTCTCGGGGTGCAATGATCCTATACACCAGTGGTACTACTAATTTACCAAAAGGAGTTGTAACCACTCATAAAAATATTCAAGCACAGATCACATCTCTTGTAAATGCCTGGGCATGGAGTAAAAATGATCACATTCTTTGTACTTTACCGCTTCACCATGTACATGGTATCATAAATGTCGTAAGTTGTGCTTTGTGGTCGGGAGCAATATGTGAGTTCCTTCCAAAGTTTTCCCCGGAAAATGTTTTCGAATTGTTTAAAAATGGGAGGATCAATGTCTATATGGCTGTTCCCACGATTTACTACAAGCTTATTACATATTGGGAGAAACTGTCGATTGAAGAACAGGAGGTTTTATATGACATACTGAAAAAGTTCAGGCTTATGGTATCAGGTTCTGCCGCCCTTCCAGTTACCACACTGGAAAAATGGCAAACCATAAGTGGCCATACGCTTCTGGAACGATATGGTATGACTGAAATTGGTATGGCAATCAGTAATCCATACTATCAAACGAGACTTCCTGGACATATTGGCTTTCCTCTTGACGGTGTTGAAGTAAAATTGGTAGATGAAGTGTATAATCCAATTTCACCCGGTGAATCAGGAGAAATTATTGTAAGAGGACAAAATGTTTTTACCAGGTATTGGAATAAGCCAGAAGCCACTAAAGAAGCTTTCACTGATGAAGGTTGGTTTAAAACGGGAGATGTAGCCATTATAGAAAATGGATATTATAAGATATTGGGAAGGATGTCTGTTGATATAATCAAGTCAGGTGGATATAAAATTTCGGCCCTGGAAATTGAAGATGTATTACGAGGGCATTCACAAATTGCAGATTGTTGTGTGGTTGGAATTGACGATGATGAATGGGGAGAACTGGTTGTAGTCGCTATTGTCCCTAAGGAAGATCCAGTGGATGTAGAGGCGATTGAAGAATGGATAAAAAAAGAACTTCCATCTTATAAAATTCCGCGGAAATTTAAGATATTAAAAGAACTACCCAGGAATGCTATGGGAAAAGTGACCAAAACAGATGTGAAGTTATTATTCACAATAGATTCATAATAAAAATCTAATGAAAGAGATATTAATATGGTAATTTATGGTGTGGCTTTACTGTCAGGTTGTTACCTCGCCGGACAAATATTTGGTATTTTGCTAGGTAATCTTCTAAATATAAATACAAATGTTGGTGGTGTTGGATTTGCAATGATTTTTCTAATCCTAATTTCCGATTGGAGTAAGAAAAAGGGATTTCTTCCAAAGGCTTCAGAACAGGGTGTTGCTTTCTGGGCAGCAATGTATATCCCCATCGTTGTTGCTATGTCATCAATACAAAATGTAGTTTCTGCCTTATCAGGAGGCATTGTAGCAATTCTGGCCGGGATTTTGGCAACAGGAATCAGCATGTTGCTTGTTCCGGTTATTGTCCAATTAAAGAACTCAAATGATCAAAAATCTCAAAATATTGAGAAAGCCTGACAGATGGACGCCATAACCCTATTTATAGAAAAAAATAACCTTGTATTTGCCTTTTGTTTCGTAGGCATTGTCACTTATTTATCATATTGGTTTTCTAAAAAATTTACCAATAAAAAAATTCCCGGTTCGGCCATTGCTATAATAGCAGGATTGGTACTAGCCTATATTGGAGGGAGCATCAGTGGAGGGAAAAAAGGAATAGCAGACATTCCGATATTTGGAGGAATGGGTTTATTGGGAGGGGCCATGATGAGAGATTTTGCCATTGTCTCTACTGCTATGGGAGCCAGTTTTACAGAAATTAAAAAAGCGGGATTTGTTGGAATCATTTCACTTTTTCTTGGTATCCTGATTTCATTTTTTGTGGGGGCATCAGTTGCCTTTTTTCTGGGTTATACCGATCCAAAAAGTGTTGTTACCATAGGAGCTGGTACCTGTACTTTCATAATCGGTCCAGTTACAGGTGCGGCTATAGGTGTTTCTTCAGAAGTGATCGCAATCAGTATTGCAGCCGGTGTTGTAAAAGCAATAATTGTTACCATTGCCACCCCGGTCGTTGCAAGATTCATTGGCCTGAACAATCCTTCTTCAGCGATGGTATATGGAGGTCTGATTGGAACAACAAGTGGAGTAGCTGCAGGACTTGCTGCCACTGATCCAAAGCTGGTACCTTATGGTGCGATTACGGCAACATTTTATACTGGTCTGGGGTGTTTACTATGTCCTTCAGTACTATATATGTTTGTTAATTATATCCTTTCATAGAAAAGCCGAAAGTATGTCTTATTGACTTATGATTTTAAAAATTTAATACTCATTGGATACTTGTAAGGTTGGTTATTAATCACCTTAAAGGTATTCATGACGATGATTACTGTACTGAAGAATCCCATAAATATTATTACAGGAATAGTGATTAGTAAAAATGCCAAAATTCCACAAGGTACCATAATGATCCACATACTCAATTGAAAATTGATTACATCTATACCATGCTCCCGCATTTTTACGATTTCATCTCTTTTTAAAATCCAGATAATTATCGGTGGTAAGAGAAATAAAAAAAGACCACTTAAATGCAGAAGAGGTAGCCATACCTTAGCTTCTTTTACATCCGATTCGGAGGTTGAATCATCGATGCTATTATTTAGCAAATTGAATTCAATATCCAAAGCATCAGCGATATTCTGTAAAGTGAAAGCTCTTGCTACAACTTCATCTTTTTCAATGCGTTGAATAGTCCTAACGCTTAGCCCAGTACTTTCAGAAAGGTCTTCCTGAGTCAATCCTTTTTTTAGTCTGAAATCTCGTATTAATTGTCCAGTAGTCATAAAAATAATTTATTGTAAATGTCTTAATTATATTTGAATTTTACCACGTTTATAACCCGACATTATCATGACATTTACCCGAAAAGATCTTCAGTTTTAGCTTCAAGATTCTTTTTCAATGGTTCTTTATATTATTTAGAAATAGGCTGAGTTAAGGGATATTCTTTATCGTATAATTCAAGTTGACGCTTTTTCCATTCCGCCCCTTCTAAAAATACCGGATGAGGAAGGCCTACATCCCAAACCCCTAGTTTTCTTAGTAATTCTTCTGTTTTTTCTAAATTTTCGAGAGCGACATTGTTTTGTTCTGATATATCAGAAGGCAAATGAAATAAATAGGGCAATCGATCCGGAAGTCGTATCAACTTCCAATCACCCTCTCTTATAGCTGCACTTATTGTAAACCGCCATTTTAATTCTTTGTGGGGCAAAGAATTCCTGTCACCTAAAAGGTAAGGCATTAAGTTTACTCCATCAAAATTAGTATTGATTTCCCCTGCTGCTAACTCATAGAAGGTGGCGGCAATATCAAGTGAAGAAACAGGATTTGCATAGGTTTTATCAGCTGGCAGTGTTTGTGGCCAGTTCATTATAAAAGGAACATGTATTCCACCATCAAGTAATATTCCCTTCTGGCCATTGTAGGGTGCATTAATGGAGGCATTTGAATTTACCGGCCCTCCATTATCACTTATGAATACAATTAAAGTATTATCAGACAATCCTGACTCATTTATTGCTTCTATTATTTTACCAACATTAATGTCCAATCGATGTACCATCGCAGCATAAGTACGTCTCTTTATATCTTTAATATTTTCGTACAGTATGAGATCTTCTTCAATTGCCTGCATGGGTGTATGAGGAGCATTAAATGAAGCAAACAAAAAGAAAGGTTGATCCTGATGTCTTGTTATAAATCCTGCACATTCATTTCCTACATCATCAGTAATATAAGTTATCGGATCAGGGTTTTTATAGTTACTTTGAATAGGAGAATTATAGCCTGTTCCATCCGGTGATGAATTGAAATAGTCATGACCTCCTCCAGTATACCCCCAGAACTCATTAAATCCTCTTTTAAGAGGGTGATACTTAGGCAGGTCTCCTAGATGCCACTTTCCAACCAATCCGCTTACATAACCCTGAAGTGCCAATAAATCGGCAATCGTCTTCTGAGATAAGGGCAATCCCAGGTATTCAGGATCGAAGCCGGGCTGATTTCCTCCGATATTATTATCATGCCCAAATTCAACCTGATTTCGGCCTGTCAGTAATCCGGCTCGTGAAGGGCTGCATACAGGTGAGGAAACATACGCCTCTGAAAACATCACCCCGGTTTTAGCAAGTTGATCGATATTTGGGGTTTTAATTTGTGTGCTTCCATTCAGACTTAGATCAGCAAATCCCAGATCATCGGCAACGATTAAGACGAAATTAGGTTTCTCAGCAGATATGTTAGACTTTCCTGAATCATCAATGACAGGAGGTTGATGATTTTGTGCAAATATTATATTAGAACAATAAGAAAAAATTAATAATATTATTGTTTTTCGCATTACATAAAAGATTTCTGATACGATTAATACATAGTATTTCCATTTGCTGAATGATCGGGTATTTCCTGCATGGAATCCCAATGTTCAACAATTTTTCCATTAGAATCAAATCTGAAAAAATCCATCGTAACATATTCTTCGTTTCCCGGCCAGGTTTGGTGTGTATGTAATGCTACCAGGTCACCCTCAGCAATTGACCTTACAAATTCAATAGTTTTATCATGATATTCAGAGGCCATTTTATTGAAATAATTGATGAAAGCTTGTTTCCCATCTCCTACTAATGGATTATGTTGAATGTATTCATCTCCAACATACAATTCTACAGCTTCTTTTGGATTACCCTCATATGCCATTTTATAAAATGCTATGGCATTTTTTTTATTCTGATCTGTTTTCATATTAAATTTGATATCATTTTTGGATAAACCCGATTTCGGGTTAAAGTATTATAAATCACAAGCCATTTTTATCCCCTCAATAGTCATCCCGGTTCCAATTATTGCAAGAATAAGGCCCATCAATTTACTAATTACTGTTATTAAATTATTCCCCAGTTTATTTATAATTAAGTCACTTAATGTAAAGGCCAAATAAGTCAAATATATCATTAATGCAAAGATCAAAATTACAATACCAATATGAATATAATTTGCATGTGTCACATAATTCATTGCGGTAACAATTGTTCCTGGCCCTGCTAATATTGGAATAGCCAAAGGAGATATAGCAATGCCATCACCTGAATCCTGATCTGGCTGACTATGGATTTTTGATTTTATA